>Ga0222423_1000488_pt1 | contig 27149 bp, 18 predicted proteins | sample 3A0metagenome_FD_182472 | JGI IMG/M metagenome (GOLD analysis project Ga0222423, IMG submission 182472) | Enriched microbial communities from leaf-cutter ant dump, University of Wisconsin, Madison, United States - 3A0 (version 2) | ecosystem: Environmental > Terrestrial > Nest > Insects nest >...
GTTCAGTCGGGCCGTCCGCTGCTGATCATCGCCGAAGACGTCGAAGGCGAAGCCCTCGCTACCCTCGTCGTCAACCGTCTGCGTGGCGGTCTGCGCGTCGCGGCTGTCAAGGCTCCGGGCTTCGGTGACCGCCGCAAGGCCATGCTTGAGGACATCGCCATCCTGACCGCCGGTCAGGTGATCTCCGAAGACCTCGGCATCAAACTTGAAAACGTGACCCTCGACCTGCTTGGCCGCGCCAAGAAGGTGACGATCACCAAGGAAACCACCACCATCGTTGATGGCGTCGGTGAAAAGGCCGAAATCGAAAGCCGCGTCGCTCAGATCAAGGCTCAGATCGAAGAAACCACTTCCGACTACGACAAGGAAAAGCTGCAAGAACGTCTGGCGAAACTCGCTGGCGGTGTGGCCGTGATCCGCGTCGGCGGTTCGACCGAAGTGGAAGTGAAGGAGCGTAAGGACCGCGTTGACGACGCCCTGAACGCCACCCGCGCAGCCGTGGACGAAGGTATCGTTCCGGGCGGCGGTACGGCCCTGCTCAAGGCTTCCAAGAAGCTGGCCGATGTCACCGGTGACAATGACGACCAGACCGCCGGTATCGCCATTGTGCGCCGCGCCCTTCAGGCCCCGATCCGTCAGATCTCTGAAAACGCCGGTGTCGAAGGCTCGATCGTGGTCGGCAAGATCCTCGATTCCAACGACGCCACCTTCGGCTTCAACGCCCAGACCGAACAATATGTCGATCTGGTCGCCGACGGCGTGATCGATCCGGCCAAGGTCGTGCGCACGGCCCTGCAAGACGCCGCTTCGGTGTCGGGCCTGCTGATCACCACCGAAGCCGCTGTGGTCGAATCGCCCAAGAAAGAAGCGGCGCCGGCTATGCCGGGCGGCGGTATGGGTGGCATGGGCGGCATGGATTTCTAAGAAATCCAAAGACGCCCATAAGCAAAAGTGGTTCCGATCCTCACGAGGATCGGAACTGGCGGCATGGATTTCTAATCCATTCGGGGAAAAGTCCTTCGCTTACGCTCAGTGTACTTTTCCCCGGCTCATATCGAGAAAATTTTCTCGAAGCGGTTCGTCGAAAATTTTCACATATTTCTACGAAAAGAGCGGGTCACATGGCCCGCTCTTTTTTATTATCTACGCCTCTCTTTTTTCTTCTCCTGCGGAGGAATGCGCATGGGGCAAGCGCAACAAAAAATAAGCCGCAGTTGATTTTATGTCCCAATCCCCTAATGCTGCCTTCGGTTTTCATCTCAGGGGCTAAGCATGACATTTATCGAAGCCGTTAAAAGCGCATTGAAGAACTATGTGAATTTCAAAGGACGGGCGACCCGTTCGGAATACTGGTGGTTCGTTCTGTTTCAGGTAGTGGCTCTGGCCATTCCCTACATGCTGATGCTGGGCGAAATATCACGCGGCCTGATGGGCCTTGGCACCACCCTCTGCGTACTGATCAGTCTGGCCCTGCTCCTGCCCGGTCTGGGCCTCAGCTTCCGTCGCCTGCACGACACGGAACACAGTGCCTGGTGGCTGCTGATTTCTCTCGTGCCGATCGTCGGCGGCATCCTGCTGCTGATCTGGACGATCCAGAAGGGGACGGACGGCCCGAACAAATACGGCGAAGACCGTCTGCGGCCCGATGTAGCGGCAACCTTTGAATAAGTAAAAAGGCGGCCCCACCGGAGCCGCCCTTTTTATTCTTACCGCTTCACATCAAAGCCGTCTTCACTGAGGAAGGCCTCAAGCTCGGCCCGCGTCGCCAGAGCGAAATCCCCCGGCATGGCGTGTTTCAGACAGCCCCCGGCAATCCCCAGATCGAGCGCCGCCTGATCGGACTTGCCCGACAATATGCCGTGCAGCACACCAGCAGCAAAAGCATCCCCGCCCCCGATCCGGTCGATGATACGGGCAATGTCATAGGTCTTTGTCTCAAGCGATGCCTCACGCGTGTACATCAGACCGGCCAGACGGTTGTGATCGACATTGACCTGTTCACGCCGCGTAGAGATCAGGCGCCTGAGGTCAGGGAAGGCGGCAAAGGCATGATCGGCCGCTGCGCGATTACGCTCAGGACTGCCCGCTTCACCGGTAAAGGTCACGCCGAACACCAGTTCAATGTCCCGATAGCCGCCGAAAATCAGGTCGGCCTCGGCCATCAGTTGCCGGATCAGGGTCGGGGCATCCCCGCCCCAGACTTCCCACAGCTTGGGCCGGTAATTACAGTCGAACGACACCTTGATCCCCAGCGTGCGTGCGATCTTCATGGCCTTGAGCGCGCCATTAAACGCATTCTCCCCCAGGGCGGCCGTAATGCCCGACACATGCAGCCAGCCCGACCCGTCAAGCAACTGCGCCCAGTCCAGAGCGGCAAAATCCGCCTCGGCAAAGGCAGAACCGGCACGATCATAAAGAATATCGGACGGACGCTGTATGCCGCCGGTGGTCAGGAAATACAGGCCCATGCGCCCTTCGGGGACGACCTTAACGCGTGAAGTATCCACCCCCCAGTAACGCAGGTGCCCCAGCGCTGCCTGCCCCAGATCATTGTCCGGCACCACGCTGATCATGCGCACATCGTGGCCCAATCGCGTCAGGCCGACCCCGACATTGGCCTCGGCCCCGCCGACATAGGGGGTGAGTTCCGGCAGGCTATAGAGCGGATCGCGTCCTGCCGTCGTCAGACGGATCAGGAGTTCGCCAAAACAGGTAAAGGCGTCAGACATATCAGCGGCATTCCGTATTTATGAGATGATGTGGATGTAGAACCTTTGCGGCGTCGGGTCGAGCCATATTTCCATAAAAAAAGCGCCGGATCGCTCCGGCGCCAGAGGCATAGTCTGGAAAAAGAAAAGATACGCTTACAGGTGGAGAAGAGGCGTCCATCTCTAAAAATGGACGCCGGTTATGCGGGCTAGTGCTTGTAGCGGAACCCGACATAGAACTGACGACCCGATTCCGAGTAGTCATAGAGCAGACCCTGAGCCGTATTGCCCTGCGCCGTATTATAGGCGACGAAGCGGTCATCGGCTTCATTGGTCAGGTTGATACCTTCAAGGATGAAGGTCAGGTTATTATTCAGCTTATAGGTCACCTGAGCATCGATATTGAAGGTTTCGTTCTTGCCCCAGAAGTCTGCCGATGAACCGGGGTTCAGCTGAGACAGATAGCCATCACGATAGGAGAAGGCGACCCGACCGGAAACCGCCGGCCCTTCATAGTACAGGGTGGTGTTCCACGCCTTGGGCGACAGACCGAGCAGGTTGGCGCGGGTCGTCGTCGTGGCCGTCGGCGAGGTGTAGTACTCGATCTGCGATTCCACATTGGTATAGTTGAAGATACCACCCGTCCGGCTCAGGATACCCGGCAGGAAGGTAAAGGGCTTCTGGACACTGAATTCCCAGCCCTTCAGCTCACCACCGGCCGTATTAATCGGCGTCGTGATCTGGAAGGGCGGATCCCCGTTCAGACCATAATCTGCCGGATCATAGCCCAGTTCGGTCAGGGTCTTGTCCACGCGTACAGACTGGATGTAGCTCTTGATGTCCTTGCGGAACAGGGCCAGCGTCACCAGCGTATCCTTGTCGGGATACCATTCGATCGAGAAGTCCTGCGTATTGGCACGTACCGGGTCGAGATCGGGGTTACCGGTGGTGATGGTCATCTTGGTCGTGTCGATCGACCCGCCGCCTGGCGTCAGGCTCAGAAGAGTCGGACGCGCCATGGTCTTGGCCGCCGCAAAGCGCAGGAACAGGTTTGACATCGGCTCAAGCGTCAGGTTGAAGGCGGGCAGGCTGTCCTTATAGCTGCGCTTGATGGTCGTCAGTACGGCATTGCTGCCCTGACCGACATAACCGGTTGCCGTCAGGCTGGTTTCCACTTCACGATTACCGATGTTCCCGCGATAGGGGATACCGGCCACTTCACCACGGAAATCGAGTTGCAGGAACCAGGCCGAATCGTCTTCGCGGGCATTGCGGTTATTGGTGCGCGAACTGGAGTTGGTGGCGTTCATACCGAAATCACCCCATTCGTTCGAACAGCGGCAATTGTAATCGAAGGTCGAACGGATCAGATCGAGATTCGGGATCAGATAGGTATTGCCCGCAACCGTAACCGTCTGGGAATATTTGTCGATATTGCCGTTGATTTCAGACACAATCGGGCCGCTGGCATTTTCATTGCGGGTCTGCGGCGTTGCCGGATTCGTGACGCGCCCAAATTCATAAGCATCGAACTTATAGGTCTTGTCCGAATAGCCCCCCTTCAGGGTCAGGCTGTCATTGATGTCAAAGGCGAAATCGATCTTGGCCGTCGAGAAGGCATTGGTCACCCCCTGCGGACGCAGACGGATAAGCGAGGCATCCCCCAGAGATGCGGAACTGGAATAGGTCCAGTAACAGGCCTGATCCGGTGAACAGCCCGAAGCCGAGGTGCCGTAATTGAACTTCGGCGAGGTCATATCCGTATAGTCATACGAATAGCCGTCCACATCGTAGGATTCCAGCGTAAAGGTCGTCTGTTCGGGGTTTTTCAGTTGCGACTTCGACGTACCGAGCAGCACCTTGGTCGAGAAGCGATCCGTCCAGTTCTGATCCCAGGTGAGGTTCAACTGGTTGAATTCGGTCTTCAGTGCGTCATAACGATGTTCAGAACGGATATCGACATCATTGAACGTCCCCTTGATGAGGGTGCCCTGATCGTCGATTTCATAATTATAGACGTCCGTTTCCGGCATCCCCGCCCCGTTGCGGCTGAAGGACACCGCTTCGATTTCCCATTCGTCACGGTTGGCTTCAAACGCTGCGTGCATCGCATCGATCGTAATCAGCGTGCCTTCAAACGGACGAATCTGCAACGCGCCGGTGATCCCCAAACGCTTCTGGTCGGTTTCAAAGTGGTTGTTGCGCGGAATACGCGGATGCAGGGCGCGGCTGAGACGCTGCGCTTCACCGGTCAGGGCCGGATTAGCAGCATTGGTTTCGCTGGTATTACAGTTACGGTTAGTGACCGGACTGGTGATACAGGGGGTAATCGGCGTAAAGCTGTTGCCGCCATCGGTCGAGAAGCTGCCGAAACGTCCTATATTCGAGGCCGAATAGGCATTTTCCCAGCGCGTGGTGTTAGTGCCGTTTTCACCGATGGTACGCTCACCATAGGCAACCGACAGCAGGGCACCGATGCGACCATCCGCCCAGCGGTTAGAGATCATGAAGGTGCCGCGCGGGCTGGTGCCCTTTTGCAGGTCATTATAGCCCAATTGGCCCGACGCCGCGAAGGTAAAGCCCTTATAGTCGAACGGACGCGCCGTTTGCAGATCGACGGTCGCCCCCAGCGAGCCTTCTTCGACCTCAGCCGACAGGGACTTGCGCACGGTGATGGAGTTGAACAGATCGGCGGCAAAGACGTTGAAGTCAAAGCCACGGCCACGGTTCGTCCCGCCCGAGGAATCCTTGGAACCGGTGGTGGACAGGGCCTCAAGCCCGTTCAGACGGGTACGCGAAAATTCCGAGTTCAGGCCGCGCACCGTGATCTGCTTACCTTCGCCGCCATCGCGGTCGATGGAAATGCCGGGCACACGTTGCAGCGATTCGGCAAGGTTGAGATCAGGGAACTGACCGATATCTTCTGCCTTGATGACATCGACCATGTCGTTGGAACGCTTCTTTTCGTTGATCGCGGTTTGCAGCGACCCACGGAAACCGGTTACCACAATCGTTTCAACATCTTCAGCGGCCGGTTCGGCCGCCTGCGCAAAGGCCTGACCGGTGACACAGACAGACATCATCGCCGCAAGGGATACCCCATAGCGGACAACTGAAGACACACCTCTGGCGTGGGTTGGTTTGGTAGTCATAGGTTTAACTCCCCGTTATGCCTACCCGCTCAACCTTATTGTGGCCGATGTCGCGCAGACAATGTGATGCCCTGTATGGGCTTTCGCTTTGCTTCCTATTGACACCGGTGTCACCACAAGGGCGAGGTAACCGGTGTCAATTGTTGCTAGGTAGCCATAGTTCCGGGACAATGACAAGACAGAAATAACAACAAGATGCCAAAAGTGACATATCTGCCATAGTTTCCGCCCTGTCTGCCCGCTGCGGGTTTAGAGAAGTTCTGGTGCTGAGGCCGTCAGGGATACGGTTTTCAGGCTGATTTCGACGGGCGCATGGGTGTCGCCCGTAAAGGTCACGACCGAAGCCTGTCCGGCGCGAATATCGTGGATGCCGGTTGTCGCCCCTGACGAGATGAGCTGCCCCTTCTGCAAGGGCCTGCCGCGCCGCGCCAGATGCCCCGCCAGCCAGCCGATCGCCGCCAGCGGCCCGCCGGGCATGGCATGAAGTCCGCCCTTGCCGACGCTCTGACCGTCAATAAAGGTCTCCGCGCGCATTCCGGCCACGGCAGCCGGATCGAACGGCAGTTCCGGCCCCAGTATCAGGCCGAAATTATTGCCGAAATCCGACACCACCACCGTCGGCCCCAACGCATTGATAGTCGCCAAAGGCGAACCGGCCATTTCCACACCGGCAAACAGGGCATCGATCAGCTGATGCGCCTCGGCCTCGCTATAGTCGGTTTTCGACGGGTCGGCATCATGACCAATTCTAAAGACATATTCCGCCTCGACCGCCGCGAAACCGCCGTCAAACACCGGCATTTCCACATTATCCGCTGCCGGTTTGAACAGGGTATCGAAGATCGGCCCGGCCAGCCGCTCGGTCTGATGCACGCTCTGGAAATCCGGCGCCAGACGTCCGATCTTCCAGCCGATCACCGGACGCTTCCACAACTGGATCGCCTCCTCCTGAATGGCATAAGAGGTGGACAGATGCGCCGGCACATCCCCCGGATAGCCCGCAAGCGCCCGCGCCTCACGCCGTGCCGTAACAAAAGACGCCGCAATCTTATCGATATTCATGTGCTGTTCTCAAACCTTCCGTAAGCGCCCACATCAATGCCCCGACCCCCTTCGGGTCATTCGGCGTGATTTTTTCGGACAGATAATATTCATACGAGCCGTCACGATAGGGGTTATTGCCCAATCCCGCCACCCCGCAAATACCGTTCAGGGCCTCAGGCGTGACAAATCGACTGACCACCGCCCGCAAAGAGTCCTGACCGGTCTGTCCCGCCGCCTGATCGACGATCCCCAGACGTGCCGCCTTCATCAGACCGTAGGCAATCATGGCCGAGGCCGAGGCCTCCTCGTAATTACCGACGCGGTGTCCCTGATCGACGACCTGATACCAAAGGCCGTTGTCCGAACGGAAGCGCAGCACCGCCGTCAGGGTATCGGCAGCAATACGGGCAATTTCCGCGCGCAGGCCCGCATCGAAGCCTTCGGAAGCCTCATAGACATCCACCAGTGCCCCGATCCACCAGCCCATCGACCGGCCCCAGACATGCGACGACAGGCCAGTGACCGGATCGGCCCAGCGCTCGGCGCGGCTTTCGTCCCAGCCATGATAATAGAGGCCGTTCTCCGTCTTTTTCAGTAGCCGCTCGACGCTCTGGAACTGCTGCACCGTATCGCGGAACAGGGCTTCATTACCGGTGACACGCGCATAGTCGGTCTGGAACGGCTGGGCCATGAACAGCCCGTCAAGCCACACCTGAGACGGATAGATCTGCTTGTGCCAGTAATTGCCCGACTGCGTGCGCGGATGGTCTTTCAACTGGGCGAACTGAATATCCATCGCCTTGCGGAAGCGTTCTTCACCGGTAAATCGATACAGCGGCAGCAGAATCTTGCCGCCATTGACATGGTCGATATTATATTCTTTCGGCAGGAAGGTCGGCATGGCCCCGTCAGGCAGGACACGGCTGTCCATCTCACGCAGCACATAGTCCAGCAGGGCCGCATCCTGCGTCACCCCATAGAGGTCAAGCGCCCCTTTCCATACCACCCCGTCCTCATAGTTCCACCAGGGGCGATAGGGCGACCAGCTGCGCACATAGTTTTGCAGAAACACCGGCACCTGATTGCCAAAACGCGACAGGTCGGCCACCGTCTCAGGCTTCAGGTCGAAGGCCCGCCGCACCGGTGCCGTGGCGACATTTTCAGGAATGGCGTGGGTAACATCCAGTTTAGCGCTCATGTGACATCTTCCAATATGATTTTTTCACCCTGCTGCCCGTCTATATCCAGCCCCGTAAGCCTGACATTACGCGCTGCAGAAATATACACCCCGACATGCCGCACCGCCGAAATAGTCGCGGCCATATCCGGTTCTCCGGCCTCGGCCTGAGGGTCATAACGGGCATAGAAGCCGTCCACCTCGATGCCGTCGATCGGCTGCTCCGGCAAACCGAGCAAATAGATGGCCGCATGGCGCACCCCTTCGCAGCGGATATTTTTCAGGCACAGCCCCCCCAGAACCGGCGTCCCCGCATCCACGGGCCGCGCCTTGCGATCGGCCACATAGTCGGTCTTGCCGTCAGGGTCGCACCAGTAGAAACTGTTGATGACAAAGGCCGTCCCGACCCCGTGCATCTCTATGTTCTCAAAACGGATCTGATGCCCCACTGCGTCCGCTCCGCGCCCGCGCCGCGTCTTGAGCCTCAGGCCGCGATCCGTGCCGGTAAACAGGCAGTTTTGCACCGTCACCTGATAGACGCCGCAGGCCATTTCCGAGCCGATGACCACCGCCCCGTGCCCGTCCTGCATCCAGCAGTTTGAAATACTGACCCGCCGTGTCGGCCTGAGCCGCTTTTTCGCCATGCCGATCTTGCCCGATTTGAGGGCGATACAGTCATCACCAACCGTAAAATGTACACCGGCAATGGTCACATCCGTACAGCTTTCGGGATTGAGGCCGTCCGTGTTCGGACTGTCGGCAGGGGCGGCGATCTGCATATTGCCAAAGGTCAGCCAGCGTGAATTGACCGGATGCACCGTCCATGACGGACTGTTCTGCACCCTGATGCCTTCGACCGTGACATGCTCGCTATCGACGATAAACAGCAGACGGGGCCGCCAGGCCGTCAGGCCGTCACGTTCAAACGGCGCTTTCGGATGGCGCCACCAGCTATCGAAACCGGCCTGTGCATCGATCAGCCCTTCGCCATAGATCGCGACATCATGCGCCGACAGGATATTGATCAGTCCGGCATGACAATCGACCGCCTCACCTTCCCATGTCCCCAGATAGGCCCCGTCCCCGCCCGTTGCATCCGGCAGGATGGCGGGCAGAACGGGCCAGCGCGTCATATCCTTCTGCCCCAGAAGCCGCGCGTCCTTCGCGATCTCCAGCGCCATGCAACTCTTGAGAAACAAAGGCCCGGTCAGATAATCCCCGCCCGCGATACGCACCAGCCCCTCGGCCGGACAGGCGGAAATCGCCGCCTGCAAGGCCGCCGTGTCATCGCTGATCCCGTCGCCTCTGGCCCCGAAACGGCGCGGATCGACTATGGCCCTGAGGCTCGCGGTGCACACTACCATCTCCGCCGTCCCGACCCGCACGCGATACACGCGATCAGGCACAAGGTGCCTGAGGGTGAAGACATTGATCTCCGTCGTCAGCACCGGCTGATCATCGAGCCACACCTGACGCGGCGCAGCGGCGCGATAGACCGTCCCGTCCCGCACCTCAAAAGTCAGGGCCGTCGGCAAATCGGCAATCAGACGCAATTCCGTTTCCGGCATGAAGACACGCTTCCCGATAAAATGCGACGTCCATTCTCAAAAAAGAACGTCGAAACAACAGGTTAAACCCTACCGGATGACACGGTGCAGGATCGCATTGATATCGCCATACAGCCGCGCACCAGCCTCCTTTTGCGTCAGGCGGCCATAGCCCAGCCCTTCGAGTATGTCCTGAAAGCCGTCGCGCACACGCGGATGCTCGAAATAGGGGCTTTCCAGTACGGTCTTGGGCAGGTTGGCGATCTGGGCCTCGCTCTCCAGCTTCAGCCCGTCGAGCAGGCCGTCATCCTTCAGCGTCTTTTGCGCGATGGCCGACACCGGCACCCCGCGCATCAGCCCCATAGCCCGCACCCCTTCAGGATCATTGAGCAGGAAGTTGATCAGTTTCGCCGCCGCCTCCGGCTGCTTGCAGTTGCGGTTGATGACGAACATCATCGCCGGACGATACAGAAGTCCGGCATCGGTCACCCCGTCCCGCAGCGGATAGGCCGCCAGCTTTACCGTCTGACCGGGGGCCAGGGTATCGGTATATTTATCAATGGCACTGTTCCACTGATAGGCACCGGCATATTCGCCATTGATCCACGGGCGCATCTCCTGTTGCGGCACATTGCCGTAAGAGGCGCGCACCTGTGCCGCCGGCCAGGTATGGCCCGCCGTGAGGTCGCTATAGAGTTGCGCCACCTCGCGCATGTCTTCAGGCGCACAGTTGAGCCGCTTGCCCGCCGTATCGACCAGTGGCTTACCAGTCTTCTGCACGACATAGGAACGCGCCAGAGCGATAAAGTCCTGAAAGGTGCCGTCAATGGGATAATAGGCCTCCCCCAGCGCCTTGCGCATCACCGCGCCCGTGGCCTTCAGCTCGTCCCATGTGGACGGCAGCCCCATTCCTGCCCGTTCAAAGGTCGTGGCGTTGAAATAGAACAGGCGCGCAGCATTGGTCACCGCCAGCGCGTTCAGATGCCCGTTAGTCGTACCCATTTGCAGGGTGCGCGCATCGAACTGGCTGAGATCGATCAGGTCTTTCAGGCCGTTGAGGTCGAAGAACCCCTTGCCATCGCGTGAGAACAGGGTCTGCCAGTACCAGTTGATCTGCATGACATCCGGTGCCGTATCCCCCGCCAGTTGCGTCGTCAGCCGCTCAAGGTGACCGGAAAAACCGGTATATTCACCCTTGACGCTGATGCCGGGATTGGCGTCTTCAAACAGGCGCAGGGCCTCAAGCGTCGCGCGGTGGTTCGATGACCCGCCCCACCAGCTGATGCGCAGTTCACTGTCCGAAGCCTTCTGTTTCGGACTACATCCCGCAAGGGCCGCCGCCGCGCCCGCACCGGCCAGAAGATGACGGCGATTAACGAATGTACCCATCTGCCTACCCCTTCACCGCGCCGGACGTGATGCCATCGACAAAATATTTCTGCGCGGCAAAGAACAGGATCAGGGACGGGGCAATGGCGATGGAGGACATGGCCAGAATCTCGTTCCATGAGGTTGCTTCGGTCACATCGATCGACATCTTGAGCGCCAGCGCCACCGGATATTTCTCGACACTCGACAGATAGATCAGCGGCTGGAGAAAATCGTTCATGCTCCACATGAACTGGAACAGGGCCACGGCAATGATCGCAGGCAGAATGACCGGTGCCACGATCAGGGTCAGCACCTGAAACGAATTGCACCCGTCCATCACCGCCGCCTCTTCCATCTCAAGCGGCAGTGAGCGCATGAACTGGATGATCATGAAGACGAAAAAGCCTTCGACGGCAAAGGCCTGCGGGATATACAACGGCAGATAGGTATCGAGCCAGCCGAATTCACGGAACATCAGATACTGCGGAATGAGCAGCACCGACTTCGGCAACAGCACCGTCGCCATCAGAAGCGCAAACAGATATTTGCGTCCCGGAATGGCAAAACGGGCAAAGCCATAGGCAACCACGACCGAAGATATGACCGTCACAATGACCTTGGGGATGACGATCCTGAAGGTATTGAGCAGATAGGTGGCGAAGCTGTATTCCGTAGAGGTTTTCCAGCCATTGACCACGCCATCGAGCGTCGGCTCTTTGGGGATGAAGCCGATGGTCGAAAAGATTTCATGATTGTTCTTGAACGAACCGCCGATCATCCACAACAGCGGATAGAGCATCAGAAACCCGATCAGGATCAGAACACCGTAACGCAACAGGGCGTTGATCACCGGCAGATGTTTGCGCCAGCCCGCTTCAGGCGCCTGAGATTTGGAGGCTTGGGACATGCTTGAGGCCATGATCAATGTCCTCCCTTCTGGTCATCGCGTTCCTGCGCATAGAACACCCAGTGTTTCTGCGACCAGAAGGCGACGGCGGTAAATATGGCGATGATGACGAACAACACCCACGACAGGGCCGAGGAATAGCCGAGGTTGAAATATTTGAACGCCTCCTCATAGATCATCAGCGGCAGGAGATAGCTCGACTTGAGCGGCCCGCCGGCGGTGATGATGTACGGCCCGTTGAACTCCTGAAAGGCCTGCACGATCTGCATGATGAAGTTGAAGAACAGCACCGGCGTCAGAAGCGGCAGGGTGATCATCCAGAACTGCTTGAACCGCGACGCCCCATCGAGATCGGCGGCTTCATACAGGTCTTCGGGTATGGCCTTGAGGCCCGCCAGAAACACCACCATGGCCGAACCGAACTGCCACAGGCGCAGAAGCACGATCGAGAACATGGCCGTGTCCGGCTCTCCCAGCCAGTTGACCCCGCCAAAGCCCACCGCCCCCAGCGCCTGATTGATCAGGCCGTCACCGGCAAAGACGAAGCGCCAGACGACGGCAATGGCCACCGAGCCGCCGAGAATGGACGGCAGGTAAAAGGCCGTACGGAAAAACCCGATGCCCCTGAGCTTGAAATTCAGCACCACGGCAATGAACAGCGCAAAGGCCAGTTTCAGCGGCACGGTGACGAAAACATAAAAGAACGTCACCCCCAGCGATTTCTGAAAAGTCGCATCTCCGGCCATCTCGCCATAATTGGCCAGACCGGTGAAATTGGCAGCCCCCAGCTGATCCTGCAACCGCGCATCCGTCAGGCTGAGGACGAAAGAAGCCACGAAGGGAAAGGCGGTAAACAGCAAAAAGCCGATAATGAAGGGAACGATATACAGGGAACCGATCAGCCGGTTATTATACATGATCGCCCCCCACAGCCTGACCGAGCGCCAGCCCGGCCACATCGAACAGATGCGCCCGATCGGCATCCATGGCCAGAGCGACTTCCTGATGGGTATGCAGGTCTGCCTCACCCGACAGCTTGATGATCACCGGCTCCTGATCGAAGCCCAGCAGGGCGACATAGGCAAAGGTTTCACCCCCCAGCCGCTCAACCAGCACCACATGCCCCCTGAGTACGCCCCCCCTGAGTACGGCCGCCTGTCCGTCACTGACGATATGCAGGTTTTCCGGCCGCAGCCCCAGCCGCACCTCGGCGCCCGCCTCGGCCCGTACACCGGTGCGCGGAATGGTGATCTCCCCCTGCGGCGTCTCAAGCATTACCCGATCCGCCGTCGCACCTTTCAGCTTCGCCGTCAGCACATTCATATTGGGCGAACCGATAAAGCGGGCGACGAACAGATTGGCCGGTCGCCGGTAAAGCTCCATCGGTGAGCCGACCTGCTCGATATGGCCGCCGTTCAGCACCACGATCTTATCGGCCAGAGTCATGGCCTCGACCTGATCATGGGTCACATAGACAGAGGTCGCCCCCAGCCTGGCATGAAGGCGGGCAATCTCGACGCGCATCTGACCGCGCAAAGACGCATCGAGGTTCGACAAGGGTTCATCGAACAGGAACACATCCGGCTGACGCACAATGGCGCGGCCAATCGCCACCCGCTGCCTCTGACCACCGGACAGGGCCTTGGGCCGCCGCCTGAGCAGGGCCGTCAGTTGCAGGATTTCGGCGACCTCGGCCACCTTGGCCTCGATTTCTGCGCGCGGAAGCCCCTGTATCTTCAGGGCAAAGGCAATATTATCCGCTACCGTCATATGCGGATAAAGGGCATAGGACTGAAAGACCATCGCCACGCCGCGTTTTGACGGATGGGCATAGGTGACGTCCTTGCCCGAGATATGGATTTCGCCCGAAGTCGGCGTATCCAGACCGGCAATCAGCCGTAAAAGCGTTGATTTTCCGCACCCCGAAGGCCCGACAAAGACGACCAGTTCGCCTTTCTTGACCTCAAGTGATACGCCCTTGATGACCTCATGGCCATTAAAGGCCTTTTTGACGTCGGTGAGTTGGACACTGTTTGTCACCACGTTTCCCCGTAATATTTTTGTATTTTTATATTATCCCCACCTCTAAAGGAAACCGGTGTCATTTTCAACAGGCTTCACCGGCAAACCCTCGCCTCCGGTGACGAAAATCATCACATTTTACATTTTTTTTGTGATACCGCCGCTCAGAGGAAGGCGGCTCTTTCTTTTCTCCCCCTCTCTTACACCGAGAGGGCCGGGGGGCGGGCCAACACCAAAAAAAAAAGCACGAAGGTTGCCCTTCGTGCTTCTGATCGGCCTGAATGTTCAGGGACTTAGAGTTTATACGCCGCCTTGGGCAGATTATAGGTCAGATCTTTGATGGTTTCGGCGGCCTCATCAATATCCAGACGATGCTCGACCACCAGACGCGCCAGGAAGTTGGCATCGATACGGCGGGCAACATCATGACGGGCCGGAATCGACAGGAAGGCGCGGGTATCGTCATTGAAGCCGACCGTATTATAGAAACCGGCGGTTTCGGTGACCTGCTCACGGAAGCGGGTCATGCCTTCGGGGGAATCATGGAACCACCATGAAGGGCCGAGTTTCAGGATCGGATAGTGACCGGCCAGAGGCGCCAGTTCACGCGCATAAGAGGTTTCATCCAGCGTGAACAGGATCACCGTCAGGTCTTTTTCATTCCCGAAGGCATCCAGCAGCGGCTTCAGTTCATTGACATAACCCGTGGCCATCGGGATGTCACAGCCCTTGTCGCGACCGTAGGTCTCAAAGATTTTCTGGTTGTGGTTCCGGAAAGAACCGGGGTGAATCTGCACCGTGAACCCGTCCTCAAGGCTCATGCGGGCCATTTCGGTCAGCATCTGGGCGCGGAACAGTTCGGCATCTTCCGCCGTGAAATCGCCCTTGATGATGCGGTTAAACAGGGCTTCAGCGTCTGCCGACGACAGGTTGGCCGTGCGCGCGGTCGGGTGACCGTGATCAGACGAAGTGCAGCCCAGCGACTTGAAGAAGGCGCGACGCACGCGGTGGCCCTCAAGATAGCCTTTCCAGCTATAGACATCCTGACCGGACAGATCGGCAAAAACCTTCAGCTTGTCGCGGAAATCTTCGTGTTCCGCATCGATCACCGGATCGGGACGATAGGCGGTGACTACGCGGCCCTTCCAGCCGGACTCGCGGATCTTTACATGATGCTCAAGCGTATCGGTCGGGCTTTCGGTCGTCGCCAGAAGTTCGATATTGAAGCGCTCGAACAGGGCGCGCGGCTTATAGGCGTCAGAGGCCAGAAGCTCGCCGATACGGTCAAAATAATGATCTGCCGTCTCCGCCGACAGTTGCACGTCAAAGCCCATGATCTCACCGAACACATGGCTCGTCCACATGGCCGTCGGCGTACCGCGGAACAGGTGCTGGTTAGAGGCAAACAGCTTCCACGCCTTGCGGTGATCGGCCTTTGACGGCCCGGCCTTCGAGGCCACACCGATGTCCTCAAGGTCATGCCCCTGAGAATAGAGCATCCGGTAGATATAGTGGTCGGGGCTGAGGAACAGCTCGGTCGCGCTGCCGAAATTCTGGTTGTCGGCGAACCATTGCGGGTCGGTATGGCCATGCGGCGACAGGATGGGACAGGCCTTGACCAGATCATACAGTTCGCGCGCCACGGCCCGCTGGGCTGGATCAGCCGTAAACAGACGGTCAGGGTTCAGTTTCAGAGGTTTGGACATATATGTAACCGTTGTAAAAAATCGGGTGCGGATGTGAACATTTCTTGCGTTGTTTCTCAGACCCTGAACACTCCCCGCCCCCTAGGTAACCGGTGTCATGAATTTACGCAACAGGTTTTTGCAAAGCCTCAGGGCTTGAAGCGGCGTTCGGCAGGCCCCGTCGAATCCCTCAGGGTCAGGCTGGCACTGAGTATGGTCGTGGTGCGCCGCTCACCTTCGGGATCAATCAGCGTCTCCGCCGCCGCCCGTCCCATGTCGCGGATCGGCAGGCGCACCGTCGTCAGCGGCGGCTGCACCCGTCCGGCCGACGGCGCATCGTCAAAGCCGATCACGCTCAGATCGTCCGGTATATGCAGCCCCAGCTGGAATGCGGCGCGATAGACGCCGATGGCCATTTCGTCATTGCTGGCAAAGATCGCCGTAGGGCGGTCGGGGCGATCGAGCAGTTTCAGCCCCGCCTCGACCCCCGATTCAAACGAATAGGCCCCCTCAAGCTCAAAGGCCGGATCGATGGACAGCCCCTGCTTGGCCAGTCCCTCATTGAAGCCCTGCCGCCGTTCACGCGCCGAGGCATAGCCCGCCGGCCCGGCAATGAAACCTATATGCGTGTGGCCCAGCGCCAGCAGATGTTCCGCCGCCAGCAGACAGCCGTGCCGGTCGCGTGACACCACCTGCGGCGACAGGATCGGCGGATCGTTTTCCGCCCCGTGCATGGCGGTGATGCGCACATAGGGCACATCCAGTCCCTCAAGCAGGGCCAGCAGCTTGCGGTCTTCGGCAATCGGCGGCAGCAGGATCACCCCCGCCAGACGCTGCAATTCGACAAATTCGCGGATTTCCTCAAGAAAGCCGTCGCTTTCCTTGTCGCACGGATGCACCACCAGTTCAAAGCCCGTCCCGCGCATCCGGTCGAGCGCACCGGACTGGATATTGACGATATAGGCAGCATTGGGATTGTCATAGATCAGGCCGATAAGGAACGAGCGCCGAAAGGCCAGCCCCCGCGCCTGCGGATCGGGCCGGAAGCCTATGCGGGCAATGATGTCATTGACCTGTTCGCGCGTTTCATTGCGCACACTGGGAGAATTGTTGATCACCCGCGATACGGTCTTTTTCGACACCTGCGCCAGACGCGCCACATCATTGATGGTCGCCTTTTTCCGCCGCCGGATAAATTCCTCGATGGCCTCGGCGTTGACGCTGACCGTTGCCGTATCCATCATTTCCCTGGTTTCTTTAGGCGTTTTCGTAGAGGCCATGTTCCCGGCTTGTCATTATCAGAGTTGTGGAAAAATAAACGCGACACCATATACAAAGCTGACCAAAGGTAAATCCGCCGCTCCGATCGGGCCGGATCGCCGGTAAAAGCTACCCTGCGACCTTCTGCCGGATTTATCAGACAGCAGACTTGCTTATACACCCCTTTTTGCGTTATGACACCGGTTTCCATAACAAAACATAAGCAAACCGGAAACTTTTTCAGGAGCCACCCGAAGCCAATGCCACAGACCCCGACCACCTGCGCCACCCCCGGCCCACGCGATGCCCTGCCCTCAGGCGTGAAACCCTATCTGCGCGTCCATGCCAAAGACCATGTGGCCGTGGCGCTTGAGGCCCTTGCGGCGGGTGAGGTGATTGATGTCGGCGATGTGGCCGTGACCCTGAAAACCGATATCCCCAAGGGACACAAGATTGCCCTCTATGACCTGCCCGCCGGCCTTGAGGTACTGAAGCTGGGCTTTGTCATCGGCCGCACCACCGCCCCCGTCGCCGCAGGCGAACACGTCCACAGCCATAATATGGAAACCACCCTCACCGGCGTCGAGGACTATGTCTATGCCCCTCAGCCTGCCGAAGGGCCGGGATCGCACCCCGACACCACCCACAGTTTTATGGGCTATCGCCGCAAGGATGGCCGCGTCGGTATTCGCAACGAAATCTGGATCATCTGCACAGTCGGCTGCGTCGCCCGCACCGCCGAGCGTCTGGCCAGGGTCGCCAATGAACGCTTCAGGGGCCGCGTGGATGGCGTCCATGCCCTGACCCATCCGCTCGGCTGTTCGCAACTGGGCGACGACCTCAGCCATACGCGCAAGCTGCTGGCCTCTCTGGCCAGCCACCCCAATGCCGGTGGCGTGCTGATCGTCGGTCTGGGCTGTGAAAACAACCAGATCACGCGCCTGCTCGAAGACATCCGTGATCGTGAACCGGAGCGGTTAAAATATTTTGCCGCCCAGATGGTCGAGGACGAACACGAGGCCGGTCTTGAGGCGCTGGAATCTCTGGTCGCTGTGGCGGAAAAGGATCAGCGCGAAGCCTGCGCCCTGTCGGATCTGGCCATTGGCGTCAAATGCGGCGGCTCGGACGGGTTTTCCGGCCTGACCGCCAACCCGCTGGTCGGTCGCGTCGCCGATCAGGTGGCCTTTGCCGGTGGCAGGGTCATCATGACCGAAATCCCCGAAATGTTCGGAGCCGAGCGCCCGTTGATGGCCCGCGCCAAAAACGAACAGATTTTCGACGGCATGGTCAGCGTGGTCAATGACTTCAAACAATATTTCATCGACCACAATCAGCCGGTGTTTGAAAACCCGTCGCCGGGCAACAAGGCGGGCGGCATCACCACGCTTGAGGAAAAATCCCTCGGGGCGGTGCAAAAGGCAGGCACCAGCCAGTTTACCGAAGTCCTGCGCTATGGCGAACGCGCCACTCAGGCAGGCCTGTCCCTGCTTGAGGCCCCCGGCAATGATGCCGTGTCCTCGACGGCCCTGACGGCGGCGGGGGCGGTGGTCGTGCTGTTCACCACCGGTCGCGGCACACCGCTGGGCTTTCCGGCCCCGACCCTGAAAATTGCCTCCAATTCGGCTCTGGCCGAAAAGAAGCCGCACTGGATCGACTTCAATGGCGGTCAGGCACTGGACGGGCAGTCACTCGACGCCACCGCCGGTGACCTGTTGCAACTGATCCTCGATACGGCGTCGGGGCAATTGTCGAATAATGAAAAGAACGATGAACGCGAAATCGCCATCTGGAAAAACGGCGTCACCCTTTAAGAGGGCCGCCTCTCTCCTTCCTCTCCTTACTGTTTAATGCCTGCTGAAAGACCTTCCATGACACGCCTGTCACTTGCCACGCTCAACGCCCTCCCTGCCGATGTCATCCGTCCGGCCTATGATCCGGCCCAACTTCAGGTCGGCATCGTGCATTTCGGCCCCGGCGCCTTCCATCGCGCCCATCAGGCTGCCTTTGTCGATGCCCTGGCCGCGCAGGACAAGCGTTGGGGCATCTGCGGCGTGTCGCTGCATTCCAAAGGTGTGCGTGACGCACTTGAACCACAGGACGGGCTTTATACCCTGGCCATTCTCGATGCCGAGATCAAATATCAGATCATCGGCTCAATGCGTGAAGTGCTGGTCGGCCCCGAAGACATCGAAGCCGTCTTTGCCCGCCTGACCCGTCCCGAAGTGCAGATCGTCACCTCGACCGTCACGGAAAAGGGCTATTGCCTGAACCCGCAGTGGGAACTGGATTTCGCCCATCCCGACATCGTGCATGACCTGCAAAACCCCGCCACGCCGAAATCCTTTATCGGCTATGTCGCCGAAGGCCTGAAACGCCGCTATGCCGCAGGTCTGGCGCCCTTCGTCGTCATTCCCTGCGACAACCTGCCGAAAAACGGTGAGCGCCTGAAGGCAGCGATCATCGCCTTCGTCGCCCGCTCGGATGCGGCTCTGGCTGAACGCCTGCGTGCGGAACTGTCCTCGCCCTGCACCATGGTCGATTCCATCACCCCCGCCACGGACGACGCCCTGCGCGAGCGCGTGAAAGCCGCCATCGGCCTTGAAGACGCCTGGCCAATCCAGCGCGAAGCCTTTACCCAATGGGTGATCGAGGAACACGTCCATGACAACGGCCCCGACTGGCAAAGCGTCGGTGTCATCCTGACCGACAATGTACCGGCCTATGAACGCGCCAAGCTGCGCCTGCTGAACGGGCCGCACTCGACGCTCGCCTATGCCGGTCTGCATAAGGGCTACGAAAGCGTTTCCGAAGCCGTTGGCGACCCTGAACTGGAAACCCTCGCCCGCGATCTGATGATCAGGGATGTGGTGCCTCTGCTTGAGGCCCCCAGGGGGCTTGATCTGGTGGCCTACAGCGAGGCCATTCTGGCGCGCTTCCGCAATCCCGCCATCCGCCATCTCCTGTCGCAGATTGCCTGGGACGGGTCGCAGAAACTGCCGATCCGCCTTCTGTCCTCGCTGTCCGAAGCTCTGGAAAAAGGTCAGGACGTCAGCCGCTTCGGCGTGCCTCTGGCGGCCTGGTTCCGTTTCATCCGGCAAAAGGCCGTCTCCGGTGACGCCCTGACCGATCCGCTGGCCGCTGACCTGATCACGCTGGGCCAGAGCCTGACGGACGATGTCAGCGATGTCGCCGCCTGCCTCAAACTGCGCAGCGTCTTCCCGCAGGCTCTGGCGGAAAATCCGGCCGTCATTTCCGCCCTTGAAACCGCCTATGCGGACCTTCTGTCGCGTGAAGGTGTCGGTTAAGCCGCGCCCTTGCGTTTGAACAGGCAAACCGGTCGGGTGCGCCTGTTCGTCAACACCTATAAGGCCAGATAAGGAACCTCCATGCCTGCCACCCCTCTGCCCGTACTGCCTGCGTCTCCCGTAGCGCCTGAGCGCATCATCGTCCTGACAGAGGGGGCGGAGAACATTGCCGAAGACCACTGGCCCGACCGCCGTTTCTATAAAATCAACCGCCTTGAACTGCATGAATACAAGGCCAGGACCCAGCCGCGCGGGCGGGCGCTGGTCTATGCCGGTGGCGGCTATCTCAATCTGGTGCATGATAAGGAAGGCATCGAAATCGCCCTGTGGCTCAATGGGCTGGGGCTGGATGCCTATGTGCTGGTGCATCGTCTGCCCGGCACCGATAATGGCGCCGGCGGCGTCCACCCCAAGGACATCGCCCTGACCGACGGCCTGAAGGCGCTGGACTTCCTCAGCTGCCTCGCGCCCCTGCCGCTTTTGCATGTCGGCCTGTCTTCCGGCGGACATCTGGCGGGCGTCATGGCCTGTCAGCCGCATGATCTGAAGGCTTCGGGCGTGATCATCGCCTATGCGCCGATCAATGCCAACCACAAGGATTATAAGGCCCCCGCCGGTAAGCCCGACTTCCCGCCGCCGGAAAAGCAGGCCTTTTACAATGACTGGCCCATCGGTATCGCTGCCGATCCGCACGGCATTCCGCCGATGCCGGTGTTTCTGGCATACGCCTTGCATGATCAGGCTGTGCCGCTCGATCATGCCCTGAATTTGCTCAAGACGATGCAAAGCACGGGCGGGGACGTAGAGGCCCACATCTTCCCGCAGGCACCGCACGGCTTTGCCCTGCGTGAACGTGACGGGACACATGAGGTGTGGCCCTGTCTGGCTGAGCGCTGGATCGGGCGGGTGCTGAACGGCACGGCCTGAAAGGCGTAACGGGCGGGCTTAGAGACTGTTTCAAAAGGTTGGAGGAAGTCTTAGACTCTGGGGCGAAAAGGCGTGTCTACGAGAACCGAAGCGCAGCGTATATAGTACATGAGCATCGGAAGCGCAGAAGAGGCGTCTTTGCAGGCCAGAAAACGACCTTTTTGAAACCGTCTCTTAGAGATGGCCTCTATGTTCCCTGCTGAATAAACGGCACCGTCTCGAACAGCTTGCGCTCCTCGCCACGCGGATCATAGGCCAGTGTCGGCGGTATATCCATCAGCAGGGTTTCGCGCCGCGCCATCCCGTAAGGCACCCATTGCGGCAGGGCCTCGGTCTGCGGCGATCCGGTACGAGCAAAGGCGATAAAGGCATCGGAAAACAGATCAGCCATCTGACGCGCTTCGGGGGAATCGGTGGTCACGGCCGAAGCGACAGAGGTGGTGCGGAAAATCAGCGGAATCTCTATGGTATGCGGCGCGCCCCACTTGCCGCCATCTTTCGGGCTTTGCCAGTCGGTCTGAAACACATAGGCAGGGGCACCCGCCTTCGCCCGTTCCTCGGCCTCGATGATCGCCCCGCGCCATGACCGCCCCGCTGTCGTCGCGGCAAAAAAGACATCCGACGCCGACATATCGGGATAGAGCCGCCGATAGGTGTCAATCACCCGCCAGGGGTCGATATCGACACGATATTGCGGCGGCAGTTTCGCGGGCAAATCCTCCCATGTCAGATGATGATTGGCCTCATTGCCCCCCAGAAAGGCCCGCGTCTCATCGTGGGTATTGCCGATCATCATCGGTATGTGCAGGGATTGCGGGGCGGCGTCGGGATAGAAGGGATGACGCAACAGATGCGTTTCATCGAGCACCGGCCCGAAATAGGCCGAGCCTGAACCAATGACCGGATCCGTCACCTTCAGCGCCGCCACCAGCGTCTCCGCAGGCAGGGTCTGCACCGCCGCAAGTCCGGCCACATCCGCCTTCAGCCCCAGCGCCTCAAGAAAAGCCGTGGCCCTGAGGGTGGCATTGCCCGGCCCCGAAGCCGTTACCTGCTGCCCGCTCATGGTGGCGGCCTTATGGAACAGGCCCGCCGCCGAGGGTGTGGCCATCAGGGTGGCGATCTTCGCCCCGCCGCCCGACTGTCCGAACAGCATGACATTATCAGGGTCCCCGCCAAAGGCGGCAATATTGTCCCTGATCCATTCCAGCGCCAGAAGGATATCCATCTGACCGGTATTACCGGAATAGCGCAACGGCCCCGACTGACCGGTCAGCAGGCGCTCAATCCGGCTGAGATACAGATAGCCGAAGGCATTGAGCCGGTGGTTTATGGTCACCACCACTACATCGCCGCGCAGGGCAAGGTTCGTTCCGTCATACAGGGCATCGCTCCCCGACCCGTTATTATAGGCCCCGCCATGCAGATAGACCATTACCGGACGCCTGTGCCGGGCGCTGGCTTCCGGCGTCCAGACATTGAGGAACAGGCAATCCTCACTCTTGCCATAGGGATCAGGCGTACTTTGCTGCGGGCAGGCAGGGCCATAGCGATCCGCCGCCACCGCCTCACGCCAGACCTCAGGCCGCCGCGGCGGCTGAAACCGCACCTGCGCCGTATCCTGCCCGTATCTCAGGCCTAAAAATACACTGACGCCCGAGGTCACCTGTCCGGTGACGGGGCCAAGCGTAGTGACCACATAAGGGGTCTTTCCGGCGGCTGGACTATGTGTCGCCATAAGCGACATCCCAAGCGCACCCATGCCGGTAAGGGTCTGGCGACGGTTCATGGAGGGCATTTCCTGTCTGTTATCATTATCGCCCTGAGTGTGCGATTTACCACGGTGAAAGTAAAGTTTCACAACCGCCTTATATCCTGTTTGTCAGAAGGCCTTTTTTGCGATTTAAATTTCACAGGAAACCCTTTCACAAGACCTCACATGGCCGTCACCGCTGCGCCCACCCGCCTGAAGGCGGATATCGGTTTTGCCTCCCATATCGGGCGGCGGGACGAGAATCAGGATTTTGCCGCCGCCTGTCTGGCCGATGCCCGTTCCCATCATGGTCTGGTGGCTGCGGTGGCCGATGGCGTCGGCGGGCGCAAGGGCGGGCGCGTCGCTGCCGAACTGAGCGTACGCGCCTTTATCGACGACTATCTGAGCCAGACCGAAGCCCTGTCGCCGCAAAAGACCGCCGGTCGCGCCCTTGAAAGCATCAATTACTGGATACATCGTCAGGGCCAGAAGGACGAAAAACTCAGGGGCATGAGTTGCGCCTTTACCGGCATTGTCCTCAAGGGTAACCGCCTGCACAGCTTCCATGTCGGGGATACGCGCCTGTACCGCTGGCGCGACGATTCTCTGGGGCAACTGACCCGCGACCACAGGCCGGACGGGGCCGAAGATACGTCCTTCCTTACCCGCGCCATCGGCTTTGAGGAGGTGGTGCGCATCGATTACCGCATCCATGATGTCTTTGCCCATGACCGGCTCATTCTCTGTTCGGACGGCCTGCACACCGTCCTGAACGAGGCGCAATTCAGCAGCGTCCTGAGCGACCGCGCGCCGCCGGAACTCACGGCCCGGAGACTGGTCGATCTGGCCCTGAGCCACGGGGCGGATGACAATACCACCGCGCTGGTGGTCGATGTCTTTGAACTGCCGCCCGCCACGGTACAGGATCTCGATGCCGTCATGGCCCGCCTGCCGATGCGCGAACCGCCCGAAGTCAGGCAGGTCATCGACGGTTTCCGCCTTGAGGCCATACTGGCCGATGGCGTCTATAGCCGCGTGTTCCGCGCCACCAACCTGAAGGCCGGCAGTCCTCAGGCCAATGTACTGCTGAAATTTCCCAAGCCGCAGAATCTCGGGGCCGAGACACAGGCCCGCGCCGCCTTTCTGCGCGAAACCTGGGTCGCCAGCCGCGTCCAGCATATGTGGATCGGCTCGGTGCTGCTTCTGCCGCCGAAACGCCAGACCTGTCTGTATGTCGCCCAGCCCTTCTATGCCGGTGAAACCCTCGAAAAGCGCCTGTTGCGCACCCCGCGCCTCAGCGCCGACGAAGGCCTCGACATCGCCGTCAAACTGGCCAAGGCGCTGGGGTCGCTGCACCGCGTCGGCGTCATCCACCGCGACATCAAGCCGGAAAACGTCATCCTGCTGAAAGACGGCGGGCTGAAACTGATTGACCTCGGCTTTGCCCGTCTGCCTGCGCTGGATGAACGCTCAGGCCTGCTGCCACCGGGCACGCATAATTACATGGCCCCCGAACTGTTCGATGGCAACTGGGGTGATGAGCGTTCGGACATTTTCGCACTGGGGGTGACGCTGTACCGCCTGTTTTCCGGCGGGGCCTGGCCCTATCCTGAGGCCGAACCCTTTACCCGTCCCGACCTGAAACGCCCCGAAGCCCTGACGAAGTTCCGGCAGGACATTCCCGGCTGGCTCGAAAGCCTGATCGTGCAGGCTCTGGCCCCCGAGGCCGCCGAACGGTTTGACGACGGGTTTGAAATGGCCTTCAAGCTGGAAACCGGCGCCTATGGCACCCGGCCCGCCTCGCTGAAACGCCCCTTCCCCGAACGCCACCCCGAACGCGTCTGGCAGATCGTCAGTGCCGTTCTGACGCTCATGGTGCTTGAGCTTCTGGCCCTGCAATCAGGCCTGATTCCCGACAGCCTTATCGACAATCTGCGCACACTTTTGCGCACCCACGGCTTTCCCGATCTCTGACCTGTCCACGGCACTGATGCCAATGACAACTTGTCAAGACGGGCCGACTGTGCGTAGGTTTTGGCAGGCGCGGTACGGGGACAGACCTCCATGAAGGGGGCGACCTGCCGCGAACAACAGGCAGGAGTTTCCGCATATGGCCTCACCCAACGCCACAGATGCGCCGCATCAGGGCAAATCCAGCAATACCGCCCTCGTGGTTGGCGCGTCCTCGCTCGGCACCGTGTTCGAGTGGTTCGATTTCTATATTTTCGGCACACTGGCCGCCATTATGGGCGTGCATTTCTTTGAAGCCGAAGGCATCAATTCCACTACCGCCTATATTTTCGCCCTTCTGGCCTTTGCCGCAGGCTTCATCGCCCGTCCGTTCGGCGCGCTGGTCTTCGGCCATCTGGGCGATATTGTCGGGCGTAAATATACCTTCCTCGTCACCATGGTCATTATGGGCCTGTCAACCTTCGCCGTCGGCCTGTTGCCGACCCATGCGCAGATCGGCATTGCCGCGCCCGTTATTCTGGTCGCCTTACGCCTGTTGCAGGGGCTGGCCATGGGCGGGGAATATGGTGGCGCGGCCACCTATGTCGCCGAACATGCCAAACCGGGCAAGCGCGGCTTCCTGACCTCATGGATTCAGACCACGGCGACGCTCGGTCTGTTTCTGGCGCTGCTGGTCATCGGCGTTACCCGCGTGGCCGTCGGCGAAGACGCCTTCCGCGAATGGGGCTGGCGCATTCCCTTCCTCTGTTCGATCGTGCTTCTGGCCGTCTCGGTGTGGATTCGCATGAAACTTGAGGAAAGCCCCGTCTTCAAGGCCATGAAAGACGAAGGCACCGCCTCGAAGGCACCGCTGAAGGACGCCTTCGGCAAATGGAGCAATCTGAAAATCGTGCTGATCGCCCTGTTCGGTCTGGTCGCCGGTCAGGGGGTCATCTGGTACACGGGTCAGTTTTACGCCCTGTTTTTCCTTGAAAAGACACTTAAACTGAACGGGCTTTATGCCTATGGCCTGATCGCGGCGGCCCTGGCCATCGCCACGCCGCTGTTCGTCATCTTCGGGGCCCTGTCGGACAAGATCGGGCGCAAGCCGATCATTCTCGGCGGGCTGCTTCTGGCCATCTTCACCTATTTCCCGCTGTTCAAGAGCCTGACCTATGCCGTCAATCCCGATCTGGCCATTGCGCAGGCCAGCGCACCGGTCAAGGTGATTGCCGACCCCAGGGCCTGCGCCGCCCAGTTCGATCCGGTCGGCAAGGCGAAGTTCCTGCAATCCTGCGATATCGCCAAATCCTATCTGGCCAAGGCGGGCATCTCCTATAAAAACGAAGCCGCCCCCGCAGGTAGTACCGCCATCGTGACGGTCGGTAACCGCCCGATCACCTCGTTTGAAGGCGAAGGCCTGTCCGGCGAAGCCCTGGCCACCCGACAGGCGGCCTTTACCGCCGAACTGGGCACAGCCCTGAGCGAGGCCGGTTATCCGCCTGCGGCCGATCCGGCAAAGATCAACTATCCGCTGACACTGGGGATACTGGTATTGCTCGTGGTCTATGTGACCATGGTCTATGGCCCGATTGCGGCGGCACTGGTCGAAATGTTCCCGACCCGCATCCGCTATACGTCGATGTCCCTGCCCTACCATATCGGTAACGGCTGGTTCGGCGGGCTTCTGCCCTCGATCTCCTTCGCCATAGTCGCGGCCACCGGCAATATCTATAACGGCCTGTGGTATCCGGTGATCGTCGCCGCCCTGACCCTTGTCGTCGGTATTTTCCTCGTCAAAGAGGGTAAGAATAACGATCTGACACAGTAAGCGTTCAGGATAGCGAATCAGAGGGGAGCGGTTCACACATCCGTGACGTGAACCGCTCCCCTTTTTCGCGTAATCGTGTCTGTTGCGGACATATTTGCAGACATCAACACATCCTTAGCGGGGCTGCTCATGACTGTTGAAAATAACCGGCCAGATGCCGGAACTCTTGTATCGCGTGTCAGAAACCTGTTGCTTACCCCAAGCCTTGAATGGGATCGCATCAAGGTCGAACCGGCCTCAAAGGCCAGCATTACCACCGGCTATGTCCTGATCCTTGCCGCCATTCCGGCCATTGCCGGTTTTATCGGCATGTCCGTGATCGGCATCAGCGTGCTGGGCATCACCACCAAAACCCCGTTTATCCCTGCCCTGATACAGGCCGTACTGACCTATGTCCTGTCGGTGGTCGCGGTCTATGTTCTTGGGGCCATCATCAATGCCCTGTCTCCCGGCTTCGACGGTAAAAAAGATGATCTGGCCGCCTTCAGGGTCGCGGCCTATTCCTCAACCGCC
>Ga0222423_1000489_pt1 | contig 27130 bp, 23 predicted proteins | sample 3A0metagenome_FD_182472 | JGI IMG/M metagenome (GOLD analysis project Ga0222423, IMG submission 182472) | Enriched microbial communities from leaf-cutter ant dump, University of Wisconsin, Madison, United States - 3A0 (version 2) | ecosystem: Environmental > Terrestrial > Nest > Insects nest >...
CCATCGCTTTTATCAGGCCGTATTTCAGGTGCTTGGTGTGCCGATGGGGGATTATATCGAAGGCGACTATTTCTGGGCCGATGAACTGTTCGTCTCGTCCAAAGACAGTCAGGCCGCGCAAGGCCGCCTGACCGGTCGCCACCATCTGGCGTTTCAGGCCAGCAGTCGTGAACAGGTCGAAGCGTTTTATCACGCAGGCTTAGAGGCAGGCGGTAAGGACAATGGCGCACCGGGGGAACGCCCCTATCATCCGGGATACTATGCGGCGTTTCTGATTGACCCTGACGGCAATAATATCGAAGCTGTTTATCATGGTGAGGCCAGACGTTCGGCGGCTTCGGTTAAGGTAATATTCTAAGTTCTTATATAATTTAGTATTATATGATGAAAGTTGAAGATGCGCACTTTTGCTAATTGCCTTAGGCAGCCTATACCTGAAATTTTTTTAGCGGCAGATATGCTGAAAGAAGCCTTAAATGCTTATAAGCGTAATGATAGAGAATTGGCGATAAAGCTAATTTTAGGCGCTGATATGCCTCAGATACGTGACTGGACTAATTCATTATGGGGTAAATCTAGCCCCTATGTGAAATTCATGACAGTGGAAAATGCACCAATTTATTTAAGCCGAGAGCAGCGTCTAAAGCAAAGAATGCCAAATTCTATAGAAAAGACAAATCTTTTAAGCCGAGATGGCTATCATTGTCGTTTTTGCTCCATACCAGTGATTCGTTCTGAAGTTAGAAAAAGAATTGTAAAATCCTTCCCTGAAATTTCGATTTGGGGGAACACAACTTCTGCTCAACATGCTGCTTTTCAGGCGATGTGGGTTCAGTATGATCATTTGTTGCCGCATTCACGAGGTGGAAGTAATGCTATGGAGAATATGGTAATAACATGTGCCCCATGTAATTTTTCTCGTATGCAATATACATTAGAAGAGGTGGGGCTATTTAATCCCTTATTGAGGGAGCCATACAAATCCGACTGGGATGGACTTGAAAGTTTTTGAGCTAATAATCTTGTTATGAAAACGCTCAAGGCCTTAGTGGCTTCGATAGAAATCAGGTTCAGATTGTGCTATTCAGGCGCTGAAAAACAAAAGAAACAACGCCATGAACTTCAAACGTAAAAACCTAAAAATGCCCGTGCCGGATGTTTGCTGTATAAGCCGCATAAGGCGAATGGCTGCTGCCCGTCTCATCAAAACATGACCTTTGGTAACCGTCGTCGTTATGAGGCGGCGGCGGTTCAGCTTAGGTGTGAGGGCTGAGAATAAAGAGCCTGCCGTAATGCGCCCGCGCGGAGCGGTGAGCCAATAGCGCAGGCAGCCTTGCCTGCGCGGCGAGCATGAGCGTGAGCGGTAAATAAACCATTTTCCATATTTTCTGCGAAAATCTGGAAAATGGTGCCGGTTGCAGGAGTCGAACCCGCGACCTGATGTTTACAAAACAACTGCTCTACCAACTGAGCTAAACCGGCCTGACCGTCGAAGCGGCGCAAGGCGGCCCTTATGCCAAGCCACTCAGGTAAAGGCAATCTCTGATCCCAGATTTTGTTGTGAAAAATGCACAAGGGAGTGTTTTCACCTGCCGGATTGGTTTAATAGCGGTATAAAATAAACCGAAAAACCAGATCAGAAGAACTCATGTCCCGCATCCTCATTACCTCCGCACTTCCCTATATCAACGGCATCAAGCACCTCGGTAATCTGGCCGGTTCCATGTTGCCGGCGGATGTCTTTGCGCGCTTCAAGCGGGCGCGCGGCGATGAGGTGCTGTTTATCTGCGCCACCGATGAGCATGGTACGCCTGCGGAACTGGCGGCGGCCAGAGCCGGTCAGGATGTGCGCACCTATTGCGACGAACAGCATGACATTCAGAAAAGTGCCGGTGAAGCCTATGGCCTGAGTTTCGACTGGTTCGGTCGCTCATCGTCGCTGGAAAACCGCGCCCTGACACAGGGTTTTGCCCGGGCGCTTGAGAACAACGGTCTGATCGAGGAGCGGGTGGATCGCATGATCTATTCCATCGATGACGGGCGTTTCCTGCCGGATCGCTATGTCGAAGGTACCTGTCCGCACTGTAGGTTCGAAAAGGCGCGCGGGGATCAGTGCGACAATTGCGGACGTCTGCTCGATCCGACCGACCTGATCGATCCCTATTCGTCGGTGTCGGGGTCGCGGAATCTTGAGGTGCGCGACACAAGCCACCTGTATCTGCTCCAGACGAAGATGGAGTCCAAGCTGCGCGCATGGATCGACACCAAGTCCGAATGGCCGCAACTGGCGAAATCCATTGCCCATAAGCACCTTGAGGAAGGGCTGATTGATCGCGGCATCACCCGCGACTTGAGCTGGGGCGTGCCGGTGGCCTATGAAGGTACGCCACGTCCGGGCTTTGAGAACAAGGTGTTCTATGTCTGGTTCGATGCCCCGATTGAATATATCGCGGCGACGCAGGAATATTTCAATCACAAGGGCGATCCCGAAGGCTGGAAGCGCTGGTGGCGGCCCGCTGAAGGGGCAGGGGATGTCAACTATGTACAGTTGATGGGCAAGGACAATGTCGCCTTCCACACCGTCAGCTTTCCGGCGACGATCATCGGCTCCGGTCAGGACTGGAAACTGGTCGATACGCTGAAGGCCTTTAACTGGCTCAACTGGTATGGCGGCAAGTTCTCGACCTCGATGAATCGCGGCGTGTTCATGGATCAGGCGCTGGAGCTTTTGCCCGCTGATTACTGGCGCTGGTATCTGGTTGCGCAATCGCCCGAAGGCTCGGATTCGTCGTTCACATGGGAGCAGTTCCAGTCAACGATCAACAAAGACCTTGCTGACGTTCTGGGCAATTTCGTCAACCGCATCGTCAAGTTCACCGAATCGAAATTTGGCGGCATCGTCCCCGAAGGCGGTGAGGCGGGGCCGCTTGAGGCCAAACTCTATGCCGACCTGTCGGCGCTGCTGGTTGAGGCCACGGACGCCTTTGAAGCCATCGAGATGCGCAAGGCCGCACAGGCGGTGCGTCGTATCTGGGTGCTGGGCAACGAATATCTTCAGGAAGCCGCGCCATGGACGGCCTTCAAGACCGATCCTGAACGCGCCGCCGTCATTGTCCGTCACGGGCTTAATCTGGTCAGGCTCTATGCGGTGCTGGCGCAACCCTTGATTCCGTTCGCCGCCGAGACCATTGCCGACAGTGTCGGTCTGAGCCTGCCGCAGGACTGGCCTTCGGCGGACGCGGAAACGGAGCTGGCGAAACTGGCTGCCGGTACGGCGGTCAAATCCGGCGAGGTTCTGTTCAAAAAGATCGAAGACGATCAGGTGGCCGCTTGGGCAGAGCGGTTTGGCGGTTCAGAGACGGTTTGAAAACTTATAATGGCTCGGTCAGGCTGTTCTTTCAATCATTGACGAGGGGAGGGTAATGAGTCTGCTGCACGCCCTGTTCAGCTACACAGGCCGCATCCGGCGGCGCGATTTCTGGATTTACAGCCTTGTTCTGTGGCTGCTGACGGCGGCCTTTGTCGCCGTATTCGGCGGTGACCTTGAGGATGCCAGCCTGCTGCGGCCCTATCGTTTCGAGGGGGCGGGCCTGTTCGGCGCGGTCGCCGGTCTGGTGGTGCTTTATGCCACCTTCGCCCTACAGGTTAAACGCTGGCATGACCGCAACAAGTCATGGCTGTGGGTGCTGATTACGCTGGTGCCGCTGATTGGCTGGCTGTGGGTATTTATCGAATGCGGCTTCATTGACGGCACACGCGGCGGCAACCGCTTTGGCCCATCGCCGAAAAATTAGGCCCTGCCGGAATTAGAACTTAAATGTTCCGGTGATATGCCTATGGTCTTCAGAGCCTGTTGCCACATCAGCGCCGGATCGCGGGCAAAGATGATGTCATGACTGGCGGGGGCGACCAGCCAGGTATTTTCACGCAGTTCGGCCTCAAGCTGACCGCTGCCCCAACCGGCAAAGCCCAGCGCCACCAACGCCTTGGATGGCCCCTTGTCCTTTGACAGGTCTTCGAGAATATCGCGCGACACCGTAAGCCCCAGCCCGTGACTGAGATCTATATCCTCCGGCCCGACATTGAGCGGCAAGGTGACGTCATCAATGAAATAATCGAGGCTGTGCAGGACGAAGCCGCGCTCGTTCTGCACCGGCCCGCCGCTGAAAATACGCCGTTCATTGATATGGGCATGCGGGCTGGGGATGCCCAGTTCCTCAAGCATCCGCCCGAAATCCAGACCGATGATCGGTTGATTGAGCACAAGGCCCATGCTCGATTCCGCATCATTCTGACAGATATAGATGACGCTGTGGTCGAAATTCGGGTCTTCGAGACCCGGCATGGCGATCAGCAGCTTGCCTTGCAGGGACTGCGGTTCGGTCAGGATGGGGGTTTCGTCGCTCATGCCCCTAAGATGGGGAAAGGGGCGGCGGATGGCAAGATGAAAAGCCTGCATTTCCTTCTCCCTCAAGAGGGAGAAGGAAGGTGAGACCTATGCGCCCGCCAGTTCGCCGTTGATGCCTTGCTCAAGCAGGGCAATGGTGCGCTGAAGGCCGAAAATGGCCACGAAGGAACCGAAACGCGGCCCCTGCGATTGCCCCAGAAGCACCTCATACAGCGCCTGAAACCACGCTCTGAGCGGGTCGAAGCCGTGCGCCTTACCGACCTCGAACACAAGGTTCTGGATGGCCTCGGCGTCGCGGGTGTCGGGATCAAGCGCCGCAAAACGGTCGCGCAGGTCGATCAGCGCCGCTTTTTCCTGATCGGTCGGCAGGCGGAAGGTCTTGGACGGCTTGACGAAGTCCTCGAAATAGTTGAGCGCATAGCCCGCCAGACGATCCAGCACCGGCTCGGTTTCCGGCGTCGCCCCCGGAATATAGGCCCTGAGGAAGCCCCACAGGGTGTCCTTGTCGGACGCATTGGCCGCCGATACCAGATTGAGCATCAGGCCGAAGGTCACCGGCGGTGACTTCTGCGCCGGTGCGCCACGCAGGACGAACCACACCGGATTTTCGATCTGTTTGGCCGGTTCCTGAGCAGGGTAGGCATCAAGTTGCTGGAAAAATTCGTCGGTCGCGCGCGGAATGACGTCGAAATAGAGCTTCTTGGCTGATTTCGGCGACTGGAACATATAGTAGGCAAGGCTTTCCGGCGCGCCATAGCGCAGCCAGTCTTCCATCGTCAGGCCATTGCCCTTGGATTTGGAGATTTTCTGACCGGCCTCATCGAGGAACAGCTCGTAGTTAAAACCTTCCGGTGGCGTGCCACCGAGAACCTTACAGACCTGAGACGACACCTTGACCGAATCGATCAGGTCCTTGCCGGCCATTTCATAATCGACCCCCAGCGCCGCCCAGCGCATGGCCCAGTCAGGCTTCCACTGCATCTTGACGTGACCGCCGGTGACCGGAACTTCAAACCGCTCGCCGTTTTCTTCAAAGACAATCGTGCCCTTCGCCAGATTGCGTTCAAGCGTCGGCACCTGAAGCACATGGCCGGTTTTCGGGGAAATCGGCAGGAAGGGCGAATAGGTGGCGCGGCGATCCGGCCCCAGAGTCGGCAGCATGACCTTCTGGATATCATCGAAACGCTCAAGCGCCGTCAGAAGCGCCTGATCAAATTCGCCGGATTTATAGCTGTCGGTCGAGGACTTGAATTCATACTCAAAACCAAAGCCGTCAAGAAAGGCGCGCAGCCGTGCATTATTGTGTTCACCGAACGAATTGTGCGTACCGAACGGGTCACGCACCACGGTCAGGGGCTTATACAGATCCTCATGCAGGATTTCGGCATTGGGTATGCCTTCGGGCACCTTGCGCAGGCCGTCCATATCGTCGGAAAAGGCGATCAGGCGCGTCGCCCAATGCCCGCCGGTCAGCAGCGTAAAGGCCTGACGCACCATGGTCGTGCGCGCCACCTCGCCAAAGGTGCCGATATGCGGCAGACCCGACGGGCCATAGCCGGTTTCAAACAGGACGGGACGGTTCAGGCCTTCAAAGGCTTTCAGGGCCTCATCGGTTTTTCCGGCTTCGATCAGGGCCCTGGCCTGTTTCTGATCCTCAAAACCTTTCAGACGCGTTTTCAGCAGGCGGGCAATCAGATTGCGGGCCTGCTCATAAGGCCAGGCGCGGCCTGTTTGCGCGAGAAGGGTAAGCTCAGAAGACATAGAAAAAGCCTGATCTTTCGGATGGGAGAAGAAAGATCAGGCTTTAAGGGTTGTGTTGCGCCGCGTCAATGCAGGCGCAGGGCCTCAGGCCTCGGCAATGCCTTTTTCGGTCAGAAGGGTTTTCAGTTCGCCCGACTGGAACAGCTCACGGACGATGTCGGCCCCGCCGATAAACTCTTCCTTGATATAGAGCTGGGGAATGGTCGGCCAGTCGGTATAGACCTTGATGCCTTCGCGCAGGCCTTCGTCCTGAAGCACATCCACACCGGCAAATTCGACGCCCAGATGGTCAAGCACCTGCACCACCATCGAGGAGAAGCCGCAACGCGGCGCATCGGGCGTGCCTTTCATGAACAGGACGACCGGATTGGACTGAAGGGTCTGGTCGATGAACTGGCGGATTTCGGGTTGGATGTCTTGGCTCACTTCGGCAGGCTCCGGCAAAGGTTTTGTCCGATATAGGCGCAGCCTCAGGTTAAATCCAGTGGCGTAAGGTCGCAGAGCTGATTTTTATGTTTTTTGAACCGTCTGTCAGCGGTTTTGCGCGGAAAAGCGCGCCATTTCGATCTGGGCCGGAACGCTGGGGGGCATGTGGCGTTCGGTCACCTCAGCCAGTTTCTGAAGCTGCTCCGGCGTTTCGGGGCTGATCAGCACCGAGGTCAGACACGGCTGGCTCAGGGTATAGGCCAGACAGAGTTCTTCTGCGCTCCAGGCGGGTGTCTGATGCAGAAAGGCATAGGTGCCGCTGCCGGCCAGCGGATCGGCGGCGCGCGGACGGAACAGGCTGCGACGGGCGGCTTTCGGCACGATATCCGAGGCCTTATGATAGGCCTGAGGGAAGAAGTCATGGCCGATGATATTCATGCTTTGGGAAATCGCATGATCGAGCAGGTGGCGTTTGTCCCAGTTGGTATCGAGGTCGAAGACAGTCTTCAACAGGTCGAATCCGCCATGATCGACCACGGCGCGGATGCGGTCGGTATTGGCCGACGCCCCCCGATGACGCACCAGGCCGGCCTCTTTCAGCCCCCCAAGAAAGGCCCAGGACGCCTCAGGGATACGCTCGAAACCATTGGCGTGAAACATCAGCAGGTCAATGGCACCAAAGCCGTAATCCTGCACCAGCGCGCGCAGGCGTTCACGCAAGGGGCGAAGGGCGTAATCGGCCGCAGGGTCCTGCGACTGATCGGTATGGGCGTTGAACGACAGGAACAGCAGCTTGCGGTCGATGCCGTCAAAGGCACCGGCGACGATTTTGAGAAATTCGGGCTGGCTACAGTCGAAATGATAGGTATTGATGCCGTTCTCAAGCGCCGACAGGATCAGCCGCTGTACCGGCTGACGGCCACGCCGGAACATATCCGGCCCAAGGCTTAATCCCAGACTGGACAGGGCCGTGCCGGATTGTCCGAGCGGACGATAACGCATATCAGGGGGCGCGGGTTTCGAGCGCCAGCGCGTGCAGCGCGCCGCCCATGATGTCACTCAGGGCCGCATAGACCTTCTGGTGTTGCCTCACGCGGGGCATACCGGCAAAACCGGCATCGGAAATATAGGCCTTATAATGGTCGCCGTCGCCCGCCAGATCTTCAATGACAATATCCGCTTCGGGGAAGGCGGCTTTCAGGCGGGCTTCCAGTTCGCTTTGGGCAACAGGCATATCGGGCTTTCTCGATAAACAATGATAGACACTAGCATAGCAAAATTTAGAACTTGGTTAAAACACTGTCTGTCCGTTATCAATAGGCGAAGCTGTGCAGGGTGTTTCAGAAAGGACGGGTTTTCGTGGCTTTGACGGATGAACCGATCAGGAAAAAGCGTCCTCTGCTGAGTGTGCTGAAGGTCATGCTGGTGGTGGTGCCGACGGCGGCGCTCAGTATCTGGGGCTATCAGCAATATGAAAAATACAAGGGCGTTCAGCTCTATAAGACCGCCTTTGAATATGAACTGGAATATGCCGAACTGGGGGTTCTTAATTCTCAGGTCTTTGTCGCCCGCGCCTATGATGAGGGCTTCCAGACCGAGGTGAACAAGGCCGAAGCGGTCAAATGGTACACCAGGGCCGCCACCCAGAGCCATGCCGAAGCCCAGTATCAGCTGGGGCAGCACTATCTCAATGGTGAAGGCGTGGCCCGCGATGACCACGAAGGCTATGTGTGGATACAGCGCGCTTCATTCAAGGAATATGCCCCTGCCGAATATCGTCTGGGGCAATTGTTATGCGAGGGGCGCGGCGTTGAGGCCAACTGTGCCGAGGGCATTAAACAGATCGAAAAGGCCGCCGGTCGCAGCTATCTGGCGGCGCAGGTCGAACTTGCCGGGCGGCTGGAAAAAGGCGACGGCATAGAGGCCGATCCGGTCAGGGCCTATGTGCTGTTCGCTCTGGCCCATGAGGCCCGCCATGCCGACGAAAAAACGCTGCCGTCCTCACCTGATCTGCAACGGCTTGAATTGCGTCTGACACCGGAGCAACTGACCAGGGCGCAGGCGGAATTTGAAGCGAAACGCCCCGTGCGTAATGCCAAAAAACGCTTCTTATTTTAAACGTCTGATGGACGAGGCCACACACCTCAGGTCTGACGGGTGCAGGGCCTGAGGCCCTGCTGCTCTAGTAATTCCTTGAATATCTGAGATTGACCGACGTGCCCGAGGTCGAACCGGTCTGGGTCAGAACGCTCAGGGTGCGCGACAGGGCGATCTCAAGCTGGGTGGCGGTGAAGCCCTTGGCGTCGGTAACGATCTCTATGTAGATATTATTGGTCAGATACTGACCCGCCGCCAGAGACGTGCCGCGACCGGCCGCATCATCGGCCCCCAGCACCCTGAGGCGGTCGATACCGGTGGCCGTCCTCAGCTTGCCCAGCGGATTAAGCCCGCCGCCACCGCCCTGAAGGCTGTTGAGCGAGGCCGCCAGTTGCAGGGCCTGCGTAGCCGACAGATTGGTCACGCTTTCGCCGAACAGGATGCGCGCCAGTACCTCGTCCTGCGGCAGGGCCGGGATGGAACCGAAGGTGATCTGCGGATTTTGCGCCAGACCGTCAATTGTGATGGTGCCGGTGATGTCATCGACCTGAGCGGTGGCCAGTATCTCGATCTTGGGGTTGGTCAGGTTGCCGCCGTCAAAGGTGATTTCGCCTTTTTCGATGTCAAATTCACGCCCGCCGAAGGCATAGGTGCCGCGCACCACGGTCATATTGCCGGTCACCTGCGGGGTCACGGTCGTGCCCCTGACGCGCATATTGGTTTTCCATTCCGACTCAAGGCCCATGCCGTTGACGAAAATCTGGTTGTCGGCCCTGAGGCGGATATCGAGATTCCACAGCTGCGGCGCCGACCTGGTGTCGGTCTGACGCGGCGGTTGCGCGCCGCGTATGCGCACGCCCTCAAGCTCGGATACCTGAGACGCGCTTTGCAGCACCACCTCATAGCGCAGTTCCGGCAGGCGCAGATCGCCCTTTATCCACGGGCCGTCCTGCGCATTATTGGTAATATCGAGCGTACCGGAAACGGTTGAGCTGATGGCCTCGGAATTGGCGATGCGGGCATTGTTCAGTTTGGCATTGAGCCTGAGGGGGAAGTCATCGGCGGCGGCCAGACTGACGAAGCCCGTTGCCTCGACCGTACCGTCACCGGCGCGTCCGTCAAAGCGTTGCAGATCAAGCTGGTCCTGATTGAAACGGCCCTCAAGCGTGATCTGGCGGATGCGTGTGCCGAAGGTCAGGTTTTCGTAGGTCAGGCTGTTGCCGCGCACCTGCCCATTGAGGCGAGGGGCCTTGACGGTGCCTGAGACATCGGCGGCCAGAGCGACATTGCCGCTCATCTGCTGATCGGCCAGACCGGCCAGAGAGAACAGGGCCGAGGCGGGGCCATTGAAGCGCAGACCCCCGTTCAGGGCGCCTGACATCAGCTGATCGACCCATGCCCCCTCTCCGGCAGGGCTGAGGGTGGCATCAAACCGGCCAATGGCCGCACCTTTCTGACGCAGGACACCGCGCGCGCGGCTGCGCTCACCGTTCAGGGTCGCCTCAAGCTGCATATCCAGCGGCGTCGAGATGCTGCCGACCGTGGCGCGGGTCAGGTTGTCGAAGCTCAGGCGCACCTGACCGGTGGGGAAGGCGTTGCCGCTCTGGCTGTAATCGAGGCTGCCGGTCGCTGTACCGCTGATGCCGAGGTCGGGCCTGACCATATTGGCCAGGCTCAGGTCGAACTGATCGAAGCGCGCCTGAAATTTCACAACCTCGCCAAAGCGTCCGGCCAGATTGACCTTGCCGCGCGGCGTGGCCAGAACCGTGGGGGACAATACCCAGTCCTCACCGCGTCTGACGATGCGCGCCGGTTTCTCCAGCGAGAAGGGCACCCCGCTGGCGTCACCTTTGGCGGCGACGGTGATCAGATCGCCACTCAGGCGGGCATTGGCCGCCAGATCAAAGGGCGCGCCCTTGTCACCGCTGGCGACCATCCGGATCGTACCGTCCGTACCTTTCAGATCGATCTTTGCGCGGGCTTTGGACAGCCACATATCCTGATAACTGACTTCGCCCATCTGTACGTTGGCAGTGATCAGGGCCTGAGCTTCAAGGCGCGCGGTCGCGTCGATAAGGGCACGGCCGATGACAATCTCCGCCTCACCCGGCACATGGAAATTACGGGCGCGGGCGGCAATCTTCGCGCCCTGCACCTCACCGAAGGCCAGCAGGTCAGCCGTGCCGTCAATACCGGTGCCGCTGAGGCTCAGGGTGCCGGTGAAGGGACCGGTATCGCTCTGGGCAATCGTACCGGCGGCCTTGATGCCGGCGATCTGCGCTTCGGTAATATCGATGGTCAGGGGGCCGTTGCCGGTGCGCACCTCAACATCGCCGGTCAGCGGGCCATAGGCGGACTCCCCTTCAGCGGTAATGTGATAAAGGTTATATTTCGTCTCAAGCCGCGCCACCAGATTTTCCAGTTGCAGCCCAAGGCCCGGACGTTCGGCGCGCAGCACAGCGGTCGGGGCCTTGATCGTACCGCCGACCTCTGCCGCCAGCGGGCCGTAGGCGGTGGATTGTGCCGTCAGATTGAACCTGAGATTGCCGTTCTGGAAATAGCGCCCGCTGGCCGAGGTCAGGTTGAAATCAGGTGCCTTCAGCGTCAGGCGTTGCAGAACGATATCGCCATTGCCCGCCGTATTGACCGCACCGGAAAATTTCGCATTGCCTCCAAGGAAACCGGCAAGGCCTGAATTATCGATGCGTACCGTCTGGCCATCGACCTTGCCCACCAGACCGAAGCCACCGCCCTTGAGGGTTTTCAGATCGGCGTCGATCACCAGATTGACGATCCCCAGACCGTCGATCAGATACTGGTTGATGCGGCCCTTCAAAGCCCCCTGATAGATGCCTTCGCCCAGATCGGCGATAATAATGGCCGTGGCATTGATCTTGTCCGAGCGGATTTTCAGATTGTCGCTGAGGATCGTGTCGCCATCGAGCGCCAGATCCCCCTCAAGCGTGACATTGCTGACCAGAGATTCCGCTGCCGCATTGAGGCCGGTAATATGTTTGGCGCGGGCCGTGACGGGGATTTTGACATGGTCGCCATCAAGGCGTGAGCGCCCCTCGGCATGAAGTTCATGCACGACGATATCATTGAAGCCGATGGTTCTGGCATTGATTTTGTAATCGATCAGCGGGCGCGCAAAGGCCCCGTCAAGAAAGACGTCTGCCGAGACATCATTGCCATTAAGGCCTTCGGTAAGGGTTGCCGGTTTCAGCACATCGGCCCTGAGGGTCAGCTTGTCGAACCGGCTTCTGCCCGGATCAACCGCGCCTTTGGCCATAAGTTTCAGGCCGTCGGAGGCCAGTGACACCTGACCGTCAGCGCGGCGATCCTTAAAGGTAGTGGACAGATCGATGTTCAGGGCAGGCGCAAACAGGGCCTGCATCGACGGCCCCAATATACGGTCGGGGTGAGCTGTCCCCCTGAGGCCAAACAGGCCGTCACGCGCCGTAAGGCTCAGGTCGGCCAGCGCCTGCTCCCCCAGCGTGGCCTCAAGTTTACCATCCCAGCGCTTCCAGTCGCCCTTGCCCGCCAGCGTGGCCTTCAGCGGGGCCTCAAGTTTCAGCAGCGGGGCAATGGCCCCGTCGGCGGGCGCATTGAGGCGCGCGGAGATATCCAGCCGGTTATCCGCCGGTGCGGCCTCAAGTTTCAGTTGCGCCTGATCACCGCGATCCCCATTCAGGGCGGCATCAATCTGAGCGCGGCCCTTTTTCAGATGCGCCTGACCGCTGAGGGTCAGGGTCTGGGCATCGCCGGTGACGGCTTCGGCCAGATAGATCTGTTTGATGGCGACCTTTTGCGCATCGATGCGAATATCCGGCAGTTTGAAGGGTTTGGACTCCTTCTTTTCCGAGGCAATCAGTTCCGGCTGACGCAGCACCTCGATCCGGTCGGACGACAGGTCTCGCACATCGATATGTTTGGCCGTAAGGGCAAAGGGGCGCCAGTCGAGCCTGATGGCTTTTGACTGTAAAAACACCCCGTGCGGATCGGACAGCTTCAGGTCGCGCACCGTCAGGTCGTCATAGATCGAGCCGTCTATGCGCCCTATGGCAATCCGCAAACCGTTTTCAGGCTTTTGCGCCGCGACCATATTGACGATGAAGCGCTTGCCGGGCGCGGTATCGAGCGCCACAAGCCCGGCACCGGCCAGAAGGATCACGCCCCCGACAAGGCCGCCGCCCCACAGCAGGGCCTTTTTAACGGGGAACGGTTTTTTCGCAGGCCTTTTATTCGGCTCACGCTTCGGCGCGGGCAGGTCATCTGACGGGGCGGGGGGGGGGGGATCTTCATGATCAGAAAGCCTGTCCTATACCGACATACAGCGAGACGGGCGATTCGCCCTCACGGCGGCTGATGGGGGTGGCGATATCGACCCTGAGCGGCCCGAAATTGGTATAGTAACGCGCCCCGATGCCTACCCCGAAACGGATGTCGGAAAATTCGGGAAATTCGGCATGATAGACCTGACCGGCATCGACAAACGGCACAATCCCCAGATTACCGCCCAGAAAATCCTTGAAGCGATACCGCACTTCAAACGCCAGTTCGACGATGCTGCGTCCGCCGGTCGGGTCGTTATTGAGGGCATCGCGCGGCCCCAGTTCCTGATAACCGAACCCGCGCACCGAGCCGCCGCCACCGGCATAGAGCCTGCGCGACGGGGCGATGTCGGTCAGGTCGGTGCCATAGATCGATCCGACCCGCGCCCGTGTCGCCAGCACCAGTTGCGGCGACATTTCGCGGTAATAACTGATGTCAGCCATATTGACGATGAAGTTGCCGCCACCGCCGCCCAGTGCCACATAGGGGGTCGCCTGCACACCGGCACGGAAGCCGCGCGACGGATTGAGCAGATCATTGGTCACATCATAGCCGAGTTTGGTCGGCAATGAGGCGTAGAAATAGTTGTCGCGAATATTCTGCGTGGCGTCAGGGTCAAAGGCCTTTTCCTGCGTCGCCAGAATTTCCGCCCCATAGCTCCAGGTCCATTTCTTTTGCCACAGGGGAGTCGAAACGCGCGAAATACTGCCCCCCAGCGCCAGAGTCATGGCCTCATAGGAATCATAGGTCTGGTTGGCGAAGTTCAGGCTGGCCTGTACCGTGCGGTCGCGGCGTTTGGCATTGGAGCGGCGGAACGAGGCCCCAAGCCCCTGTTCCTGCGTCCCCAGTACGCCGCTGAAGATCACGGCCCCTTCGGGCGGGAAGCGGTTGCGGTGCGTCCATTTGATTTCCGTACGCAGGCCCTGACCGGTGGAGAAGCCGACATCGCCGGCCAGTGTGCGCGGCCTTCCGGCATTCTGGGTTACCCTGAGTGTCACATAGGCCGTGCCGTCTTCGGCGGTTTCGCCCGACAGTTCCGGCTCAACACCGACCGAGGAAAACAGGCCCGTCGCAGCCATGGCTTCGCGCAGATCATCAACCTTGCGCACATCATAAAGCTCACCGCGCCGGAAACGGCTGAGGACGTGGATATGCTCGGCATCAAACACCGCATCGCCCGCCAGTTCGATACCATTGAAACGGCTGCGCGGGCCGGTGGTCACCGGAAGCGTATAATCGCCGGTGCGTGTCTGAGGGTCGATCACCACGTCCCTCAGGCCCGGTTCCGCGAACGGATAGCCGGCCTGTGGCAACTCAAGCGAGACATTGGCCTCCGCCGATTTGATCAGGTCGGCATCGATGGCGTCCCCCGGGCTGAGGGGCAGGGCGTCGCGGATCAGGTTGGGCGGTTCGGTCGGATCGGCCTGAATGCTGACCGAGGACAGGGTGTATATCTCGCCTGCGGCCACGGTGATGACGGCGGTGGTAAGGCTGTCGGGCTTATCGGCGTCAGGCAGATCGATGCGCGAACGCACCACGGCATCATAATAACCGTGCGCCTTCAACAGCCTGAGCGCCAGAATTTCATCTTCCTGCAAACGGGCGCGGAGCTGGCTCATATTGCCCGCCGTCCCCTTGCCATCCCTGAGAACGCTCAGTTCCTTGAAGGTGCGTTCAATATCATCAGAATCGAAGCCCTCGAAGCGCGTGGCGTATTTCACCGGCGGCGGGATATCGGAATCATTATTGGCCAGGGCCTCGGTTTCGGCCTGAGGCGGAGCGGTCAGGTCAAAACTTTCAAGCGGTTGCAGGGCCGTTTCCAGAGCCGGATCATCCAGCGGCGGGGCCTGAGGCAGTTCCAGAGCGGCCTCACTTTCCGCTTCGGCCCCTGTTTCGTCAGGTGTGGTCAGCAATGCATCGACGGGTGACGACGGTGCGGGCGATGTCTCTTCGGCAGCGGGGTCCAGTTCGGGCAGGGCGGCCTCGAAACTCTGGTCATCGACAATCGGCGGTTCTGTCTCTGTGCCGGAAGCAGGCGGCGGCGTCTGCGCCTGAGCCGGTACGGGCGACAGGGCGGATACGATCAGACCGGACAATATATAGGCGCGCAAGAGAAGATACCTGATGACTGGAGCGCTTTCCGAAAAGTGTGACGCACTTTTCGGATTAAAAAGCGCGTAAAACAAAAAATTAGAGCGCTGTTCCGATTCAATTAGAACGGAATACGCTCTAATACCTAAAAAATAAGCGGATTCTTTGTGTCCTCATCTGAAAAAAGCCGGATAAGGCCTAAGGTCAAATAAAAAAATGATGAGGATTGCCGCCCTGACCGTGCCGGAACCAAACAGGTAGCCTGATATCATAATAGCTGAGGCGCTAACAATAGCGTGACAGCCCAAGGTCGGACGTCTCGATTTCCGGCGTCACGCCGCTGATCAGGTCGCTGAGGAGGCGTCCCGACCCGCAGGACATGGTCCACCCCAGCGTGCCGTGGCCGGTATTGAGATAAAGGTTATCGCAGGCCGTGCGGCCGATGACCGGTGTGCCGTCAGGTGTCATGGGGCGCAGGCCTGACCAGTATTGCGCGGCCGACAGATCGGCCCCGCCCTCGAACAGATCGTTGACGACATGGCTCAGGGTGCCGGTGCGCGCCCCGGGTAGGTCATGGCTGAAACCGGCGATTTCCGCCATGCCGCCGACACGCACCCTTTGGCCGAGGCGCGTCATGGCCACCTTGTGCGCCTCATCCATCACGGTCGATACCGGTGCGTGCGCTTCACTGCGTACCGGTGCCGTAAGCGAATAGCCCTTGACCGGATAAACCGGTAATCTAAGCCCCAGCGGCTTCAGCAGGCGCGGCGTATAGCTGCCGAGGCAGCCGACAAAGATATCGGCTTCAAAATCACCGCCTGAGGTTTCAACCGCACTGATCCTGTGGCCTTCGGCTTTCAGGGCATAAATATCGGTGCCGAAATGAAACCGGACGCCAATGGCTTTGGCCTTTTGCGCCAGTGCGTTGGTGAACATGAAGCAGTCGCCCGTCTCATCTTCGGGCAGACGCAGGCCGCCGACGATCTTATGACGGGCAATGCCCGGTTCGATGCGGGCGCAGGCGGCGGCATCGAGAATGTCAAACGGCACGCCGCGCTGACGCAGGATGTCGGTATCCTTTGCCATGTGGTCGAACTGTTTTTGCGTGCGAAACACCTCAAGCGTACCCCGCGCGCCGTGATCGAACTCTATGCCGGTGTCTTCGCGCAGGCTTTTGAGGCAATCACGCGAATAGTCGGCAATGCGTACCATCCGCTCCTTGTTGACGGCATAACGGCCCGATGTACAGTTGCCGAGCATCTGCAACAGCCAGCCGATCGCATGCGGATTGTGCGCCAGACAAGAGGGCCGGATAATCAGCGGCGGACGGCGCATGAACAGCCATTTCAGCGCCTTGAGCGGCACGTCCGGCGCCGCCCAGGGCGAGGAATAGCCATAGGACAACTCACCGGCATTGGCAAAGCTGGTTTGCAGGGCGGGGCCTGTCTCGCGCTCAAGTACGGTGACCTCATGACCGGCGCGGGCCAGATACCAGGCCGAGGTCACGCCGGTTATGCCTGCCCCCAGCACCACGACCTTCATGACGCGCCTCCGCTATAGTGCCGGTGATAGCGCCGCCCCAGCGCGGTCAGTATCTCATAGGCAATCGTACCGGCATCCGCCGCCAGATCATCGAGGCTCTGATGCGGGCCGATCAGCTCGACATAATCGCCGATAGTCAGCATGCCTTCGGGCAGGGCGCTGATATCAAGGATGATGCTGTCCATAGATACGCGACCGGTGATCGGCAGTCTTACGCCGTCAAACCAGGCGCTGCCGCTGTTGCTTAATGAACGCGGCAGGCCGTCGGCGTAACCGGCGGAAATGACCGCCAGACGCATCTCCCGTTCCGCCGTGATCGTGCCACCGTAACCGATCTGTGCGCCCGCCGGAACGGTGCGCGTCTGAATGACCGCCACATGCAGGCTGACGACCGGTCTGATGTCGTCGGGGCGCTCGATATTGGGCGCGCCGCCATACAGGGCAACGCCGGGGCGGGTCAGGGCCTGACGATAATCACCCCCCAGAAAGATGCCGCCGGAATTGGCAAGGCTGACGGGGATGTCGGGGAACAGGGCCATGACCTCATGCAGCGCCGCCCGCTGTCTTTCGTTGGCGGGATTATCCGGCTCATCGGCGCAGGCCAGATGGCTCATCAGATAGCGCAGGTCGAAATATTTGAGGATGTCGGGGCTTTGGGCAAGGGCGCGCGCCTCATCCGGCGACAGGCCCAGCCGCGACATACCGGTATCAAATTGCAGGACAGCGGGCAGAAAGCGCCCTGTGGCCCGTGCGGCGGTGGCCCAGTTTTCTATCTGTTGCGGGCTGTTGAGGACGGGAATGAAGCCATGTTCGGCACACAGGCTTTCGGAACCGGGCAGAAGGCCATTGAGGATATAGATGTTTACGTCATCCGCCAGCAAGGGATGCAGGTCGAAGGCTTCACGGGCAATGGCGACGAAGAAATCACGGCAACCGGCGTCATAAAGCGTGCGCGCCACTTCCGAAGCCCCCAGACCATAGGCATTGGCCTTGACGACCGCGCTGGTTCTGGCGGGGGCGGCGCGTTCGGACAGGGTCAGATAATTGTCCCGCAGCGCCCCAAGATCAATGCCGAGATACCCGCCGGTACCGTCATTCAGTTCGCCGCTTGATTCATCAGGGGCTTTGAAACGCATAGCCTTGTGTCCATAGAAGATGACGCTGCTATCCTACGCCTGAAATGGTCGTAAGTTACGGCGTTTTGCGCCTTATTTTGCCGCATTGGGGGGCGAAACCGGCAAATTTATGCGCCGGTTATCAGGCCAGATCATCGCTTTCGCGGGCGGTTGGTTCATAGACCTTCTGACCGAGATAGATGCCCGAATCGAACTCGCCTTCGGTCTTGGCCACCGCCAGCGCCACTACCGCATCCGAGGCGACATTGATTGTGGTGCGGGCCATGTCCATAATGCGGTCAACCGGCAGGATGAAGGCAAGGATCATCGCCACCTGTTCCGGCGTGACGCCAAAGGTGGACATGACGATGGCCATCAGGAACAGGGAGGCCGAGGGGATGCTGGCCGTACCGATGGACACCAGAGAAGCGGTCACCAGAATAATGGCATATTCCGATACCCCCAGATGATAGCCGAAGGTCTGGGCGGCGAAACAGGCGAGAATCCCCTGATACAGTGCCGTCCCGTCCATATTGATCACCGCCCCCAGCGGCAGGGTGGAACCGGCGATCGATTGCGGCACCCCCAGTTTCTGCGTGGTGCAGTTCATGGTCACAGGCAGGGCGGCCGAGCTTGAGGCGGTGGAATAGGCCACGGCCTGCGCATCGGCCATGCCGAGGAAAAAGCGCCACAGCGGCAGTTTCAGCCACAACCGGATAATCGCGCCATAGGTCACCAGCATATAGGTGATCAGCGCCAGATAGACACAGGCAATCAGCTTGAACACCGAAGCGAAGATTTCGATGCCCTGACTGGCGACCGTATAGGCCATGAGGGCGAAAACCCCCAGAGGGGCAAACTCCATGACGATCTGGGTGACCTTGAGAATGGCCTCGGAGGCGGCGGTAAACACATCGGCGACCGGCTGGGCCGAGGGGCCGCACAGGATGATGCCAATGCCGAACAGGATCGAAAAGAAGATCAGCGACAGGACATCGCCCTTGACCATGGCTTCGACAGGGTTTTGCGGCACAATGGCCAGAAGCCGCTCGGAAATCGACAGGGGTTCAAACGCCACCGCACCGGCCCCGGCATCGGTCAGGATCAGGCCCGCACCCGGCTGGAACAGGGTGCCGAACAACAGGCCGATACTGACGGCCACAAGGGTCATACCGGCATAGAGCAGCAGGGTTTTCACCCCTACGGTGCCAAGGCGCTTGGGATCGCCCAGTTGCACGATACCGGCCACCAGCGTGGTCATGATCAGCGGCACGATGATCATGCGCAACAGGCGGATGAACAGGTCACCGAACGGGCCAAGCCATGTCTTGATCCAGCCCGAAGCCACGGCCTGCGCCTGATCAGGGGCGACGCCGATATGCAGGCCCCAGGCCTTTAGTCCGGCCTGAAGCCCAAGCCCCAGAACGATACCGGCCACCAGCGCCATGAAAACACGTCCCCACAGGGGAATGGCAAACCACCAGCGAACCATGTCGTACTCCGTTGCGTGACGTCAGGCGAGCCTGACCATATAATTGGGCTGTCTCAGACAGGATAGTGTCAGGCGTTGGGATGCTTGCGCGAAAAGGTCCACTGTCTGTCGTCGGACTGTTCCGGCACGAAGCGATAGCCCTCGTAATCGAAACCTTTAGCCGATTCGGCATCGGTCAGGCGGTTATCAATAATGTAACGCGCCATCAGGCCGCGTGCCTTCTTGGCAAAAAAGGAAATCATCCGGGTCTTGTCGCCCTTGATCTCAAGAAATTTGACCGTGATCACCCTGAGTTTCAGGCCTTTGGTCAGGGCGGCACGGGCATATTCCTGACTGGCGAGATTGAGAACTGTGTCCGTACCGGCGGCTTTGGCGTCTTCGGTGATCTGACGGGCGATGCGCTCGCCCCAGAAGGCATAGAGGCTGTCGCCCGCAGCGGTTTTCAGGCTCGTGCCCATCTCCAGACGATAGGGGCGGATACCGTCCAGCGGCCGCAACAGCCCGTAAAGCCCGGACAGGATCCGTACATGATCCTGCGCGAAATCCCGCGCTTCCGGCCCAAGATCGCGTGCTTTCAGGCCGGTATAGACATCGCCGTCAAACAGCATGGCCGCCGGTGTCACCGCCTGCGCCTCGAAATGGGCAAAGCGTTCGCGGTTCAGTTCGGCCAGCTTGTCCGAAATCCCCATCAGGGCCTTGAGATCGGCAGCGGTCAGTTTTTTCGTCGTTTTCAGCAGCGTCTGCGTTTCTTTCATCAGGCGCGGTTCGCTGACGGGCATATCGGCGGCGACAGGGGTTTCGTTCAGGGATTTGGCGGGGGACAGAAGAATAAGCATGAAGGCTTTCGGAGAAACGCAAAAGGGCAGGTGGTGCAGGTTATCTGATATATTTAAAGACGTTTTTTCATTATTCGTATTGATATTAACCTAAGGCTAACCTCAAAGACCTATGTTACGCGAAAAGATGGGGCACGATATATGTCAAGGGGCACAGTACTCGTACTGGAAGATAGCCGGGTTCAGGCACAACTCATATCAAGGATGCTGGAAAATCTGCAATGGTCAAGCGTTGTGAGCTTTGACCACAGGATGATCTTTTCCACACTCAGGACGTGTCGGGTCGATCTGCTGCTGCTTGATGTCTATGTTGAGGGCGGCAACACCCTGATGCATCTGCCTGAGATACGTCAACTGGCACCCGGTGTGCCGGTGGCGATCATGACCGCCGGTGGTGCGGGCGGGACGGCGCTCAATGAGACCCTCAATGCCGCCCGTCGCGCTCAGGCTGATTTCGTGCTGCAAAAGCCGTTTGCGCCGGATGACATGATGATCATCCTTGATGAAGCGAGACGGATGCGTGGCTCATCGGTAAAGCCTCTGCATGTGCTGGTGGTCGATGACTGTCGCGTGGTGCGCAAACTGGCCTCTATGGCGCTGGCGGCCAAAGGCTATCGCATTTCCGAAGCCCGCAGCATGGAAGAAGCCTTCGACCGCGTCGATATCGCCCATGTCGATATGGTCATCACTGATATCTTCATGCCCGGCATGGGCGGCATAGAAGGCATACAGATCATTCGTTCCACATGGCCCGAAGTCAGCGTCATCGCCATGTCGGCCGGTATCGATCATAAGGTCAACCATACGCAGGCCCTGTCGGCGGCGCGCCATATCGGTGCCAATGCCCAGTTGCCGAAACCCTTTACCGCTTCCGACCTGACCCTTCTGGTTGAGGTGGTGATGGCGGAAAAATATCTGGCGGCCTGAGCGGATGAACGCCCTGTCACCTCTTTTTGACTCGTTAATCTTCTCACGATACAGTGTTATTCATAAACCTGTCTGTGCGGACATAATAACGCAGGGGGCATCAGGCCCGATCCGTTCAGACCGGACAAATAACAGCGCCGGTCATGCCGGCATGCGGTACAGGACAGGGGGCCGCACTATATGAGTTTGGGCAGCGTACTTGTCCTTGACAGCGACCGCGAACAGGCGCGCACGGTGTCGCGCCTGCTGGGACAGCAAAACTGGACTTCTGTCCTGAGCTTCAATCAGGACATGGCCCTCAAGCTGTTGCGCAGCAGCCGCTTTCACCTGTTGATGTTCGATTCCTATGTTGACGGGCAAAATATCATCACCCATATCGACGCCATCAAATCGCAGGCCTGTGATACGCCTCTGGCCATCATGGCCCATGCCTGGCAAGGGGCCAGGGCGCTGAAGGCCGCACAGGAAGCCGCCAAAGAGGCCGGTGCGGATTTCATGATCACCAAGCCGGTGCATCCTGACCGGCTGAAAAACCTGCTTCAGGAAACCAATGCCTATCATCGGGCGCGGCGCACCGAATTTCATGTTCTGGTGATTGATCCCGATATCGATCTGCGGACCCATGTGGCGGCAGTGCTGAAACAGGTTGGCTATAAGGTATCGGTGGCCGACAATATGGAAGATGCCTTTTTCGATCACAATCTGGGGCTGATCGACGCGGTTCTGACGGCGATCCTGATCCCCGGCATTGGCGGCGTTGAGGGTATTGCCCAGATACGCAAGGATTTCCCGCATGTGCGCACCATCGCCATGTCTCAGGGGATCGATGACAAGATCGGTGCCATGCATGTACTGGCGGCGGCAAAAGAAGCGGGGGCGGAACTGCTGCTGCCCAAGCCCTTCGTCATGCCGGAACTGCTCAATGCCATGACCATCGTGTCACGCGACAAGATACAGGCCAGGGCCGCCGAAGTCGCCAGCGCCTGAAATCCTCCTCTCCTGCGGGGTGAGGGTTGGGGTGAGGGGCCTTCCCTTTTAGAACAGGACGTGCGGGTTCATGATCCGCTTGGGATCAAGGGCGGCGCGTACCGCCTGCATGGCGGCGACCGAAGCGGGGTCTTTGTACAACAGGGCTTCCTGCGTCTTCATGCGCCCCAGACCATGCTCGGCGGAAATCGAGCCGTTATATTCATTGACCAGATCATGCACGACCCTGGCTCCGGCATCGCGCAGGTCATTGAAGGTCGCCGCGTCCATGCCTTCGGGGACAATGACATTGAAATGCACATTGCCGTCGCCGACATGGCCAAAGGTCACCAGACGCGCACCGGGCAGGAAGGCCTCAACGGCGGCGGCGCCCTTTTCGATATAGTCGGCCATTTGCGACAGGGGCACGGAGATGTCGTGCTTCCATGCTGCGCCTTCGACCTTTTCGGCGGCGGAATGTTCTTCACGCAGACGCCAGAAGGCTTCGGCCTGGGTTTCGTTCTGCGCGATGGCGGCATCGAGGATCAGCTCTTCCTCAAAGGCGGCGGTCAGCAGACGCTCCATAGAGGCTTCGGCCCCTTCGGGATCGCCTGACGCCACTTCGATCAGGGCATACCACGGATATTCCCCCTCAAGCGGTTCACGCGTGTCGGGAATGTTCTTCAGCACCAGAGACAGGCCATAACGTCCCATCAGTTCAAAGGCTTCGACCTGACCGCCGGTTTCCTGTTTGGCGCGCCCCAGAAGGTCAATGGCCTTTTGTGCGCTGTCAAAGCCGACAATGGCCACGCAGCGCGAATTCATGATCGGGAACAGCTTGAGCGAGGCGGCGGTAATGATCCCCAGCGTGCCTTCCGCACCGATGAACAACTGCTTGAGGTCATAGCCGGTATTGTCCTTGCGCAGGCGCTTCAGGCCGTGGAAAATCTCACCGTTCGGCAAAACCACCTCAAGGCCTGACACCAGATCGCGCGTCACGCCGTAGCGCAGCACCGCCGTACCGCCCGCATTGGTCGAGATGACCCCGCCGACCGTTGCCGTACCTTCGGCAGCCAGTGACAGCGGAAAATAACGGTTGGCCTTTTCGGCGATTTCCTGCGCCTCAAGCAGCGTAATGCCGGTTTCCAGCACCATGGTGTCATCGGTCGGGGCGACATCGCGAATGGTGCGCATCCGCTCAAGCGAGATAAGGATTTCCCCGAACGGAATCTGACCGCCGACCAGACCGGTATTGCCGCCCTGAGGCGTAATGGCCACGCCATTGTCATAACAGATTTTCACCACTGCCGAGACTTCATCCACCGTTTTCGGCAGCACCAGAAGCGGGGTCGTGCCTTTCCACTTGCCGCGCCATTCCGTCAGCTTGGCGCTGACGCGTATTTCATCGTCCGACCAGCCGGCATCACCGACCACCGCCTTGATCCGGGCGATGACTTCGGGAGCGACGGGAGGCACTTCGGCAAAAACGGGCTGGCTCATGGTGGATTATCCGCAAAGGATGGTATGGAGGGATTTTCCGGTTTCGTTAAGTGAGGGATGACCGCAATGCAAGCCCCTAATGTGTCTGCGCCCAAGGTTTGTGTCGGCGTCGTCTGCGTCAGGGACGATCAGGTGTTGCTGATCCGTCGTGGTCGACCGCCGCGTGCGGGCCACTGGTCGATACCGGGCGGCAAACTTGAATTTGGCGAAAGCCTGCACGCGGCGGCCCTGCGTGAGCTTACAGAAGAAACCGGCTGCACGGCTGAAACAGGCCCGCTCCTTCAGGTCTATGAGCTGATCGAGGAGGGCTATCACTATGTGCTGGTCGATTATCTGGCCCGCTATACCGGCGGGGTGCCGCAGGCGGCGGATGATGCCGCCGAAGCCTGTTTCGTTAGCTTCGATGCGGCGGAGGCCCTGTTGATTGAGCCTGATCTCAAGGATGTCATCCGTCGCGCCCGCCGCCTGAAACATGACGAATAATTTAAGTGGTGAGCGGCGCGAAATCCTCTAAGGTGGGACTATTCAGTCAGGATCGTTGCGGGAGGGCACACGGATGGAAGTTTTTTCGACCTTTATTATTATATTGCTGGTGCTGTTGTTCTTTATCGTCTCCAGCATCGTCAAGATCGTGCCGCAGGGGCGCGAATATACGGTCGAGCGTTTCGGACGCTATACCCGCACCCTGAAGCCGGGCATTTCCTTCCTGACGCCGTTCATTGAAACCATCGGCAAAAAAGTCAATATGATGGAGCAGGTCTTTGACGTGCCCCAGCAGGACGTGATCACCAAGGACAATGCCGTGGTCAAGGTTGACGGCATCGTCTTCATTCAGGTCATTGATGCCGCCGCGGCCGCCTATCGGGTGGATAATCTCAATAACGCCATCACCCAGTTGTCGATGACCAATCTCAGAACCGTGGTCGGGTCGATGGAGCTGGACGAAGTCCTGTCGCAGCGCGATGCCATCAATACGCGGCTTCTGACGGTGATCGATCATGCGACCTCGCCGTGGGGCATCAAGGTGACGCGCATCGAAATCAAGGACCTGCGCCCGCCGCTCGATATTACCGATGCCATGGCGCGCCAGATGAAGGCCGAACGCGAACGCCGTGCCCAGATCATTGAGGCCGATGGCGACCGTCAGGCGGCAATCACCCGTGCCGAGGGCCAGAAACAGGCCGCCGTGCTTGAGGCCGAGGGCCGCCGCGAAGCCGCTTTCCGTGACGCCGAGGCGCGCGAACGTTCTGCCGAAGCCGAAGCCAGGGCGACGCAGATGGTGTCTGACGCCATTGCGGCCGGTGACACCACGGCCATCAACTATTTCGTGGCGCAGAAATATGTCGAGGCCTTTGGTCAGTTCGCCCATTCCAACAACACCAAGACCCTGATCCTTCCGGCGGATCTGGCCTCTCTGGCCGGTACGGTCGGCGGTGTGGCCGAACTGATCAAAAGCGTCAGCGATACGGCCGAGGCCGCATCGACGCGCAAGAGCCGTTAGGCCGGTAAAGGGGGAGGGCAGGCCATGCACCTGATCGATCTTTTGTTTGCACAACCCGTGGGGTTTCAGGCCTTTTGGGTGTGGCTGGTCATTTGCGGCCTCATTCTCGGCTGTGAAGCCCTGATCGGCACCCAGTGGCTTTTGTGGCCGGCGGCCGCTGCCGGAGTGGTGGCCCTGCTGACCCTGACGGGTCTGCCGAACCTGTTCGTGCAGATACTGGTCTTTTCCATCCTGACCATCGGGCTGACGGTGCTGGCGAAGCGCTTTCTCAAAGGGGCCGTGCCGGTGCCGGACATCAATGACAGCCACCTGCGGCTTGTCGGGCGTGAGGCCGTGGTCATTGAGGCCTTTGATGACGCAGGCGGGCATGAAAATGTCGGGCGTGTCAGTCTGGACGGGGTCGAATGGCCTGCGGTTTATGAACATACCCCTGATGATCAGGCACCGATCCTTGCCGAAGCCAGGGTGAAGATTATTAAGGTTTCCGAGGGCAGACTTTTTGTAAGACCGGCTTGATTCGGCATTACGGGGAGCCTCATGAAAACCGCTATGCGTCTATGCGTGGCTATGGGAGTCTTGTGTTTTTCATCTGAGGTCAGGGCCGGTGCCTGGCCTCAGGAAATCGGCCACATACAGGTCATCAGCCGTGCCGAACTGACGCGCGCCACCCATGCCTTCGATGCGGACTCAAGTCTTCTGACCAAGATTGATGACTGGGAGGAAAAGGCGTTTTCGCTGTTTGTCGATTATGGCCTGAACGAACGCCTCAGTGTGTCGGGTAAGCTCAGTTTTCAGGATTATCAGACCGAATGGGATGCATTTTCCGGTCTGGGGTCGGTGGAAATCGGTGCGCGCTATGCGCTTTTGCGCACGGATATGAGCGTTCTGGGGCTGGGCCTCAGCGCCGAAGGTCTGGGCAAGGGGCGGCGCAATGCCTTCGAGGACGGTCGCCCCGACAGTACCGATATCGAACTGAGGGGCTATCTGGGGCGCAATTTCACCCTCAAGGGGGTGCCGTCCTTTGTCGATATCCAGCTGGCGCGGCGGATACGCAGCCATGACGCCAATCAATGGCGCGGTGATGTTACCCTGGGTGTGAAGCCGGACACGAAATGGATGGTGCTGGCGCAGGTCTTTGATGGCCGCACCGACCCTGAGGACAATTTTCAGGCCGTGTGGGTCAATGGCGAACTGAGTGTCGTCCGCGCCCTTGGCCCCGACAGGGCGCTCAATCTGCAACTGAGCGCCCGCCAGACCCTGTACGGGAAAAACGTCCCTCAGGTGAAGGGCGTAGGCCTGTCCTTATGGAAATCGTTTTAGAGCGCTTTTGAATCCGAAAAGTGTGATGCACTTTTCGGATTCAAAAGCGCGTAAAACAAAAAATCAGAGCGCTTTCCGAACGGAACACGCTCTGATCAGTTCTTCGGCGAGGTTTCGACCTTCAGCCAGGCGATCAGGTTATGGCGTTGCTGCTCGTCCTTGATGCCGATAAAGCCCATCTTGGTGCCGGGTACCTCGGCGGCAGGTTTGGTCAGATAGACATCGAGCGTATCGAAGTCCCACGTCTTGCCATAGGCCTTCATCGGCTCCGAATAGGTATAGCCGGCATGGGTACCGGCCACGCGGCCAAACAGGCCATAAAGATTGGGGCCGACCATGTTCGCGCCGTTTTCCACCGCCGTATGGCAGGAGCGGCACTTGTTCCATTGTTTCTGGCCATCCGCCAGATCGGCGGTGTTATAGGGAGCGGGCAGGGCCGCCAGACGCTCTGCCTTTTCGGCGTCCGTAAGCCCTTCGGCAGGGGCTGTGGCGGCGGGCGTAGCCGCAGGCGCTTGCGCCTGAGACGCCCCTTCCTGTGCCGGCTGAGACGAAGGCTCGGAACCACAGGCCGCCAGTGTGACCATAAGGCCGGTTACAAGGGTTGCGGACATAATCCTGCGCATGGTCACCTCCTGTTATCGCGTACGCGATAGTGTACGGGATCAGGGCCGCTTTGGCGAGGCCATAACCGTCTGTCCCGCAGCGTTAAAATGTCGCAGCCATAGGGATTGTCAGGATCGTCATATCCCCCCTCAGGTCGTTTTCAGTCGCCGTCAGCATCGCCGGTATTCAGATGCTGTTCGCTGCCGTCGA
>Ga0222423_1000492_pt1 | contig 26930 bp, 28 predicted proteins | sample 3A0metagenome_FD_182472 | JGI IMG/M metagenome (GOLD analysis project Ga0222423, IMG submission 182472) | Enriched microbial communities from leaf-cutter ant dump, University of Wisconsin, Madison, United States - 3A0 (version 2) | ecosystem: Environmental > Terrestrial > Nest > Insects nest >...
GCCTGTCACGAGTTCGTGCATATCTGCATCGAGTGCTTCTGCGATGCGTAGTAGTTCAAGGGAAGAAATCCCGCGTTGGCCAGTCAGTGCGCGCGACAGTGCGTCCGGCGTTAGACCAACCGCTTCTGCAAATGCTTTCCGTGTCATCGGCGGGTCCAATGCGTCTATCCGTCGTGCGATCCGCTCTCCCAAGTTCCCATCCATCCCAATATCTTACTTTGCCGTTGGCATTTTCCCAACACGAATTTGTGGGTTGTGGGCTGACCTTTATCTGGACCTTGTGTTTGGGAGGGCGTCCAAAACTGGGTGAAAGTCAGAGCCGTGCTGGAGGCATGGGAAAACGAGGGTCAGCCGGCAGGTTTCGCCGCGATCCCGTCGAGCCAGAGGGTATCGGTTTCGTCGCGATGTACCCCATCACTGCCAACGTGCTTGCTGCTGATCGTTGGGCCTTTTTGGATCACGTGCACAAGCGCCATGCCGTGACCGCGCCCAAGGTCGTAGTCCTCCTTGAGCCAGGCGAGGATCTCTCCGGCTTTCACGCCTGGAGCGTCGAGCCCGCGCTCGGTGGCTAGTTCTATGAGTTGCCGTGGCGTGAGCCCGGTTTTCTTCTCAATGGTGTCTAGGTATGCCTGAAATGACATGGTGTTCTCCCTTGAAATGGCGAGTTCGGATCAGGCTCCGGGAACAGGGTCGGGGCCAGCGCCGTGTTCTTTGGTGTAGGCCTCGGGGCCTTGTTCGGCTGCCTGCGGGTCCATGTAGTTGAACTCGAGGATGTTGCCGTCGGGGTCTTCGAGGCTGCGCTCGTACATGAACCCGTAGTCTTGGGCTTTGCGCGGTTCGTGCCCACCGGCTGCGATCCCGGCGGTAACGATTGTGTCGACTTCTTCGCGTGATCCGCGAGCAAAGGAGACGAGAACCTGTGCGCTTGTGTGCGCGTCGGCGATTGGCTTGTCGGTGAACTGGGCAAAGTGCTTGTGGGTGAGCAACATGAAGTAGGTGTGCTCATCCCAGACGATGCTGGCAGCATTTTCGTCGGTGAACAGCGGGTTGATCTCGCAGCCGAGCGCGGTGTAGAACGCCTTGCTGCGCTCGAGGTCAGTTACTGGGAAGTTAACGAAGATCATTGCTGCTCCTTTGCCGGGGTAAATTTGAGTACTGAGCGGTACTCACGTTTTACAGTGCTATCAGTACTGAGGGAACGCAAGAGTAAACCTGAGATTTCTGAGGAGAAGCGGCAGCAGATCCTCAATCATTCGTTGGGAGCGTCCTCACCCATTCGCGAGGAAGAACTTCGTTCGATCATCGACGATGGCGTTGACGCGTTTCTCCGCGCCCACAGTTTGCCAAACAAGTAGAACTCAAGAAGAAAATCGCCCCGGCTCGTGTGTCCACGGCTCACTTTCGTGTCGCCGCTTTTCGACGAGTCCCCACCTCATTCCCTCGCCTCCCGTCTGTTCTCGGCCGGGTGTGGAACCCACCTTGTTCTGGGGAAGATTGCGCCTGTGCGTCTCCTACTCGTCCACAATCTGTTCGAGTTTGTCCATGAACCCTTGCCAGCCGGCTACGAGGCCAGCTTGTTGTTCTGGGGTGAATCCTGGGGTTTCTTGCGTGAAGTGCATGTGGGTGGCGTTGTTACCTGCGGTCAGTTCCACAACGATTTGTGCTCGGGCCGCTTCTTCGGGGCGGTCGGTGATTGTGAATACTAGGCGCTCGTTGGGTTCAACGGTGATGAATTCTCCGGCCCAGTCGATGGTGTTGCCGTCTGGGAGGACCATCTGCGCCGTCCAGGCGCGGCCTGCCTGTGCTTCAAACTCGAGGCTTTCTAGTGGCACGTAAACGTTGCTGCCTCCGAACCATCGGGCAAAGTGTTCTGGCGTTGTCCAGGCGTCGAACACGGCTTGCGGGGAGGCTGCGAAGTCGCGGTCGATCACTATTCCATCTGCGGTTGTTCCGGTCATGGTGTCTCCTTGTCGGTAATCGTGTCCCAATCCGGTGGCTTAACTCCCAGCCTAATCACTATGCTCCTAGCATGTCGGCCGAATAAGCCTCAGCGCCGGGGGAGCCGTCACTATGTGTTTTCGGCCTTGCGGCCTCAGCTTCCCGACGAGTCCCCACCTCATTCCTTCACCTCCCGCTCGTCCTCGGCTGGTTTCTCCGCCCACCACAGTCCTTCCAATGGTGGAACCACGTAGTCACGCTCCAGCTCTCGCTTGCTGATGAACTTGAGTTTGTAGGCAACTGGATACAGCGCGGCAAGTGCCGTTCCCAGCGGATACTCTTGAAACTATGAGCGACGTTGAGAACCTGGATCTGCCTAAGATCGGCCGCCCTGCCATCACCGCGCTTGCGAACGTTGGTATCACCACGCTCTCCGCGGCCGCCAGCTATGGCCGGGCTAATTTGCTCGGGTTGCATGGTGTTGGCCCAAAGGCGCTCCGGCTTCTAGACGAAGCCCTCGCCGAGCGCCAGCTCACCTGGGCCGACGAGTAATCCCTGCGCGGGTCACCGCAGTTATGATCCGGTATCTTGACTTCCAGCCTAATCACTAGGCAGCGTCACTGCTTGGCTTGTCATCCGCAGCACCGGGGAGCGTTGCCGCTCGTTTTTTCGGCCTTTCGGCCTCAGCTTCCCGACGAGTCCCCACCTCATTCCTTCACCTCCCGCCCATCCTCGGCTGAGTGAGATCGGATTTCCTGCTACCTTCATGAGGTGCGTTGAGTGTTGCTCGTTAGGATTAGAGCTTCCGTGTGGCCCAACACAAAACGTTCGGTGGTACGAAAGTTGTGGATCCTGTCTGACAGTGTTGCCCTATTCCGTGACGCTGTAGGTTTCGGGGACTACATGGAAGTAGTCTTTGCGCCAGAAGAGGCGACCTCTGGATTCTGAATACACCTGAAACCGTATGGTTTCATCGGCAACTGTTGCGTCATAGAGATACATTCTTCCGCCCTGGTCAGCGAACGTAACTGTGGTTGATTCTGCCCCTGAAGCAAACTCCGTGTAGGAAGCCACCTCGCCCGCGATCTGCTCCGATGTGGAGCCTGAAGGCAATGAAGCGCATGCCATATCTGGTGTGTCTGATCTGGCCGCAGTAATCAAGGCAGAGACGGCGGTTTCGGGATCTTCATAGCCCTCACCGCAACGTGGTCCAGACGAGCCACACCCCGAAGCCAAGGAGGAAAACAGGGTTAAGCCAGCTACTGTTGCGGTCACTTTGACTGGACGAGATCGCATACTTAGATTTCCTCATCGCTGAGCGAAGCAGTACTGGATGATGTAACCCAAGGCTATAGTCCGTAACTAAGATGATGGATAAAATGATGTGAAGAAAATGGGCTCGTTTTCTATAATGCACGAGTGGTAGGCGAGAAGCAAAGAGTAGCCCGACTTTTCGGCCTTCCTTGGTGAAGTAGTAGAAAGACAAATTCGCTGGGCGTTCTGATAAGCTTGATGAAAGGTGGAAGTGTGGTGGTGATTTCGATTATTGCGATTGTTTTCTCAGGTTTGGCGCTGCCGTTCACTGTCTGGGCTGCTTGGGCGGCGGCGCGGCAGGCAAAAGCAGCAAATGATCAAACCCGGGTTCAATTAGAGCAGGTTGCGGCGGCAAGAGAACAAACACAGTTGCAACGTGAACTTGCGCAAGAGGCTTTGCAGCCATATGTCTGGGCCGATATTCAGCCAGATATGCGCCAAGGCACGGTATTTCAACTTGTAGTTGGGAATAGTGGCCCGACAACAGCTCGAAATATTACGGTGATGTTCGATCCGCCGCTTTCCACAAGCGAGCAGCACCAGTCGCAGGCTGCGCAAGCTCAGAAAATTCTGTCGAGTGGCCTCCATTCGCTTGCTCCGAATCGAACTATAGAATGGTATCTGGGGCCAGTAAGTGAGCTATTAGTGGGTGATGAGCCACAAATCTATACCCTTCGTGTTGAAGGTGAGGGCCCAAGTGGACCGCTTGCAGTTTTTGAGATTCAGATTGATATTTCTCAATGGCGTCATGCTAGAGACGCACCTGATGGTTCATTGCACTACGTGCGGGGAGCGATTCAGGAGCTTTCAAAGAAACTTGGTGGAGTCGATAAGACTCTATACGGTGCCGTTGATAGGTTGGGACACACCATCCGCGATGCGATAAATCAGGACGCGAAGTGATTTGAGCCTCCCAATTCTGAATGGAGTGAAACCAACGTACCTGTCACTTTGTAGCCATATTTGCGTGCAGTACGTCCAAGTAGTTAGTTAGCACCGGATAGAGGGTGTGACGCTCCTACAGGGTTCTTACGCGCTAAGACCAACTTTGAGTTGATGCGTTCGGACATATAGACAAGGGTGCTTCTTTTCCTCTAGAGATCTGGTGACGCCACCACCAAATCCACCCCTGAAAACCCGCTAAACTCATCGAGCGATTACAGGCGAACTCAAGTCCAAGGTCGATCGCGTGTGGGATGCGTTTTGGTCGGGCGGTATCAGCAACCCGTTGGAAGTGATTGAGCAGATCACGTTCCTGCTGTACATGCGCAGGCTGGACATTGAACAGCAGAAGCAGGAGAGTAAGGCCAATGCTCTGGGCCTGCCTATTGAACACCCGGTGTTTGGCCCAACGCAGCAGCATTTGCGTTGGAGCAGGCTCAAGCAGCTCAGCAGCGCCGAGATGCATAACGTCATTGGCGCGGAGGTGTTCCCGTTCCTGCGCATGTTCCGCGGCGAGGATTCCACGTATGCGAGCCACATGAAGGATGCCCGTTACACCATCCCCACGTCGGCGCTGTTGGCCAAGGTTGTGGATGTGCTGGACACTATTCCGCTGGGCAACTCGGACACCAATGGTGACCTGTACGAGTACATGCTGTCCAAGATCGCGTCCGCTGGTGTGAATGGCCAGTTCAGGACCCCGCTCCACATCATTGAGATGATAGTGAAGATGATGGATCGCAAGCCGGGTGACGTCATAGGTAAACTTCCCGAGCGGAATGGATACAAATTAGCGGCGGCTGCGCACTCGCGGCATGACTGGTGCAAATGAATAGGGAGTGGTGCAGCCCGGAATGAGAAGTGATGCAGAGCTGACGCACAGATTAAGGGCTCCGTTTGATGATCCGTCATGGCTAACCAAGGGCAAAATTCAGAACAGGCGTTCGTCATTGTGGGTATCGCTTGTAGTGTTGCTTGTGGTCTATTTTTTCGACTGGGGCCTTTCAACGGAGCGAGCCGTCCAGTGCCTGATTGACGAACGCGTTCCCACTGGACGATGGATGGATACATTCGTCTCTTGGGAATGGATGCCTGTTGTAACGATTGTCGTCTCGCTAGGTGTGCTGACTTCCACCATAGGTAAATTTCCGTTCCAACTTCCTCGACATAAACCAGTGTGGCGAGAAGCGGCCCTAGTGGGATTTGCCTGGGTCTTTCCTCTGCTACTGACGCGACTATCCGCCCTCTACTTGCCTGATTCTGTGTGCCCGGGGAGTGTAGCTGCTCCGGAACCGTGGTTGAGTCTTTCCCAGCTGGGAGGCCCGGCCGAAGAGGTTTGGTTTGCTGCCGCCATCGTTGTTTGGATGCGGCTGTGGGTAGACCGCCCGTTCATCAAGATTATTGGCGTTCTAGTCGGCGGAGGAGTTCTGCGCGGCATTTTTCACGTGTATCAGGGCTGGGAATCGGTAGGCTTGTTCGTCTGGGGAGCCGTTGCGGCGATGGCTGTTGCGCTGACGGGAAGGTGGATTATTCTATTCATTCTGCATTACTTGAACAACGCTTTGATCACGGCTGGAGGACAGTACAACGTAGCTGTCGCCACTGTGCTTATGCTCGTCTGCTTTGTGCCCCTTGCATTTGCATCAGATAAGAAGATGAAGAGCACACCTTCCAGCAAGCCAGAAAGTAGCCATAGACCTTAGGAGCGCTACCCATGGTGGCTTGAGTGATACTTTACGGGACTCTGACTTCCATCTCTGAAAGTGAAGGTGATCATGCCGTCCGTAGTGACTTGGCTTGTAGCGGTGAGGGTATGCCCGAGGTCGGGCGTGAACTCGATCTCGGCGACGTGTAGCGCGGAGAAAATAATCTTGTAGTGCTCGTAGGCGTTGAACCTGTTCTGCAGATCGGTGAGCTTGACCAAGACTGCGCTGTGCTGTTGGAGTAGGTCGTCGTGGTCGGTGGAGAGGTTGTCAAAGCGTCGCTTGTAGTCTGCTTGGTTCTGATGCACTCGTGCGTTCGTGGTGCTTAGTTTCTCGATAGCCATCATTGATGGTTGCTGCCTGGGCGCTGATTCGGTCAGCGTCGAGCCGCAGATAGGTGCTGTCGAGTTCTGATAGCAGTTTCGCCTTGAGCAAGTCATCAACCATACCGCGCTCGGCGAGCACCACACGGACGGCAACGACGAATGCTTCTTGGAGTTGCTGGTCGCGGTCGCGGAACGGCAGGCGGTCGCGTACAGCTGCTCGCTCTGTGCATGGGCACGGCGAAGGCGGCGCTCGGCGAGCCTAGTTGGCAAGCACCACGAGCGAGACCGGTCCGTGGATCAAAAACTTGAACGCTTTCCAGAGGCATACGAGCATCACGCAGTAGAGTCAATTCGACGCCCATCAGGGACAAGAACGTTCATGATTGCGGCGAGGTAGTAATAGACGATCGCAAGAAACATCGCCGGGCCACCCCACTTGAGGCCGCGACGGGTGCGGAGCTTGTCGAGCACAATGTTCGTTGGCGTGAGCCGACGTATGAACGCTCGTGTGTAGATGATGGCGATCTGGATGATGCGGAGCATAATGTCAGTCCTCTCTGGTCGTTCAGCAACAAGAAGTAGAGAGGAACGTCCAGCCGGAACCGTCCGTTGTACCACCGCAAAGGGCGATGACGAACCAAGATAGAGATCGTCTATTGCCTAGACTATGCCTCGCCGGTAAGAACCAACCGTAGGCAATCGGACGACTTGACCGGTAGGTAAGACGTTACATCTGAATCCAGAACTGATATATGTAGCTCTAGGACCCCACACCCTGACTATCGACTCCAATGGCGGAGCACGGAACGGAGCATTGACATGACGATCCAGAACATTAGCGTGAACGCTAACTACTGCTTCGGAGTTGATCCGCTGCGTTTGGAAAACCTTGGCAAGGTGAACTTCATTTTTGCACCCAACGGGTCCGGGAAGACCACAATCTCCAAAGCCTTGGCTGCCCAACCCATAGATCTGAATGAGCGAGCGAGTTGGACAGTTGCTCCGACCGAGCTGCCGATTCGTGTTTTTAACGAGCAATTTCGTGCTGGCGTCCTGCAGGAGCGAGTAGATGGAATTTTCACATTGGGGGAGAAAGCAGGCGCAGCAGCAGATGAAGTAGAGTCTCTTGAAATTGCGAAAAGGAGCCGATCATCCGATCGATCTGCCTGGAAGGAGAAGATCGGTAAGAGTGGAGACGTAGCTGCTCGGAGTGGCCTTCTCGGAGACATAGATCGTGAGTGGGACATAGCTAGGGAGAGGCTATTTGACGCGCACAAGAAAGTTGATGAGGAAGTGCGCAAAGTCGTTTTCAGAGGCTTCCGAAGTGATCGCACCAAGTTTTTTAAGGAAGCATTGCGCAGATATGAAGTCAAAGCTCCTATCTCAGAAAATGTGACTTGGGACTCTCTTAAGGAGAGAACTGCTTCACTATCGGGCGATCCTGAACTTCGTTCCGAGCTTCCAGAAATGCCGGAGGTGAGTCTGCTTTTGTTCAATGAACAGGAGATCCTTGGTCGCACGCTTGAGGGCGGTGGCGCAGGGAGGCTTGCGGCATTAATTCGCAAGATTGGAAATAACGACTGGGTCAGCGTGGGGCGGCAACATCTGGAAAATTCCGATGGCGTTTGTCCTTTTTGTCAACAAGTCCTCCCGGAAGATTTCATAGGACAGCTGACAGAACTTTTCTCGTCTGGGTTTGACGAGTTGCTGGTCCAGGCCCGAGGGATTCGGCAGAATATTCTCAATCGAGTATCGAATATCCGAGCATCTCTCACTTCGATCAAGGACATCATTAAAAATGACTCCTCGATTGACCGCACTCGCATTGATTCTGCGATTTCATCAGTGGAGTCTGCTCTCGAGATCACCGTGCAACGAGTTGAGGAGAAATGCTCTCATCCTGGAGTTGCAGTGCAAGCCGATGACTGTGCGAAAGAGTTCAGTGAATTATCGTCACTCATCTCTGAAGAAAATGGTCGAATTAAAGAGCATAACCGGATAATCGCGAACGCAAAGTCAGAGGAAGCCCGAATTGTTTCGGAAGGGTGGGCCCTGTTTCTCAATACCTCGGATGTTTCTTCCGCGTTGCGCCAGTTTCTTGGGATCAAGCAAAGGAAAGAGGAAGAGATCGAAAACCTGCGCCAGCAAGTTGCGGAGAGTATTGAATTAGATAGTGTTGATGACGACAGGATTGCGGAACTGCGAAGTTCAGTATCGAATACAAGTGATGTGGCAGTACGAATCAATAAATTACTTGAATCGATGGGATTTCATCGTTTTAAGGTCGCCACTGATGATTCCGTTAGTGGTGGGTATCGGATCGTCCGTTCTGATGGCACGTTGGCCCATGACTCTCTGTCTGAAGGAGAGAGATCATTCTTGACGTTTGCTTACTTTTGGGAGTCGATTTTCGGTTCAGACGTTTCAGGTGGGCATCCTGAAGACGCCATTGCTGTTTTCGATGATCCGATCTCTAGCCTCGACAGCGAGACTTTGTTTATGGTGTCTGCGTATATTCGAGAGGCTGCTGCGATGGTGACGAAGGGGGGCTCGAGTCTCAGACAACTCATAGTGCTTACGCACAATACGCAATTTCATATCGAGTCTGCGTATGAGTCTTCTAAATCGCCAGTTACCGACCGACACTACTACCGTCTAGTGAAGAGTGCTGGAGGGTTAACGCGCGGTGTTGACGATGGCAATGAGTGTAAGGTGCGAGGAAGCTACCCTATGCTCTGGGACTCAGTCATTGAGGCTGCGCGTTCGGATGGAACTTCGCAACTTATTCGAGTGGGCGTATTTAACATTGTTCGTAGGATTATCGAGGGCTATTTCAAAACCATCGGACGTGTGCAGGAATACCGTCGCCCTGCAAATGTGACGCCTGCAGAAGAGCGTGTAATGCGAATGTTCCACATATGGGCAAGTGCCGGGTCTCATACGATCACCGATGATGCTGACCAGACCATCGATGAGGGCGGTGTACAGGGCTTTCTTAAGATTTTTAGGCGCTACTTTGATCTGCAAGGGCACGATGCTCATTTCGACATGATGCTTCGCGCTAGCGACGGCAGCGATCTGTCCGGGCCAGGAGAGGTGTTCGAGCCTACTGTGCGAAATTCGGTTGTCGTATAACAGGTCCGCAATGAACACTCATTTATTCTTCCCGTGTGTGTCGCGGGTCGAGATGCCGCGTTTCAGGAGTTGATTTCTGATCGTGCTCGGCTGGAAGCCGAGTCGTTTACCGATGCGGGCGACGGAATCACCTTGTCCGTCGAGACTGGCCATCGAGTCAACTTCGGCATTCGTACGGAAGCCCCCTAGCATCCGAACTCCTCGCTTTCGGACCAGAGAACCGAGCCGCATATGTCTGATTCCGAGTGGTGCAGCGACTTCACGGAAAGTCGCTCCGGTGTGGTACTGAGCCTCGGCGATGCGTAGCTTTGCCTCAGTCAACGTGACGTGTTGGCTAGCATCAGCACGCGGACGGTCGCGCTCGACGCGGCCGAGGACTCGAAGCTGGTTATGTACGCTCGAAGCAACTACGACGGGCCGGGGAAGTTTCAAAAAGAGTCCCAACAGGTCCACTCGAGAAATTGAGAAAGCTCGTACAGAAAACGCTTACAGCGCCCCTGAGTCTTGCGCTGATCAGGAGAAGACCCTAATCTCGAGCACTTGGAGCGCGCGTTCTAGAAGGTAAATTGAATACTCTCGTCAAGCATTCTCTGCAATGGTTGAGGAGATCGTCCTCGAGTTGGAAGTTGTTTCATGGAAGCACGGAGGGCCCCTTCCTCTCCTAACTCTCTACAGATGTCCTTTATGTGTCGAGAGTTAGGAGGTCAAAGTGACCACACGCGAACTCGCTCCCGCCTTCACCCTTAAAGTTGCGCTCGAAGTGGGTCTCAGTAAGGATCAGGTCTACTCGCTACTCGACCGTGACGAGATCGAGCGTGTCGGACGAGGCGTCTACGTGCGCGTCGATATTGTCTCGCCTGCCTTTACTGCGCTTGCTGCTGCAACTGCGCTGCATGATGACGCAACATTGTGCCTAACGAGCGCTCTTGCGCACCATGATTTGAGTGATGCTATCCCGTTCGCCTCTGATATTGCATTGCCTCGTGGGGCTCACCAGCCTGTCGGGCTTATGAAAGTGAGCTGGCACAGTTTTAATCCGAAGACCTTTCAGATCGGACGTGAGCTTGTCGACGTTGGAGAAGGACTCGAGGTTGCCATTTACTCGGCGGAGCGGACCATCGTTGACTGTTTCCGGCTCATGCATTTAGAAGGTAGCGCCGTCGCCCACGAGGCGCTGAGGCACTGGCTCCGTAGGTGAGGCAACGCTCCCGCGCGACTACTCAAGATTGCAGAATCATTCCCCAAAGCTCTGCCTCGGATCCGGCTAGCACTGGAGGTGCTTCTGTGACACCACCAACCCCCTCCCGAGACACGCCAGCAGGTCGCGACTGCCGCAAACGAAGACATTGCCGGTGTGGAACTCCCGTCAGCACGTGGATTTTTCGGCTTCCCGGTCCCTGATTCCCGACGAGTCTCCACCTCGTTCCTTCACCTCCCGCATAGCTCGGGTTGGTTGGGTTTCAGTATCATCTTCAATGCAGTCACGATGCAGTTACGGGGGAGCGACCTTATTGAGGGTGCATGTATGACTATGGCTGTGGCGTACTGCGATGGGAATGTCGATTATTTGCCGAATGACGGCAAGTCATCACTGTCAGGTCGAAGACGGTCGTAGCCTCTATTGGTGATAGGTTGATGCCGCGGATGGCCTAGTTGCATCCGTGTGCAACGATGATGGACTGGTTATTATTCTCAGTTTCCAAATGCACCTCATTTTCTGCCAGTGACGTCATGGCCTCTGAGAGTAAGTATGGCCTTGAGGTGGTTCTCCCATCCTACTTTGTGAATGACCCGGTCATAGTTTGCGTTTGGGTCTGAGAGAAGATTGATTCTGCTTCGTTGGCTGAGCGTGGACCAGTCTTCGTACATCACATACAGTGCGTTCCCGTAGTCGAGGTTTTCTAGCACGACAAGATCCTCACGAAATTTGAACCCGAAATAACGAGAGAACTCTCCCTCGCCCACGATCTCTGTATCTGGATGGAATGCGTGCACAGCTTCGTATCTGTTTTGCATTGTCTTCAGACGCGGACTTCCGGGGTTGTGCTTTAGGCGGGACAAGATCTTAGCGAAGCTGGCCTCACCTCGAGGAAGAAGTTCCCATGTCACTCTCTGGTTTTCCATCCAACTAGCGACGGAGAGCACTGAAGAAACGATAGAAGCGTGAGTATTGAGATTCTCCCTCAGGAGTGAAACTGCTAGGTGAAGGTCGCGCTCATCAATTTCTGAGCGATCGAATACGTGATCAACACGGAAGCCAATTGTGACCTGTCCATCCTTCGCGTCTTCGATGTCCACGAGGATCGGCAGTTGCTTCGCGTACCAAACCTCCTTTCGGAAGACGCTGCGCGTCGAGTAATGCACATGCCTACCCCGCTTCCAGTCCCCGAAGTTGGGAACCTCCCATCCACCGATCACCTTCTCAACCTTTGGAAGATCCTTGCGCACAGAAAGTCTGCCGTCGATGTTGTACCGAGACCATCTTCCACGGGCGGGATCTGGTACAACGGCTTCGACGCACTGCACAGACTCGCCGTCTGAGGTAATGCCAAGGTGTTCAAGTGCACCAGATGCCAGGTCCGAGTGCGAGTATGTCCGCACCTTGCCCACATAGAAAGTGTCAGTCGAGCAACGATTGATCAAGTCTTTGATGAAGCCAGGGACTTTGGAATATCCAGACATCAGAACCTCCATATGTTTCATTTTGTCGCCATATGAGGCGGGTGGTTGTGTGTATTTCCGTATCTTGTGGGATCGACATTACTCGAGTATTATTATTCACACAATGGGTGATGGGTATGTTATGAGTAGGCGGGCTTGCGGATGCGATAGCGTAGACTTGGCCATGTTGTTCTGGGTGAGGTGGAGCGCTTGCGTGTCGTGTTTGCAGACGATGATCTTCAGCGGTTGGCTGAAGACGTCACCTATGTGCCGCGGCGCTGGGGCGCAGATATCATCAAGGCGTACCGGAAGAAAGTTCAGGTACTGCGCGCGGCCTCTGACGAACGAGACCTATATGCGATGCGTTCCCTCCGGCTGGAGCAACTCAAGGGCAATAGAGCTGGAACCTCATCCATCCGCTTGAACGACCAGTTCAGGCTCATTATCAAGTTCGAGACGGACGACGTCGGTCGGATTGTCATCGTCATCGAGATGGTTGATTACCACTGAAGGAGAGTGATAATCGTGAGTACGCCAATGGCTGCCGAGGTATTCCCAGTTGGGGAACACTTGGCCGACGAACTTGACGCGCGCGGCTGGACTCAGGTCGACTTTGCGGAGATTCTTGGACGACCTGCTCAGTTCGTTTCCGAGATCATCTCAGGCAAGAAGGAAATCACTCGAGAGTCTGCCGCTCAGATTGCAGCCGCGCTCGGAACAAGTGTCGAGTTCTGGCTCAACCTTCAGGACTCTTTTTTTCTCTGGAAGCAGGCACAGGATTCACGGACTCGGGAGAGCCTTGACGCTGTGAAAACCCGCGCTAGGTTACGTGAACTGGCACCGGTTGCTTTGCTGAGAAAGCGTGGTTTCATCACTTCTTCCGATCTCGTTGGGCAGTCGGAAGAAGTTCTTCATCTCCTTGGGATGCAGACCTTAGAGGAAGAACCAACGATCAGATTTGCTGCAAGGCGAAGCAACGCAGACGAGGCGGTCACTGTGACGCAAAATGCTTGGGTTGCTTGTGTCAAAGCTAGTGCGGGTGATTTGAAAGTTGCATCGTACTCTCGCGATCGACTTCGCGAGCTGGCCGAGCAGCTCTCAGCGAAGGCACGCAACCCGGAAGAGTTCGCCGCCTTCCAGGCGGCTTTTGCGGAAGCTGGAGTAAAGCTAATCTACGTTGAAGCATTCCCTGGAGGGAAGCTTGATGGGTGTGCACTGATAGTTGACGGAACTCCTGTGATCGGAATCTCTGGCCGATGGAAGCGACTCGACAAAGTCCTCTTCACAATCCTCCACGAAACGGCTCATGTTCTGCTGGGTCATGTTTCAGAGGATGCGGGAGTCATCATTGATGATCTATCCGAGGAGAGTCACGACGAGGAAAGAGAGGCTGATCAGCTCGCTAGTGAACTGGCGATCTCGGGTGCGCTCCCGACCGTTCCCGAACGGCCGAGTTTTGCTTGGGTGCAGACTCAGGCGGACAAACTGTGTGTGCATCCGATTACCTTGATCGGCAGGCTCCAAAATGATCACCTGCTTTCGTGGAAGACAACCCTTGTTCGAGATGCGCCAAGTGTTACCGAGCAACTCGCTATGTGGAAGGGGATTGTTTCGGCGTGACCGCTTTCGTCGGGGCAATCTGAGGTCAACATTCGGGCGATTTGAGAGTGCCAAAGTCAGTCAGTTATGTTTCGCAGAAATATCTGAAAGCCCGAGTGCTGAATACAATGGGAACTTCAGTAGAACGGAAGCTCAGTGACCAGCATGCACTTACACGATAGGGTTCTTGCCATGAGTGGTTTGAGCGATTCCGACGAAGCCATGCATGATTTCGTGCTTGCCCAACAGTTTGAAACTTCCTTCCCATGGGTGACTCTGCTTCCAGGGGCCGAACGCCATCTGTTCGCGCAGGAGGTTGTGGAGCAGGCCCGTGCAGCTTTCAGTATTAGGGCACCCCATCCTTTGCTCCGGACTATCGCACAATGGCAGGCGACTGCTGAAGGTCACGCCGCTGGCGTCACCAATGACAGCATCACAATCGATTTCGATTCGGTTTCCCGCGTTGCGAGGCCTGCTTGATCAAGTCGAAGAAGCGCAGCGTTCCTCATTGAGGTCTTTACTGCCCACCCGGAGGAGACTAAATAGTCGGGTTGGATGATTGCCTGGCGTACGTCGTGCGCTGGCGCTTTGTCATGGGACCTTCATGACCGGTCAAGTGTGTCTGTGGAGAAGCCTCAATTTCCCGACGAGTCCCCGCCTCATTCCTTTACCTCTTGCCCGCACTTGGCTGGGTCCCGTCGCCTCGGTTAACCTGTGAGGGCTCGCTCTGTCGGACTGTGCTTTCGGCAGGTAGCCTAGAACCATGTCTATGGTTCAACGAATTGTTGTCGATCCCGCCATTGCACATGGACGTCCAACTATTCGTGGAACTCGCATGCGGGTCTCAGATATCCTTTCGCTGCTCGCAACCGGCGCTTCTGAATCTGAAGTCCTTGAGGACTACCCTTACCTAACTCTGGAAGACATTCAGGCTGCTATGAAGTACGCGCGTTCTGAGGCTAGACTTCTGTAGCTTGTCACTCTCGGTAGTGCGTCCGCTGGTCTTGTAGCCTTCCAAATAGTGCACTATTTCGTGGATTGACCTCTTGAGATCAGCGTGCCATTGCCTCTTTGTCTGTGGGTACCGCTATCCTGTGGATAGTTTCTTTGAGTTTGACGAGTCAACGCTGATAGTGCATGAAACCACTTGTTGCATTTACCCAGTGCTTTACAGTAGTGAGTTGCGCTGATCGTTTTCGAAGCGGAAAAGCGATGAGAGATACATTGCGATTCACTGTCGAAGACTCGTCATTGACGAAGGTTGGCGAGAGTAGGATCTCCATGCACCACGCAGGTTTCAATACCAGCACACTAGCCACACGCGTATAGGACGAAAACGTCACAACGCTGTACTAGTGAAGATTGCCCGGGCGCTCAATCGCGAACTGAGTGACATTGCAGAAACCGCCAACGTCGAGAAAGGAGACCAGCATGACTAGACTCACTGAAGAGGACGTCAAACTGCGGTACATAACTCCTGCAATCACTGAGACAGCTGGTTGGCGTAAAGAACAGTTACGCATGGAACTTATCATCACTCCAGGGCAAGTGATCGTGCAGGGCACAAAAACCAAACGCGGAGAGATCGGTAAGGCCGATTATGTACTCCTAGGCTCAAAGTCACAAAAGCCCCTTGCAGTCGTAGAGGCTAAAGACATGCAGCACACGATGGCCGCAGGCATGCAACAAGCACTTGGATATGCATCAAAGCTCGATGCCCCATTTGCTTACTCATCAAATGGTAAGGGATTTATCGAACACGATTTCTTTACCGGCATTGAAAGGGAACTCGGCCTGGACGAGTTCCCAACGGAGGAAAAGTTGTGGCAGCGTTACCTTGCCGGTAGACAGCTTGACGCCAGCGGTGCGGCGCTAGTGGCAGAGCCGTACTACGTTGATCCGTTTACCAGGCAGGAGCCTCGCTACTATCAAAAGGTTGCCATCGACCGCACGCTCGAAGCAGTAGCGCACAACCAACGACGTCAGTTGCTTGTCATGGCAACTGGAACCGGAAAGACTTTCACAGCGTTCCAGATCATTTGGCGCTTGCTGAAGGCTGGAACCGTGAAGCGGGTGCTGTACCTTGCCGACCGGAACGTGCTGATCGATCAGACCATCACCGGTGATTTCGAACCACTATCTGGGCGGATCACCAAGGTCAAGGGCAAACAGCTCGATTCCTCCTACGAGGTGTATATGAGCCTGTACCAGCAGCTCGCAGGTGAAGGTGGCGAGGAGCCATTCCGCCAATTTAAGCCTGAGTTCTTTGACCTAATCATTGTTGACGAGTGCCATCGTGGTTCGGCACGAGAAGAGTCGCTCTGGAGGCGGGTGCTCGATTATTTCTCAAGTGCCATACACATTGGTATGACAGCAACACCGAAAGAAACGAAAGACGTTTCCAACATTGACTATTTCGGTGACCCCACCTATACATACAGCCTGAAGCAAGGTATCGAGGACGGATTCTTAGCACCTTACAAGGTCGTACGTGTTGGCCTCAACGTTGATCTGGAAGGGTGGCGTCCAAATGAAGGCCAGGTCGATGTCGATGGCCTTGAGGTTGAAGATCGCGAATACAACGTCAAAGATTACGACCGTACCCTCATTATTGATGAGCGTACACAGATGGTCGCAAAGTATGTCACCTCATGGCTGGAAAAGCATGGCACTGATTCGAAGACGATCGTTTTCTGCGTAGACATCGAGCATGCTGATCGTATGCGTCAGGCACTTGCCAACGAGAATCTTGAACGAATGATCGAAGACTACCGATACGTCATGAAGATCACGGGAGACGACAAGGAAGGAAAAAACCAGCTCGACAACTTCGCCGACGTTAACGAGCGGCATCCGACAATCGTCACAACGTCCAAGCTGCTCACAACAGGTGTGAACGTTAAGACCATCAAACTCTTGGTTCTAGAATCAAACATTGGGTCGATGACAGAGTTCAAGCAGATTGTTGGACGAGGTACGCGTCTCGATCCAGAGCACGGCAAGGAGTTCTTTACGATCATGGACTTCCGTGGCTCTACACGTCACTTTGCCGACCCCGACTTTGATGGGGCACCTGTGTCGATCTTCGAGTTACCTACTCCTGAACTTGGCGCTGACGGCGAAATTTCCGAACCAGATTGGCCAGACGAGGACGAAACCATTGAAGGCACGGATGAACTGGACTTCGATCCCAACGATAACTCGACGATAGTCTGTAACCCACCCTGGTTAGTTGACCCCAGTGATGATCATGAGGGCAAAGTCCGCGTACACGGAGTCGAAGTCAAGCTGCTAAATGAGCGTATCCAATACGTCGACCCAACAACTGGCAAACTGGTTACCGAATCGATCCGTGACTTCTCAAAACGATCGTTACTCAACACCTACAGCAGCCTCGATTCGTTCCTCCACGCGTGGTCCGCAGCAGAGCGAAAAGACGAACTTGTCGCCCAACTCGGCAGTCGTGGTGTCTTTTTGGACGCAATCCGTGAAGAGGCAGACGGTCGACTGGATGATGTGGATGATTTTGATCTGATACTCCACGTTGCCTACGACAAGCCTCCACTTACCAAGAGAGAACGAATAGATCGAGTCAAGAAGCGTGGATACCTGCATAAGTACGAAAGTGCGTGTGAACGGGTCCTTGCAGCATTGCTTGAGAAGTATGCAGACATCGGCGTATCTGAAATTGAGACAACCCAAATTCTCAGTAACGAACCGTTTAATCAGTTCGGTTCACCACAGAAAATTGCGCGGCTCTTCGGTGGGCGTGAAGCCTACCTGCAAGCGGTGCGCGAACTTGAAGAAGCCCTCTACGCAGCTGTCTAAGGAGCCAAAGTAGCCCATGAGTCTGAACTCATTTATCTCATCCTCCCGCAAGATCATGCGTGGAGATGCCGGAGTTGACGGTGACGCCCAACGAATCGCCCAACTCACCTGGCTACTATTCCTGAAAGTCTACGACGCCAAAGAAGCGGACTGGGAATTCCACGACCCTTCTTACCAGTCAATCATCCCCGAACACCTACGCTGGCGATCCTGGGCACCCGACCACAAGGACGGACGCTCCAAGACCGGTGAAGAACTACTCACGTTCCTCAACACAGAACTCTTCCCAGCGCTCAAATCACTACCGATCACACCTTCGACACCGCTCAGCCAATCAGTGGTACGTGCCGTGTTCGAGGATTCAAACCAATATATGAAGGACGGCATCCTCATCCGCCAACTCGTCAACTTGATAGACGAGATCGACTTTGAGGACTATGCAGACCGGCATGCTTTCGGAGAAATCTACGAAACCCTGCTGAAAGAACTCCAAAGCGCGGGAAGTTCAGGTGAGTACTACACACCCCGTGCCGTCACCGACTTCATGATCGAAATGATCAACCCCAAACTTGGTGAGACAGTTGCGGACTTCGCTGCCGGAACAGCCGGGTTCCTCACCTCAACGCTCAAACACCTCGATGAACAGGTCGACAGCGTTGAAGACCGCGAGGCATACCGCACCAGCGTTTATGGCATCGAGAAAAAGCCAATGCCATACCTACTCGGCGTTACCAACTTGCTGCTGCACGATGTCGACCAGCCACAGTTCATTCATGGCAACTCACTTGAACGCAACGTGCGTGACTTTAAAGACAGCGAGAAGTTCGACGTCGTTACCATGAACCCGCCCTATGGCGGAACTGAACAAGAGACGGTGAAGGCGAACTTCCCGCAAGCCTACCGCTCATCTGAGACCGCAGACCTATTCATCGCACTCATCACTTACAGACTCAAACGAAACGGCCGCGCAGGTGTCGTACTCCCCGATGGATTCCTCTTCGGAAACGACGGTGCAAAACTCAAACTGAAAGAACGGCTGCTCAAGGAATTCAACCTCCACACCATCATTCGTCTGCCTGGCTCCGTATTTTCGCCTTACACCTCGATTGCCACCAACCTGCTGTTCTTCGATAACACCGGCGCAACCAAAGAGACCTGGTACTACCGAGTAGACTTCCCCGAAGGCTATAAAGCGTTCTCAAAAACAAGACCAATGCTGAGAGAACACCTGGCCGACGCGGCTGAGTGGTGGATGGATCGTCGCGAGATCGAAGACGCCGACGGCAACCCCAAAGCCCAACGGTTCACCGCCGACCAACTTGCAGAGGGAGGGTACAACCTTGACCTCTGCGGCTTCCCGCAAGCAACCACAGTCGTACTCAGCCCAGAAGAGACCATCGCTGACTACAAGACCAAACGAGCCGAACTTGATGCGCAAATCGACGCCAAGATCGCCCAAATCGAAGCACTTTTGGCGGTGACCGAATGATCGCCGACCGCCTTCGCGCTGCCATCCTCCAAGCAGCCATCAGCGGCAAACTCACTGATCAACGCCCAGAAGACGGCACCGCCACCGAACTCCTTGAAAGGATCGCAGTTGAACGAGATGCTTTAGTCAAAGCGAAGAAACTTAAGAAACAGAAACCGCTGCCGCCCGTTAGCGCAGATGAGCAAGCGTTCGTTTTGCCCGCGAGCTGGGCATGGATCAGCTTTGGGGAAGCCATTAGCCTCTTGTCGGGGAGAGACCTCACACCTGAACAGTATTCAGATAGGCCTAGCGGCATCCCGTACATTACTGGTGCGAGTAACTTCGCCAATGGCTCTCTCATCGTCAATCGATGGACTGCGCAGCCACTGACGGCTGCCCGACAAGGCGACCTGCTGATCACCTGCAAAGGAACCATCGGTGATCTGGCTGTGTTGGAAGAGCCAGAAGCGCATATCGCTCGACAGGTCATGGCGATAACTTGCTTGCAGGTTCGACGAGACTACATCGCCGCGTTCCTCGAATACTCAGTTGCTGCCTTGAAAGCGCAAGCGAAGAGCATGATTCCAGGAATTAGTCGTGACATGCTGCTCTTCACCCCGTTTCCGCTCCCACCGCTTGCCGAGCAGGAACGGATCGTCGCCAAGCTCGACGAGGTTCTGCCGCTCATCGATCAACTCGTTGAACTTGAGAGAGAGAGAGAGCATCTAGACCGCGAGTTCGCCAAGGCAATCGAACGCGCGATCCTCCAAGCAGCAATCAGCGGCAAACTCACCAAGCAACTCCCCGAAGACGGCACCGCAGAAGAACTCCTCGAAACCATCAAAACCGAACGCCAACAACTCGAAAAGGAGGGCAAAATCAAGAAGCAGAAACCACTGCCACCGGTGGACAAAGCAGACGAGCCCTTCGAACTTCCCGGTAGTTGGGCGTGGTCGCGGCTCGGTTGTGTATTCCAGATGCAGGCAGGAAAGAACATCGCCGTTGGCAACATTTCGGAGATTGGTAAGTACCCGTGCTATGGAGGCAACGGGATTAGAGGCTATGTAGCCGACTACAACAGAACTGGGACTTACCCGATTATTGGTCGTCAAGGCGCTCTATGCGGCAATATTAACGTGGCTTCGGGGCGCTTCTATGCTACGGAGCACGCCGTAGTAGTAGAGTCGTTCGGCACCACAAGCCCTACCTGGGTAGCTAAAGCACTGGAACAGTTGAACCTGAATCAGTACGCAACTGCGACCGCGCAACCTGGCCTCTCAGTTGAGAAGCTAAAAGTAGTACCTATCCCTATTCCGCCCGCAGCTGAGCAACGGCGCATCGCCAGCATCGTTGAAAAATCGAAGATTCTGACCGGCGATCTAAAGATGTTGGTGATATGACTCTACTAACTACGTGGTCGGGTGCAAGATGGTGTTGAACTACCCTCAGGGTTATACCTACATCGACCATATTGCGAGCCACGACAACGTCAGTGTTGTCAAAGCGCTTTCACCGAGTGGTCAGGAAATTGCGCTGAAAGTCGCTGATGACCAAGGCGGTGTTCACCGACGCTTCGAGCGCGAGATTAAAGCGATGCTTGATGTGGCTGGGCAGAGCACCATGCCAATTCTTGATCACGATGACATCTACACCTGGTACACGATGCCGCTCGCGTCAAAGACGCTAAACTTCGAGCGAGTTCCAGTAAGCCGCCCTGAGGACGCACTTACGATCCTTCAGACAGTTGCAGATTCACTGCGCCCACTCCACGCCCGGGTGCAAGTCCATCGTGATCTTAAGCCGGAAAACATCCTGTTCTTGTCGACTGAAGCCCCCGGTCGGTGGGTTGTTGCTGACTTTGGCATGGTCCGGAATCCACCGGGTTTGACGACAACCCCTCTTACGGTTCGCGGCTATCTGACCGGAACAAGAGAGTGGGCCGCACCCGAGCAATTTGTCGACGCTCACAGTGCCACTCCCGCAACTGATGTGTATTCAGCAGGTCTACTAATGGGCTGGATGCTGACAGGTAAATACCCAGTCCCCGGAGTTAAATATACTGAATTAGGTTCACTTACTTCGACAATTTTGCGAGCCACAGAACAAGACCAGCACCGTCGCTTCGTTTCAATGGATGATTTCTTGGTTCACTTCACCAAGCACATGTATCCCACGAAAGCCAAACTTGACTCGTTGTTCGACGCTGCGCAGTACACCGAAATCCATGGTTATCTGTTGGAACGGCCTGATCAACTGACGCCGCTTGCTCGGCGGATTCTTACACTTGATGAAGAACAGTTGCTGGTGTGGGCTGCTGACGATCTGCCCGGCCTTGTGGGTACATGCGTACAGATTTCCGAAGATATCGGTGAGCATTTCAATTCAATCGGTCGTGACGACGTTGACCGGTATCTTGTTTGGCTGCTCTCGGTTTGTGACGTGCTGAACAGTGACCAGAATCTTGATGAACTAAGGACGGTTCTGGCTGCCCAGATGCGGGCCACCGAGCGTCTGGATCAGTGGACACCTCGGCGAGCCACTGTGGGGTGGATTGACCGCCAGTCCCACGAAGTTGAGACTATCGCACGCGAAGCGTTACATGCCACGGACACTTGGGGCTACTTTGCTGAAGAAGCGCGACAAAGATGGTCATCAAAACGTCGCACAGAATTAGTACGCGAGCTTGCTGATTCGTAAGATGATGGATTCTCACGCACTAAGCGGTTGAGTCGTTGATCCTCCGTAGATCTCAGGTTGTAGGCACCCTGGACAGTTTGGCTGGAAGTTACTCATCAAATGTGCGTTGAGGCTAAGCATGGTCTTTTTCAGAACTCTGCCGGTACTGTTACCAAGATAGTGCCGGCAGGGCGGAGAAATTAGACCGATTGCCCTTCGTCAATTACCCAGGACTTGCGCAACGGGATCGCACGTTTTACCTCGTCAGGCATGACATCGTAGTGCTCAAGTAGCCGATCAAGAACTTCCTCGGCATCCCACACCGCAACCTTCAAGCGTTGCGCATCCACCTTAGCTTTTGCTTGTGCAGTCGGACCGCCTAGTGCAACCAGTAATCCGTGATCGGCTTGATGCTGACCAACTACACCGCCAAGTTGGTCCAGAACTTCCGAACCAACGCGGCTGTCCTGTGACTTCACCTGAACGATAATCGTTGGCGAGGAAATGCCAAGCACCCCAGATCCTGCAACAATATCGACCCCACCATCTGCGCCCTTAGGCTGCACCTTGCATGTCATGCCTTCAGCACTGAGGATCGCAGCAATAAGGTCCTGCAATGCGTGCCCTGAATAATGCTCACGAATACGAGCAAGAATCCGGTCACGAGAATAGCGGATGATGTCTTGGCCATCAGAAGCAATTGCCTCATCCGAGTCGAGAACCTCCGAGTCGGTTTTCGGCATTACGAGCGGAGTGTCGGGCCGTTCGCCTGGGTCAAGTTCTGCGCCCGCGCGCAGCCGGCCCAAACGGTATGCGGCATCATTACGCTTGAGTTCGCAGACCGTGCTAAACGCCCCCAGGGAAAACAGGAGATCCTGCTTGATTGCTGTGCGGCTTATATCTCTGCGATTCCAAATAACTTTTCTGACGTGCTTAAGTCCGTCCGACTCTGGTAGGTACTCATAACTTCCTGTCACAGTTCCGAACGCCAGCAAACCCTCCCGTTTCAGCGGCAAAACTACAATGTCACCAACGGTGATCTTGTTGGTGAAAGCGTTAAGTTGCGCTGCGTAGTTTCCAATCGTGCCGTCCTTCTCATCTGGCATCATGGCTGCAACCAGTTGCTTCATTGACGGTAGATCGGTTGCTTGGTCAAGCGAGGGAAACTCTTTGAAGCCAATTCCGGTATATCCCTGGTCAAGCATCCAACTATCAAAGTACTCATCCTTGGATCCTCGAACCAGCCATGCTCTAGGTTCAGATGATTGAGTGACCGTCACTGTCATTCTCCCCGATAGTTGTGCGTTATGTATGAAAGATTACATCAGCACTTTTGAGGAGATTCCAACTGCCTAACGTGGACGTCCTGTTCGTGGATGAGCTGGAAAGTGAGGTGCCGCTGGAAGGCGGCAGGATCGTCGGGAATCAGGGCTAAGCAAGACCGCTGGAACAGAAAGTGATAACAAACGTGCCTCTTGCTATCACTTTCTATAGAAAGTGATAGCAAGAGGCTCAGAATATAAAGGCTAGCGGCGGATCAATCGAGGCAGAACTCGTTACCCTCCACGTCCTGCATCACAATCCACGACTCCTCAAACCCGCTCGCCCGCCGAGCCTCCACCCGAGTCGCACCCAACGCCTCAAGCCGAGCCGCCTCCGCATCCAACGCAGCAAACCGAGCATCACCCGTCAGCCCCGGCGCCACCCGAATATCCAAATGCAGCCGATTCTTCACCGACTTCACCTCCGGCACCCGCTGAAAAAAGAACCGCGGCCCAGAACCAGACGGATCAATCAACGCCCACCGCGAATCATGAAACTCACTCGGCAACGTCGCCTCAAACGCATCCCACGAGTCAAACCCCTCCGGCGGCGGCGGATCCACATAACCAACCGCCACCCGCCAAAACGCCGCCACCGCACGCGGACTCGCACAATCAAACGTCACCTGAACTTGCTTCACCAAAGCCATCCAGCCATGCTACTGAGCACCCGCCCGCCCGGCATCTCGAGCGGCCGTTTGATGCGGGGTTGGATGGGTGCGGTGGGGTAGTGGCGGATTGGGATTGTGGAAGTGTAGCCTCAGCGTATGACCAAGTCCACCACCCAGCCCGCCCGCCCCGTCACCTCGCTGCCATTTGGTCTGTGGACGGGTGCCGGCAGTCTCGTTGCGGGCCTTCTTGCCCTGATTCTCGACGACACGGTGCGCACATCCATCAGTGCATTTGGGATAGTGGCTGGTTGTGCAGTGGGCATTGGCGTGCTTGCCGGTGCCGGATGGGCGCTCGTGGGCAAACTGCGGTTTGTGACCTCGCCAGCAGGCAAACTGTTCCTACCCGTGCTGCTGGTGGCGCTGATTTTTGCCGTCGTGGTGCTGGTGATGGGTGGTTCTGACGATTCGGTGCTTGCGATGCTGCTGGTGCCGAGCATGATCGGGCTATTCGTGGGGATGTTCGTGTTCGCGGTGATCAACCGGCGTTCACTGCCAGGTGTGCCGCCGCAGTGGCGCCGCCGCGCGGCGTAGTCGTCTACTGCTTCTGGTTTCCGGGCGGGGAGTCGGCGGGACGGGATTCGGTGGGCCTGGAGTATTAGGGCCGATTGTTAGTGATGGAATCGATGGCGGAAAACTCCAGCGCTCTGACGCTTGAAGATTTACGGCATGTGCGTGATCAGGTGCTAGCCGTGGCGCTGTGAGCGGCGCGCAAGGCTTAATGTCGGTAGTATGGAACAGTAACAGATTTAATGTTCTATATATTGCACGTTAGGGGCGGAGCTGTGACTACAAGACCAACCCCCATGCAGGTGCAGCGTGCTGCACGTGAACTTGGTGGCTATATTTCCACGTGGCGGAAACTGATGCGGTTCACTTCGCAGCAGGTCGCGGATAAGGCTGGAATCTCGCGCGGTACCGTGAGTAGGCTGGAAAATGGCGATCCCAACGTCAGTCTTGCTGCATATCTTGGCGTGCTGAGGGTACTGGATCGCCTTGATGATGCGGTCAAGGTTCTCGATCCTTATGAAACAGAATTTGGCCGGGCGCAGTCGGAACATATCCTCCCGGAACGGGTGCGTAAATGAGCATCGAAGCCACGCGAATCTATGTGTATCTTGATCGACCCAGCGGCCCCATCCTTGCGGGGACTGCATATGTAACTCAGAAGCGTGACTACGTAAACACGACCTTTACCTATAGCGCAGCATACTTGGCTGGCTCTGATCCAGTGGCGATTAGCCCTGACCTGCCACTCACAAGTGGCTCTACCTCGTTGGGTCATCTGCCGGGGGCTATGAGCGATGGTGCGCCAGATCGGTGGGGCCGCAACCTTATTCAAAAACGCATGCAGCGGATAGGCGGGCGCGGTCTCGCAACCGTGCGTGAAATTGACTATCTACTAGGCGTATCAGATCTGACCCGCCAAGGCGCATTGCGCTATACCAAAGAGATTGATGGACCATTCTTAGGGTCCGGTAGCGATGTCCCCAAACTCATCGAGCTGCCTGCGCTTTTGCATGCAGCAGATGTGGTGGCCCAGGGGGCGGAGGCAACTGATGATGCTGGACTCCAAGCGACAAAACTGTTATTGGACGCTGGGACGGCCTCGCTAGGTGGTGCACGACCCAAAGCGGGTGTACGTGATGGTGACCGGCTGCTTATTGCCAAATTTCCTCATCATTCAGATCGATGGAGCATCATGGCGTGGGAAAAAATCGTGCACGATCTTGCGGAAGCGGTGGGCATTAGAGTTCCGTTCACCCAGCTGGTTACGGTCAATGGGCATTCTGTTCTATTGCTGGACCGGTTTGATCGACAGGGCAGTATTCGGCTTCACTACGTGAGTGCAATGAGCATGCTCGAGCTCAAAGATGGAGCACGCGCTGACTATCTAGAACTCGCGGAGGTCCTTGGGCGAATAAGTGCTCAACCGCTAGTGGATCTGGAAGAGTTATACCGGCGAATCGTTTTTGGCGTCGCCATCAATAACACGGATGACCATATGAGAAACCACGGTCTATTACGCATTGATGGTAAATGGAGGCTTGCACCACAGTTCGATGTCAACCCCAACCCAGAACTCGCTGCAACGCATGCAACGTCACTAAATTACGTGGATACCCAGCATGAAATGTGGGAGCAGTTAACCCAAGTGACGTCCTTCTTTGGCATGACGGAAGAGCGAGGCGCCAAAGTGAAATCGGAAGTCCTTGCAGGTCTTGCACTGTGGAAAACAATTGCGCAGACAAACGGGATCAGTGCCAGCGAGGTCGGGTTGATGGAAGGAGCTTTTGCAAGTTACTAACCCGCACCAACTAGTGGTGGGACCGAACGGAATCCCGGCGGACCTGCTCGGCGTACTCGTCGAGAATCAACAAAACCCCATTGTGCTGCCAGATCCTGTTGCGGGAATTACCAGTGGTCTCGTGCAGCACGCCACGCTCCGTCAGGAGCGTGAGCGCACGCTGGGCTGCGGCATCATTGATGCCTACCTTGCTCTTAACAAACTCGCCATTGACTACTGGCTGGCTAATCAGCCACGGCGCCAACCGGCGCGCAGGGCGGAAATGAACAGCGGGCGCTAAAACAAACGCCGGGTTTCCCGCAGGAAATGCGCCGCTGAATAGTCAGCGGACAACACCCAAACACTGTGATCAGGGCAAAAAACGGTGGCTGCGCCGCGGCAAAATTCTCTGGAGACACATAAATCACGCGCCTTCGGGTCAGCGCGCAGCCAGAGGAGAAACCGCATTGCGGTCACACAACACCGCCACACCATCAAAACCCAACCGCGGTTTCCGCCCCGAAGTCCAAGCCCTGCGCGCACTCGCAGTCGCCATTGTGGTGGCCTACCACGTGCGGCCAGACCTCCTGCCCGGCGGGTTCGTGGGTGTCGACGTATTCTTTGTAATCTCCGGCTTCCTCATCACCGGCCACCTCCTGCGCGAACGCACCCGAACCGGCCGCATCAATCTCACTGAATTCTGGTCCAACCGAGCCCGGCGCATTCTGCCAGCATCTCTGCTGGTCATCGCTGCAGTAGTGCTGCTTGCGCCACTCGTGCTGCCTATGAACGCGTGGGTGCAACTACGCCGAGAGGCCATAGCCTCCGCGCTGTACTTTCAAAACTGGAACCTCGCCCACGACGCCGTGGACTACCTCGCCTCCACTAACGCACCTTCTGCGCTGCAACACTTCTGGTCGCTTGCGGTAGAGGAACAGTTCTACCTGGCCTGGCCGCTCGTGATCCTCGCAGCAACGGCATTTACCGCCCGGAAGCGCCCGGTTGGGGGAGTGCTCCTCCTGATAATTTCTGCAGCCTCACTCGTATGGAGCGTGCAGCAAGT
>Ga0222423_1000493_pt1 | contig 26921 bp, 25 predicted proteins | sample 3A0metagenome_FD_182472 | JGI IMG/M metagenome (GOLD analysis project Ga0222423, IMG submission 182472) | Enriched microbial communities from leaf-cutter ant dump, University of Wisconsin, Madison, United States - 3A0 (version 2) | ecosystem: Environmental > Terrestrial > Nest > Insects nest >...
GGTCTTCCTCAGCGGCCCGCTGCGAAATGGGGCGCCGATACACCACGATGCGCGTGGGGGCGCCGTACTCACCGGGAAGCACCCGCCCCAGTGGGACGCCGTTTTCCCACGGTGACGGGTCCGACGGTGGGACGTCCTCGACCCCAAACTCCAGGCGCCCCCACCGGTCTGCCCACCGCTGCGCCAGCCGCTGAGCAAGATCGGCAACAAGTTCGTCAAAACGTTCGCCACGGGTGCGGTACGCGGGAATGGCCGGTGGCATGAGTGGCCGACGCAAGCCGCGTCCGTGGGTGTCCCGTCGCATAAGGCGACCCTAGCGTCGGCAACCGGCGTGGTGGCGTGGCACACGCACAGGTGACAGGTACCGTCAAGGTGTGATCGTGTCCCGGCAGTGCTCGAAGACGGCGTGCTCGCGCCCAGCCGCCGCCACACTGACCTACGTGTACGCGGACTCGACAGTGGTGGTGGGACAGTTGTCCACGCACGCAGAACCGCATTGCTACGACCTGTGTGCCACGCACGCCCAGGCATTTACCGCCCCGCGCGGCTGGGACGTGGTGCACATTCATCAGGAATTTGTGGAAGCAGGCCCCTCGCAGGACGATCTGGACGCACTCGCGCGGGCCGTGCGCGAGGCCGGGACGCCACCGCTGGAGGCAGGTGCTCTCACCGGGCAGGATTCGTTTGTCCAGCCACCGCTGGTATCTGAGCCTCGGCGTGGGCATTTGCGCGTGGTGGGCTCTGACTCCTAGCCGACGCGGCAGGCGGTGGCCGTGCGCCAGCGCCTGCTTGGTTAGGCTTGCGCCGTGACCTACCCCGATTTGTCCCGCACCATCAAGTCCTACGACATCCGTGGCGTTGTGGGCCATGACCTCACTGAGGATCTCGCTACCGCCGTGGGCGCCGCATTCGCCGACGCAGTGGTGCTGCCTGAGGGTGGCACCAGCGTGGTCATCGGTCACGACATGCGGGACAGTTCACCCGCGCTCGCGCAGGCCGTCACCGCGGGCCTGAACGGGCGGGGAGTGGATGTGGTGAGCATCGGCTTGTGTTCCACCGATGGTCTCTATTACGCCTCGGGAGTTCTCGAACGGCCCGGCATCATGGTCACGGCCAGCCACAATCCGGCCGAGTACAACGGCATGAAGTTGTGCCGGTCCCATGCGCGGGCGGTAGGGGAGAGCTCCGGCCTGGGGCAGGTGCGCGAATTGGCCGCGCGCTACCTAGTGGATGGCTACGCGGCGGCAACAGCGGGAACCGTGGTCCAGCGTGACCTCACCGGCGACTACGCGCAATTTTTGCGTTCCCTGGTACCGCTGGAGAACATCCGACCGCTGACGGTAGTGGTCGATGCGGCCAATGCCATGGCGGGATACACGGTTCCGGCAGTACTTCAGACGGCGGCTGGCTTGGCCGGGTTGCCGCTGCGGGTGATTCCGCTGTACTTCGAGCTCGACGGCACCTTTCCCCACCATGAGGCCAACCCGTTGGACGAGGAGAACCTGCGCGATCTGCAAGCCGCCGTGCGCGCTCACGGAGCCGACATTGGCCTGGCCTTTGACGGGGATGCGGACCGCTGTTTTGTGGTGGACGAACGCGGCGAGGTGGTACGCGCCAGCGCGATCACCTGCCTGGTAGGTCTGCGTGAGGCAGCCCGTGTGCGCACGCAGTCGGACACAGCCACCGTGCTGTACAACCTCATCTCCTCGCGCGCAGTGCCCGAACACCTTCAGGCGGCGGGCATCACGGCCGTGCGTTCACGGGTAGGGCATTCCAACATCAAGGCCCAAATGGCACAGCTCAATGCCGTCTTTGGTGGTGAGCATTCCGCGCACTTCTATTTCCGGGACTTCTTCTATGCCGACTCGGGCATGTTGGCGGCCATGCACGTGCTGGCAGCACTGGGAAGCCAGGACGGCACGCTGTCCCAGCTGCTGGCCGCATACGACCCCTACCCGGCCTCGGGCGAAATCAACTCCACGGTGACATCCGTCGCCGATGCGCTGACGCGCGTTCGCGCGGCCTTCGCTATCGGTGACGTCGCCGTCGACGACCTTGACGGCCTCACCTTCACGCACTGGAGTGATCAGGGCGAACAGTGGTGGTTTAACGTGCGCGGCTCCAACACCGAGCCGCTCCTGCGTTTGAACGTGGAAGCAGCTGATCGGGCGGTGATGGAGCGGGTGCGTGATCAGGTGCTGGCCGTCATCAGGGAGATCTAAATGAGTACGTCACACCAGGGTGGGCAGCCGGCGGCACAGTCCACGGAAGAACATGGTGATGTGCAGGGGGCTCGGCATGGCGATGGGCACGGAGCTGGGCATGGAGCTGGACACGGGACCAGGGCGGTACTAGCGGCGCTCAGCGCGAACGTCGGTATTGCGATCACCAAGTTTGTGGCCTTTGCCCTCACTGGCGCCTCCTCGATGTTGGCCGAAGCGATCCACTCCTTTGCTGATTCGGGCAACCAAGTGCTGCTCCTGGTGGGCGCCAAACGGGCCCGACGCGACGCCACCCCCGAACACCCCTTCGGCTTTTCGCGCGACCGGTACTACTACGCCTTCCTGGTGGCAATCGTGCTGTTCACCCTGGGCGGGCTGTTCTCGCTGTATGAGGCCTGGCACAAGTTCACCGACCCGCATCCCATTGAGTCGTGGCACTGGGTGCCGGTCGTGGTTGTGGTGCTGGCGATTTGCCTGGAGGGCGCCTCGCTACGTACGGCGGTGAGCGAAGCCAACAAGGTCCGGGGCGCGGTGACCTGGCGGCGCTTTATCCAGCGGTCCAAGTCGCCCGAACTGCCGGTGATCCTGCTAGAAGACTTGGGCGCATTGCTGGGTCTGGTGATGGCGCTACTGGGTGTGAGCCTGACCCTGGTCACGCACGACGGACGCTGGGATGCACTCGGTGCGGCCATGATCGGCCTGCTGTTGTGTTCCATCGCCTTTGTGCTGGGCAAAGAGACCAAGTCGATGCTGATGGGCGAATCGGCCTCGGCCACAGACGTGAACGCTATACGCCAGGCGCTGGCCAGTGCTGGCTTCACCGACGTGATTCACCTGCGCACCCTGCACCTGGGGCCCGAGGACATTTTGGTGGCAGCCAAGGTTGCCGCCGCCGCATCGTCCAGCTTGGCCGAGGTCGCCGAACGCACCGATGCGGCCGAAGCCGCCATCCGCGCCGCCGTGCCTGCCGTACGCCTGATCTACCTCGAACCTGACGTTCGCCACCCCTCGACGGACGGGAGTCCCGCATGACCAACACCAACCCCGCTACTGACTTTGTGGTGGCAGACCTGGCGCTTGCGGCCGCAGGCCGCACCCAGATCCGCTTGGCCGAGGTGGAAATGCCAGGCCTGATGGCGCTGCGACGTGACTATGCGGACTCCCAGCCGCTTGCTGGTGCGCGCATTGCCGGGTCGCTCCACATGACCGTGCAGACGGCCGTGTTGATTGAGACGCTCACGGCATTGGGTGCGCAGGTGCGGTGGGCCTCGTGCAACATCTTCTCCACCCAGGATGAAGCAGCTGCGGCGGTGGCCGTTGGACCAGGCACCTACTCGGCGCCGGCAGGCATCGCCGTCTTTGCTACCAAGGGCGAAACCTTGGAGGAGTACTGGGCCTACACCGACCAGATCCTCACGTGGGACGGATTCGACGGGCCGACGCTGATCCTGGACGACGGTGGTGACGCCACCTTGCTGGTTCACGAGGGAGTGCGGGCCGAAAAGTTGGGGATGGTTCCCGATCCACTGGATGAGGAAGACCCCGACTACAACCCGGAAGTTGAAGCGATGCGAGCGGTGCTACGCCGCTCACTGGAGGCAGACCCAACCCGCTTTACACGCATGGCTGCCGGAATCGTCGGCGTCAGTGAGGAGACCACCACCGGCGTGCATCGATTGGACCAGGCCCACGAGCGCGGTGACCTACTGTTCCCGGCAATCAACGTCAACGACTCAGTCACCAAGTCCAAGTTCGATAACCGCTACGGCATTCGCCACTCACTACCCGACGGGTTGAATCGGGCCACCGACGTGCTCATTGGCGGCAAGGTTGCGTTCGTATGCGGGTACGGCGACGTGGGCAAGGGCGCGGCCGAGGCACTGCGCGGCCAGGGTGCGCGCGTTGTGGTCTCAGAGGTTGACCCCATTTGCGCCCTCCAAGCAGCGATGGATGGCTTCGAGGTGGCACGGGTCGAGGACTACGTAGACCGCGCGGACTTCTTTGTCACCACCACGGGCAACAAGGGAATCATCCGGCTTGAGCACATGGTGGCTATGAAGGACAAGGCCATCGTTGCCAACGTGGGCCACTTTGATAATGAGATCGACATGGCGGGGCTGGTGCGTTCGGGTGCCAAGCGCGAGCCTGTCAAGGCTCAAGTGGACGAATGGACCTTCCCGGATGGACATTCGGTCATTGTGCTTAGCGAGGGACGGCTCATGAACCTGGGTAACGCCACCGGCCACCCGTCCTTTGTGATGAGTACCTCGTTCACCAACCAGGTGCTGGCACAGATTGAACTGTGGACCCGTCCACAGCACTACCCGCTCGGTGTGCACCGCCTTCCCAAGGTGCTCGATGAGATGGTGGCACGCCTACACCTGGATGCGCTGGGAGTGCGCCTGACGGAACTCACGCCCGAGCAAGCCTCCTACGTGGGCATCAGTGTGGCTGGCCCCTACAAGTCGGAGCACTACCGTTACTAAGCGTTAGTTGTCGGTGTCTGCAATGCCATACGGCAGGCGCGTCAATCGTTGCGCATCGGCCGCATTGATTTGATCGGCGCGCCACAGGGCGGCGTATTCGCGGTCGCGCCGGGTGGCCAAAACGGCGGCAATGAAGGTCTCGGGGTGCGTGCCCGGTGGGGGTGGCGGGGCAACGAGCGGCATGAGGCGCTGGGCAAGTTGTGTGCCAAGGCGACGGCGCGCCTCGGGCGTCATCTCGTGGGCACTGGCCAGAAAAAGCCGAGCCGTCAATGCCAAGCCGTCAGGGGTGCGGCGCACGTCGGCGGCAGATGCCCACTGGGCAAGACCAAAGGGCATCGCCACCGGTGGGAGGGAACGTCGACCACCGCGGGTGCGCATCGCGTACGTTCCCACCAAAATATCTCCGAGCCGCTTACCGCGTGCCGACAGGAACGACGTGGTGATGGCGCCAAGCCCGGCCGTCGCGTAAATCTCCACAAAACCCACCAGGGCGCGACCGAACGCGTAGCGAGCAGAAACGGGCCCGCCATCGTCGCGCACGATGCGCACACCAACGGCCAGGCGTCCCAACGACAGTCCACGGGTAAGAATTTCGATACTCGCCGGTAATACCACGAACCAGGCGACCACCAGTGTGACGTTGAGCGCGGCGGCCATGCCGCCGTTGAGGGACCGAGCCAGTGGCCCCACAAGGTCGAGCAGAGCCGCATAGCATCCGACGTAGACCACGGAATCGATCGCGCCTGACCCGGCGCGCAACGCAACCGAGGCGGCTGCGGCGTCAATGGCAACGCCTTCGCCCAAAACAATCTCGTCGCGAACGCTCATGGACCCTCCTTGTATGGCATGGTAGCCGCGTGGATATCGATGCATTCGCAGCGTTGCGGGAGCCACGCTGGGCTCGCCTGCGTGCCCTAAGCCGTAAGCGTCGGCGCACTGGCGCCGAAGCCGATGAAATGACCCGGCTGTATCGATCCACTGCCGCTGACCTGGCTGCTGTGCGGGCGGCAGCGCCTGAGCCCGCGTTGATCGTGCGCTTGTCGATGGTGCTGGGCAGTTCGCGCATCTGGCTGACGGGTACGACGCGGTTGGACCGAGGTGACCTCGCGCGACTCTTCACGCGGTCGCTCCCCGTGGCGCTGTACCGGGTGCGCTGGTGGGGATTGATGGTAACGCTGGCGGTGGTGGTGATGTCGGCGGTCACGGCGCAGTACGCACTCACGCACCCGGACACCCTGCACTTGATTGGCTCGGACGAAACCTTGCAGCAGGTGGCCCAGGAGGAGTTCGCCAGCTACTACCAGCAATACGACAACACCAGTTTCGCGGCCCAGGTGTGGACCAACAACGCGTGGCTGGCGGCACAAGCCATCACGTTGGGCATCACCGTCATCTTCCCGCTGATCTTGATGTACAACACGGTGCTGCAATTGGGGCTGAACGCAGCGATTATGGCCAAGTTCGACGCGCTGGACGTCTACTTTCAGTTGCTGGCTCCGCATGGACTTCTTGAGCTCAGCGCGGTGTTCATCGCCACGGGAGCAGGCCTGAGGATGTTCTGGACCCTCCTGGTGCCCGGCCCACGACCCCGCGCTGTGGCGCTCGCAGAAGCATTCCGCACCAATGTGTTGGTGGCATTAGGTCTGACAATCGCCTTGTTCGTGTCGGGCCTCGTGGAGGGCTTTGTGACACCTTCTAACCTGCCCTGGGCGCTGAAGGTTGGGCTGGGTGTGATTGCCTGCGGCACGTTGTGGACATTCGTGTTTGTGGGCGGACGTGTGGGGTTACGCGGGGGAGTCTCCGGTGACGTTGGGCCGGACATGCAGGCTGAACAGGCGCCGTTCGCGGCGTAGGAGACGGGGCAGGGGATTGGTCGCTACAGGCGACCGGATGCCTTGAGTTTCAGGTAGGTGTCAGCCAGGCGCGGAGCCAGGAGGTCAGGCGTGGCGCTGACCACGTCGGCGCCGATCTTGCCAATTGCGGCCACCACAGCATCGCGTTCCAAACGTGCTCGTGAGGCGGCGGCTGCCGCATATGCGTCCCCCACGTCGCCGCGCTGGTGAAGCATCTGCTCTTCGTCCGGATCGTCAACAGAGGCGATCACCACGTGATGCGAAGCCTGCAAGGTGGTGATTGCTTGCAAGGCTCCAGAGTCAATCAGGGACGCGTCGACGGTTGTCAGGAGCACCACGAGTGCACGCTGAGACAAGCGATCCATCACCAAGCGCACCAAAGCTGGCCAGTCCGGCTCGACAAGGCTTGGCTCCACGCCTGCCAATGCGCCCGCCAGCACCGGCATCAGTGCGGAGCCAGTCGAGCCTTGGGCTCGCGCTCGCTCGGAGCGATCGAACGCCGTGACCTGGACGCGATCCCCCGCATGGGAGGCGAGGGCACTGAGTAGCAAGGCCGCCTCGATGGATGCGTCCAAGCGGGGGGCGTCACCCACGCGTACGGCCGCGAGTCGGCCGGTCTCGACCACCACGAAGACCCGCCGGTCGCGCTCAGGCCGGAAGGTGCGCACCACGACTTCGGCCCGTCGGCCCGTCGCGCGCCAGTCGATAGTGCGCACGTCGTCACCGATCACATACTCGCGTAAGGAATCAAACTCGGTGCCAGCTCCGCGCATCATGACAGGACTGAGTCCGTCGAGTTCACGTAGGCGTGCCAACCGGGACGGCAGATGCTTGCGCGAGGCGAACTCGGGCAGCACACGCAGTGTGGTGGGCACAGTCAATGACCGTTGACGGCCCGCCAAATGCAACGGACCAGCGATGCGGATTGTGACCTCTGCGCCGCTGCGGTCACCCCGGCGGGTGGGACGCAGCACGGTGGTGACGGTGGCCCCACCGCCGGGGCTGACTCGCAGCGGATGCCGATTAGCGAGCGCGCCCGCGGACGGTGGCCAGGCGTCGCGCACCGCGCCACGCACGGTGCGCGATGCGCTGTTCACCAATCGCACGGTCGAGGTGGCCTCGTCAGCCAGGCGTACTGACGCGGGAACGGTTCGGTGGACGGCTACCGCCCGGGTAGGGACAGTAAGAAGCACGTCAAGGATGGCCAGCGCTATCACGCCCAGCATCCACAGCCACGCCACACCACGACTTTGTGTGAACGCAGCCGGCACCGCGCCGACCACAGCCAGCAGTGCCGTCCATCCGGTGATGTACATCGCTAGCGAGGCACCGGGACGGCCGCCAGTACGGTCTGGAGCACTGACTCGCGGGTGACGCCTTCCAATTCTGACTCGGGACGTAGCTTCATGCGGTGCACCACGACCCATGAGGCCAGGGCCTTGACATCATCAGGTGACACAAAGGTACGTCCACGCATCCACGCCCAGGCGCGTGCACCCGCCAGCAGGGCCGTAGCGCCACGCGGGGACACGCCCAGGGCAACCGACGGCATCTCACGTGTGGCGCGAGCCAGATCGACGACGTAACCCACCACATCGTCACTGATGTCTACCTGCGCCACTTCACGGCGCCCCTGTTCGATGTCGGCCGCCGTGGCAACGACATTCACGCCTGCCGCTCCCAGATCGCGGGGGTTAAAGCCGTCCGCGTGGCGGCGCAGTACCTGAGCTTCGTCGGCACGCTCCGGCAGGCCGATGGGGAGCTTGAGCATAAACCGGTCAAGCTGAGCCTCGGGCAACGGGTAGGTGCCTTCGTATTCGATGGGATTTTGGGTGGCGATCACCAGGAACGGGTCGGGCAGCGTCATCGTGTCACCGTCCACCGTTACCTGGCGTTCCTCCATGGCCTCCAGCAGCGAGGACTGTGTCTTGGGGGGCGTGCGGTTAATTTCATCGGCCAGAAGCAGGTTGGTGAACACCGGTCCGGGTCGAAACGAAAACGCGGCTGAGCGCGAGTCGTACACCAGCGAGCCAGTGACATCGCCGGGCATGAGGTCGGGCGTGAACTGCACGCGCTTGGATTCCATGCCCAGTGCCTGTGCCATGGTGCGCACCAGGAGTGTCTTGGCCACCCCGGGAACACCTTCGAGCAACACGTGCCCCTTGCACAACAGGGCGATGACCAGTCCGGTGACGGCACGATCTTGGCCGACGACGGCCTTTCCGATTTCGGTGCGCAGTCGGGCAAGCGCGTCCCGGGCAGGAGAATCGGGCGGTACTGGTGCGCCCAGCGGGGGCACAGGGGTGGGTTCGGTCACGACGGGTGAACCTCGCTCTCTAGCGTGTCAATCTCGGACAACAGGGTCATCATGGCGGATTCGGTGCGCGGTGGAGGGCCGTAGAGCGTGGCGTCGACGTGCTCCCGGGTGCGTCCAGACGCACGCACGATGGCGGCTACAAGCTGGTCACGGTCCGCGGTGCGGGGCACGCCCAGATAGGACCCCATCCGCTGTGCGGCGGCGGCGCGCAAGGAAGCGCCTGCCCTCCCAGTCGAGTGCGCTGCGCGATACAAGCGTGCACGCCCGCGGGTTGCCTCGGCCGATCGGATGACCACCGGAAGCCTCTCATGTACCAGGCGACCGAAGCGTCGGGCCCGCCACCACGCGACCACTCCCACGGCCAGTGCTAGCGCATACAGCAGCGTGCCGGTTCCCGGTGGGAGGAGGTCGGACGAGGGCTCAGCTGTTGCCGTGTCCGTGGGATCAGTCGCTGTGGGGTCGTCCGGGTTGCCCCACGTGAGTGTCGTGGAGTCAAACAGTTGGCCCACGTACCACACCGCCTGGGGTTGCTGCCCAATCAGCCGTAGCAAGAGTGCCGCGTTTCCCTCCTGGGCGATGTGTGCGTTCGTTGCGGGCGCGGAATCCGAGATGAAGACGACGTCGGCCTTACCGACGCGGGGTATGCGTACGTATGCGGCGCCGTCGTCTGAGGTGAAACAGGTGAGCACATCGGCGGGGAGCTGCGCGTACACGGTGGTGACGCCCGACACTGTTGCGGCAGCCACCGCGTCCGCATCCTGGCAGGCGGCCGCCATCGTGTCGCCGTGGAACGGCGCGCGGTATGTGTCCGGTGCAATGGCCTGGATCAGTTCGTTATCGGCGCCGAGCACCACCAGCGGTCCGGGATAGTTCAAGAGTGACTGAGCCTGAAAGTCGTAAAGAACGGTTGCGCTGGCGATCACCACGGTGGTGTGGGCCGGATCGGTGATGCGAGCATGGTCAAGCTGATGGATTTGGCGCACGGATACCCCATGCTGGGTGGCCACCTGAGCGAGGGCCCGCACCCCATCTGGGCCTGGGTTCTTGATCGACATGGGTGTTGCGTCCACGTCCGGTCGGGTGAGGAATCCCACCACGATCAGCAGGATTACCAACGCCATACCGATGAGTACCCAGCGACTGCCGTGCATGCGCGTGTGGGCACTGGGGGCTCGTGCCGCACGGACGTAGCCGGTGACCGAGGTCTCCACCGGCGCGCTCATGCGACGTCCATCGCTGCCCGGCGCGATGACATAGCCCGCGCCAACGTTCCCAACCGTTCGAAGGCTGCAGGGGTGCCGGAGGCGTGGCCGTAGCGAACGCCGTCAAAAAGGTCACCGGCCCATAACAGGTCCGAGGCCAACGGTGCCGCCGCCTCAGCGGCATGCGTGACAAACTCGTAGGCCGTCATGCCGGGCACAACGGCGACCGCCTCGTCCTGCTCCGCCTGCCGCACGATCGCCCGGAACCGCTCCATGACAGCCAGGTCCCAATCGCCAGCGGCGGCCGCAGAACGGGCCGCGCTGTCCATCTGTGCTTGGGTGCGTAGATCGTCGTCAAATACCCGTGCTGAGGTCCTGACCCGGTGGGAACGTCGTAACGGTCCGACAATGACATACCCGAGCAGCCCCAGCAACGCCACCAGCAGTATCAGTGCGACCAGCCCACCAGAAATCCCGGTGGAAAAGCTGCTACCAGTACCCAAATTGATGTGGTCAAAGATGCCGTTCAGCCACGAGGCCAATCGCGTAAGCCAACCCTGGTCGACGCCGTGATAGACGTTCTTTTCCAACTCGTGCTCGACCCATTCACGAGCCGTGTCGGCGTCAGGGTCAAGGGGAATGCCGGCCAGATGCATCGGTATCAGAAACGTGTTCCGGTGCCGGGGGAGGTCGCCGCGCCGGCGCTACCGCTGGCGAGGTGAGCCTGGGCCGAACGAGCCATCTCGAATGCCAGACCCTCCTTGCGGAAGCGCATGTCGAGGTAGATCAGTGCGTAGACCGATCCCATGAAGGAATACTGCGCCAACACGATGATGCCCATGTTGACCAGCACGGCCAGCGAGATGGACAGGGCCACCGCTGTCACGTTGTTGGGCATGAGTCCAACAACCAGCAGGCTACCGAGTTGGGCCACGATCCCCAGCCCCTGCTGCACGGTGCTGTTGATGACGCCAACAACCATGAGGATCAGCACTGTCCACCAAAAACGCCCGGGCACCAGGGAAATCGCGCGACGGATTGCGGTGAATGCACCGTGCTTCTCCAATACCACGACGCCTCGAGCGACCGGCAGGTAAATCATGATCGCCACAAAGGCCGGAACACCCATCACAACCAGAAGCAACACGGTGAGTGTCCATCCGGCCACAACGGATCCGTCCGATCCCGAGCCGAGGAACGCGGGAAGAAAGATGATAGTCAGCAGCGTGGCCGTCACCACCACGGTCAGCAGCCCCAAGGCGAGGAGCGCCCCCAGTCGCGCCGTGGTGGCACGCAGCGCTTGGCTCAACGTCATCTTGATTCCCAGGGCGGCTTGCGCAACTGCCGGGATTACCACCGCCGACGACAGCATGTCGGACATAATCCACACCACGATCGCCACCACGGTGGCGATGATTGTCTCCACGCGGGGCGCGAAGGGCTCGCTTCCTTCAAGGCGGAAGAATCCGTGAGTACCAGGGTCGGTCACGATGATCCACACCGTCGCCGCTGTCACGAGCGCGCTGATGACGAACATCAATAGCGGGGCTCCCACAATGGCGCCTCGGTTGAAGCGCATCGCCCGAAAAGGCACGGTGAGAAAATCGCCGAACGGCAGGGGGCGCAACGCGACGATGCCGGGCTGCCAGGAATGGATGGTGAGGGGATCGGCCGGCGGCGTCGTCGCATACGGCGCGTGGGCAGACGTCGGTGCGTCAGTGGCGGGCTGGGCGCTGGGCGCGGACGGTGCGGTGGGCGCGTGAAACCCGTGGGGCGGCGATGATGCAGGCGATCCGTGCGGCCCAGGCGGTTGTGGGGGGCTGCCCCACATGGAGGGGTCTGCATCGGGGAAAGGGGGCATGGCGCTGTCAGCGGATGGCGTCGCCCAGATTGATGGAGCCGAGGGGGCGTCCGGGAACCCAGGCCCTGCCGGCGAGGCCCATTCGTCGCCGGGACCTGTCGGTAAGTTCATCGGCCCTCCTCGGCTGTCGGGCCTATCCTGCCATGCACAGGCCCACGTCGGCGATGAACACACATGCTCGTGCACCGCCAGTATGGGGCGCCCGCGCTCGGCGCAGACGCGCCCGTGTCTGCGGCAGTGTCAGCCGGGCGTGGCATCATGTCGCTATGGCAGCCAAGATCCTGGTGGTCGACGACGACCCCGCCGTCGCAGAGATGACGGGCATCGTGTTGCGTGCGGACGGCTTCGAGCCGGTGTTTTGCGATCACGGCGACCGTGCTCTCGGGGTATTTCGGGCCGAGCAGCCAGACGTCGTGCTACTGGACCTGATGTTGCCGGGCAAGAGCGGCATCGATATTTGCCGCGAGATCCGGGCCGAATCAGGCGTACCGATCATCATGCTGACGGCAAAGTCCGACACGGTTGACGTGGTGTTGGGGCTGGAATCGGGCGCCGACGACTACGTCCCCAAACCCTTTAAGCCCCGCGAACTGATTGCACGCGTACGTGCACGCCTGCGCCGCAATGACACTGCTGCCCCCGGAGTGGTGCGTATTGGCGACGTTGAAATTGACGTCAACGGACATCGGGTGTCGCGCGGCGGGGACGTAATCCAACTGACGCCGCTGGAGTTTGATGTGCTGGTCACGTTGGCCAGGCACCCGGGCAAGGTCTTTACGCGGGAAGTCCTCCTGGAGGACGTCTGGGGGTACCGTCACGCAGCGGACACGCGTTTAGTCAACGTACATATCCAACGTCTGCGCGCCAAGATCGAGCGTGACCCCGAGAACCCCGAGATCGTGCTGACGGTGCGCGGGGTGGGATACAAGGCCGGCGGCCAGTCACAGTGAGCGCTGTGGCGCGTGTGGTTCGAACGCTCCTGGCGCCGCCTCGAAAGTTGTACCGGCGCTGGACTCGCTCCATGCTCTTACGGGTCATCACCTCCACCTTGGTGGTCGGTCTGGTGGCCGTCGCGGCACTGGGTGCGTTCGTCACCACCCATATTCGTGACGGACTTGTCGACAAGCGAGTCGAACGCGTGCTGACCGAGTCTGCCCGTGACATTGAAGGCACACAACTGGCAATCGACGCCTCCACTGCGCAGACTCCCGGTGACCTACAGACCTTGGTATACGACCAGTTCGAGGCACAAAGCCGCCTAGGCGGTGAGGGCCGCAGCATCGTCTGGTTACGTTCCCCGGGCAACGACTCCGACGTTGTCCTCACCCCTCCGGTGACCGATCAGGACTTCGTGGCAGTGATTTCGTCCGCATTGCGTAGCGCGCTGCAAACCCCGGGCGCGCAGTACTGGCAGTTCGCCACCATGCCGGACTCACACACCCCTGCGGTGGTGGTGGGCTCGCCCATCATGGTGCGCTCAGCGGGGACCTACGAGCTGTACTTCGTTTACTCACTCGCCGATGAACAGGACACGCTTGACCTCATTCAACAGGTCCTGGTGCTGGGCGCGGGGGTGTTGGTAGGCCTCGTGCTGTTTATGACCTGGACCGTCACACTGCAGGCTGTGAGGCCGGTGCGCATGGCAGCTCGGGTGGCCGCACGGCTGGCTGATGGGCACCTGACGGAGCGCATGAAGGTGCGTGGGCACGATGAGATGGCCACCTTGGCATCCACCTTCAACGAAATGGCCGGATCGCTTCAACGCCAGATCAACCGCATGGAGGACTTGTCGCGGCTGCAGCGCCGCTTTGTCTCCGACGTCTCCCACGAACTGCGCACCCCCTTAACGACGATCCGCATGGCATCCGATGTGCTCCACGACGCGCGCGGCGAGTTTGCTCCGGCGGTGGCGCGTTCGGCCGAGTTGCTGGCCACCCAGCTGGACCGCTTCGAAGCGCTGTTGGCAGATTTGCTCGAGATTTCGCGTATTGACGCCGGAGCGGCACAGTTGGACTTTGAGGAGCGTGACTTGGCTGACATCACGCGCGATCAGATCGAGGGCTTGTATCCGGCGGCAGCCGAACAAGGGGTGCAGCTGCGCCTGTGGGTCCACGAAGGTAGTCACATTGCCTCGATCGATGCACCCCGGGTGGGACGCATCGTGCGCAATCTGGTGTCCAACGCGATCGAACACGCACAAGGCAAGCCGGTGGACATCGCGGTCACCTCCACCGAACGAACCGTCGCAGTGCTGGTACGCGACTACGGCGTCGGCCTCTCGTCATCCCAGGTACAGAGGGTATTTGACCGATTTTGGCGGGCTGATCCAGCCCGCGCTCGCACGATGGGTGGGACAGGTTTAGGCCTATCAATTGCCCGCGAGGACGCCATGCTGCACGACGGCTCCCTGGAAGCGTGGGGGCGTCCGGGAGAAGGTGCCGCGTTCCGATTGCTGTTGCCACGGGGTTCACGCGGGCTGGGTGTTCGCGAACCCATCGCGCTCGAACTGAGCATGGATGCCTTCCCGGCCATTGGTTCGCGTGTGCCGCTGGCAGCTGAGGCGGTGGGACGGTGAAGCGTGTAGTTGCCCTGGTGATGGCGTGCATGGCGGTGGTGGCCTGTGCGGGCATCCCCACCAACGGTCCAGTGCGACAAGGCGATACCGAAGTCGCTCAGCAACCTCCGCTGGCGCCGCTTCTGCAAGGGCCGGCGCCCGACGCCAGTCCACGCGCGATCGTGCAGGGGTTCTTATCTGCATCCGCCGGAGGATCGGTGTCCGGATTTGATGTCGCCCGCGAGTTCCTGACCGAAGGTGCCGCCATCACCTGGGACCCGATGGCGCAGGTGACAATCTTCGATTCACGCCAGGTCGAACAGACCTTCGACGCCTCCAGCGGCGTTCATACCTACACCGTGCCGGTGGCCGCGATCGTGGATGAATCTGGGGTGATGACAGAGGCCTCGGCTGACGTGCAGTCGGATATCACCTTCACCGTGACCCAGGACGAGTTTGGCCGCAACCGGATTTCTACGCTTGCGGACGGCATCGTCATGTCGGCAGCAGACTTTGTGAGGTTCTTCCGCCCGTTGCGGTTGTACTTCGCGGGCGCCGATTTCTACACCGCTATCCCCGAGGTGCGCTGGTTCGCCAACAATGATCAAATCGCCACGGCGGTGGTGCGTGAATTGGTAGCGGGCCCGTCTCCATGGCTTGCCGACGCCGTCACGACCGGCTTCCCGCCCGGGTCAGCACTGGACGTCGATGCAGTAGTCATCAATGACGGTGTCGCAACTGTCGCCCTCGCGCCAGGTTCGGCCGGGTCGCTCGAACAACGTGCTTTGGGGGTTGCGCAACTTGAGCTGACCTTGGGGCAAGTACCCGCCGTGCAAAGCGTGGTCGTCACCGTTGGCGGTGTGCCATTGTCATCGGGCGTGCCCACCGAGTTGGTCCAACCCGCGCTACCTCCCGAGATGTCCGCGGTGATCGCTCAGGGACGGCTGGGACTTTTCGATGGTGACGAGATTGCCGTGACGCCGTGGTCCACGGGGACTGTTCCGGAGGGGGCCTCAGGGCTGGCGCTGGCGTACGACGGCGTCACGGTGGCCATGGTGGTCGACGGCAGCATCGCCGCCTCCAGCGCGCTCGCGCACGCCGATGCACTGGAAATGTATGACGACAGGGCCGAGCCGCCAGGGCAAGTTCCACAGATTCCTGTCCAGACGGTGATCCCCGGTCAGGCACTCGTGCCCGCGTCCTTCGACCCCCAAGGTTGGGTCTGGAGCACCGAACAGGACTCGCAGGGCGTGGTGTACGCCGCGACGGCAGACCCCGGCACCATCGCCGCCGGTTCTGTGCACGCAGAGCCGATCGCCTTGGAGGCGCCGTGGATGGACGGGCGCGAAGTTCAGGCACTAGCGGTGTCGCGCGACGGGTCACGACTTGCCGTCCTGAGCCGGACCGCGGGTTCAGTGCAGTCGCTCGACATTGTGGCCATCACGCGCGATGGGCAAGGAGTCCCGTTGAGCCTGGGCCAGCCGTTATCGATCGCGCCAACGATCCCGCCATCGATCGACCTTGTGTGGAGCGACTCCACCTCGGTGGTCACCGTTGCCGAGGAGTCGGGCTTGGTGACCGAGTCTGAGATCGGTGGCTGGACGCACACGGATGCAGTCCTGGTTGGTGCCGAGCACATCACCATACGCAACGGCACACGCACGCTGGTGGCAACCACGGCCGACGGCGCCCTGGTGGTGAGGTCGGGTAATAGCTGGACGGGACAGGCCGACGGCATATATGACGTGAGTTACGCGGGATAGGTGTCGGTGGCGTCGGCCGCATGGCGTGATGTCCCCACGCCAAGCCCGCGCTTGCTTTCCACAGGTTCTAGGGCTGGGTAGGTCCACGCGGGCCTGGTGCGTGCACCGTGGGGGTATGACCACGATGCGGAAATGCGCCACTCGTGCCGCCACGGACCTCTCACGCCTGTTCGTCCCGGTGTCCTGTCCCGGCTGCGGCCAGCGGGACGTGCGCTGGTGCGACGAATGTGAGGCACCGTGGTGGGCCGGCCCGTTGCGCTCAGAATCCGGAGCGCCACGCCTAGCGATCGCAAGCGCCGCGACCATGCCCGTGTGGGCGCTCGCCGACCTCACGGGCAGCTCTCACGCGATGATGAGCGCCTGGAAGGACGGTGGTCGACGCGATCTCGACGCTTTCTTTGCTGCGGCAATGCGCCGTCAGGTGAACGCTATTGCGCCAGCCCTCGACGGTTTGGGGCCGCTGGCGGTGGTACCTGTACCGTCACGGCCTGCCTCGGTTCGACGACGTGGCGTTGACTTGCCACTGCTACTGGCCCGTGCTGTCGTCGAGGGTCTGCACGAGCATCACCGTGAGGCTGTGCTCGCGCCAGTCTTGCGCATTGGCCGCGGCGAGCAGCGTGGTGCCAGCGCACGCCAGCGGTGGCGTCAAGCCTCGGCGCTTCGGATGCGTGAATATACCGGTTTCCAGGCGTTACGCGACTGCGAAGCCGTGGTCTTGGTGGACGACGTCCTCACCACGGGAGCCACGATGGCCGCGGCAACGCGGGCCCTGGGGGTGAGATTTCTCACGGTCTGCGCGGGCTTGTGTCTAGCGGCAGCACCCGCGGCTAGCACCGGCGCACCTGGAGGGGTAGCGTGAGGTAACGACCGCAAGGGTCGCACCTTCGAAGTGAAGAGGGGGTGAGGCTAGCAGCGCGATGAGGCGCGGTGACCCACCACCCTGATGTGCCGCGAGAAGTCGGCACCTGTCGAAGGAGCACCTGTCATGGACATTGTGATCGTCGGACGCCACACCCGAGTCAGCGATGAAATGCGCGAACGCATCATTGCCCGGATGGAGAAGCTACAGACGCTTGCACCGCGGGCCACCCGGGTTGAAGTCCACGTTGTCCACGAGCGCAATCGCAAGATGCCCACCCAGGCTGAGCGGGTTGAGATCACTCTGTATGGACGCACGGTGGTGCGGGCCGAGGCCGCGGCAGACGATCGCCTCGTGGCGTTGGAGCAGGCAGCAATTCGAGTGGCGGACCAGGTGCGCAAGCTGCATGAGCGCCGTGCCAAGCGGCACAAGGGCAAGCCAGGTCTGCACGCCGTCGCTCGAGCCGAGGGCGCAGATGTTCCCGCGGGCGAGGGACTGGCCGACGAGCCGATCGCGCTCGACGCGGAGTCGGCCGCAGCGTCGGACGCCGAGGATTCTCCCGAAAGCGTGGTGCCATGGGACGGTGCGCCCGAATCAACGGTGCGCGAGATTCCGCTCGACGGCACGCCCATCATGATCCGCTCCAAGACGCACCAGGCGGCGCCAATGTCGGTGCCGGATGCCATTGACCAGATGGAGCTCGTGGGGCATGACTTCTTCCTGTTTGTCGACGTGGAGACGGGCTTGCCCAGTGCTGTGTATCGCCGCCGCGGCTGGACCTACGGTGTCATCCACCTCGAGCAGGCCCAACCACAGGATGAAGCCGAACGGGAAACGGCCTAACCACCCCGCGCCCCACCCGTGCCTCACCCGTGCCTCACCCGTTCCCCACCCCGCCGCCCTGACGCTACGAACCTCTAAGTTCCTGCTCATGACGCTACGAACCTCTGAGGCCCAGCGCCAGAGGCTCTGAACCTCTGACATACGCGACACGCCGGTGAATCAGCCCTCTGAGGCCCTTCCACCGGCGTGTCGCGTTTTCGAGAGGTTCGTAGCACCGGATGGGGTGCGGCTGGCTTGTGGGGGTGCGGCACGGTCGTTGCTGGGGCCTGAGAAGGTTGCGCCTTGAGCGAGACGAACCGGCGCCCCCCGGCACACGTCCTAGGATGGTGGGCGGCCCCACGCAGGAAGGCGGGACAAGCATCGTGGCAGTCATCGACCGACTCATCCGTATCGGAGAGGGGCGCCATAAGCGCCGCCTTGAACGAGTAGTGACCCTGACGAACGCACTTGAGAGCGCCTACCAGGAGTTTTCGGACGAAGAGCTCCGTGGCGTCACTGCGGATTTGCGTGAGCGTCACGAGCGTGGCGAGAGCCTTGACGAGCTCATGCCGGAGGCCTTTGCCGCGGTCCGCGAGGCCTCAAAGCGCACGCTGGGGATGCGGCACTTTGACGTACAAATCCAGGGTGGAGCGGCACTTCACGGCGGCAACATCGCCGAGATGAAGACTGGTGAAGGTAAAACGCTCGTTGCAACGTTGCCCGCGTACCTCAACGCGCTCGCGGGCAAGGGCGTGCACATCGTCACGGTCAACGACTTCCTCGCGACCTATCAGTCCGAGCTGATGGGGCGCGTGTTCCGCATGCTTGGCATGGAGACGGGGTGCATCGTCGCCGGGCAGGATCCCGCTACCCGCCGACGCCAGTACTTGGCTGACATCACATACGGCACCAACAACGAGTATGGCTTTGACCATCTTCGCGACAACATGGCACTCGATCCGTCGCAGTTGGTGCACCGTGGCTACCACTACGCAATCGTGGATGAGGTGGACTCGATTCTGATCGACGAGGCCCGCACGCCGCTGATCATCTCGGGCCCCGCTAGCGGTGACAACGGCAAGTGGTACGTCGAATTTGCGCGCCTGGCCGCGATGATGACGGTGGACGAAGATTACGAGGTTGAAGAAAAGAAGCGCACTGTCGGCGTCCTCGAGCCCGGAATCGACAAGGTAGAGAAAGCGCTGGGGATCGACAACCTGTACGACCCGGCGAACACGCCACTGATTGGGTTCCTCAACAACGCCATTAAGGCCAAGGAACTGTTTCGCCGTGACCGCGAGTACGTGGTGCAGCAAGGTGAAGTGCACATTGTCGATGAGCACACCGGTCGACTTTTGAGTGGACGACGCTACTCCGAGGGCCTCCACCAGGCGATCGAGGCGAAGGAGGGAGTGGCGATCAAGGCGGAGAATCAGACCTACGCCACCATCACCTTGCAGAACTACTTCCGTCAGTACACCAAGCTCGCCGGAATGACGGGTACGGCTCAAACTGAGGCCGCGGAACTGTACTCGACCTACGGCATGAATGTGCTGCCCATCCCCACGAACTTGCCGATGATCCGCAAGGACCAGCCGGACCTGCTGTTCAAATCAGAGAAGGCGAAGTACGCCGCGATTATTGAGGACATCGTGGAGCGGCACGCCAAGGGCCAGCCGGTCCTCATCGGTACGGTCTCGGTGGAAAAGTCTGAGGCCTTGAGCAAAGAGCTGAAGCGTCATGGCATTCAGCACGCGGTGCTCAACGCGAAGCATCACGAGCAGGAAGCTGCTGTAGTGGCTGAGGCTGGCCGCAAGGGTGCCGTCACGGTCGCAACCAATATGGCGGGCCGTGGAACGGACATCATGCTGGGTGGAAACCCGGAGTTTCGGGCGGTGCAGGAGATGCACCGCCGGGGAATCGATCCCCAGGAAGACCCTGACACCTATGAGAAGGTGTGGGTTGAGGTCCTCGCGCAGGAGCGTGAAGCAGTCGCCCGCGAACACGAGGAAGTGCTAGCTGCGGGTGGCTTGTATGTACTGGGCACTGAGCGGCACGAGTCGCGGCGTATTGACAACCAGTTGCGTGGACGTTCTGGGCGTCAGGGCGACCCGGGCGAATCGCGGTTCTACCTGTCTCTCGAAGACGACCTTATGCGTATGTTCCAGTCGGGGCTTGCGGCCACCATGATGAATTCGGCCGCATTGCCCGATGACTTGCCGATCGAATCGCGCATGTTGACTCGGGGGGTGCGTAGCGCACAAGCCCAGATCGAGGGTCGCAACGGCGAGGCGCGGAAGAACATCCTCAAGTACGACGATGTTGCCTCGAAGCAGCGCACCATCATTTACGGTGAGCGCCGCCGCATCCTGGATGGCGAGAACTTGCGCGATCAGGTGCGTGGGTTTATTGACGACGTGGTGGGGGCCACCGTCCGTGCCACCACTATGGCGGGTGCCCCTGACGACTGGGATCTTGACGCGTTGTGGCGCGATCTACGTGCGATTTATCCGGTGTCGCTGACCATTGACGAGGTTGTCGAAGAGGCAGGCGGGCTGCGCCACCTGACCCCCGAGTTCATGGAGCGGGAGTTGACCGCCGATGCGAGGGTCGCCTACGAGGCGGTTGAGGACCGCATTGGGCCGGATCTGATGCGCCAGGTGGAGCGCCAGATCGTGTTGCAGGTGATCGACATGAAGTGGCGCGAGCACCTATACGAGATGGACTACCTGAAAGAAGGCATCGGGCTGCGAGCGATGGGTCAGCGTGATCCGCTCATCGAGTATCAGCGTGAAGCCCACCAGATGTTCGAAGCCATGGCCGACGCTGTCAAGGAGCAGGCGTTGCAGGTGCTGTTCCGGGTCGAGAAGCGGGAGCAAACCTCGCAGCAATCAGACAACGGGACGTCGGATACGGCGGGAAGCGGAGCTGCTGCGGGTGCTGCCGCCGGTGCTGCGGCCGTGGCATCCGCAGCGTCACGTGGTCCTGTTGCGCGACGTGGCGCACTGGGCGCAACGATGACCGGCGGTGGAAACGTGCAGTCCACCATGGGCGCGCTGACCTACTCGGGGCCGTCGTCCGACGGGTCGGGGTCCGCCTTTACCTCGAAGGGGCGACCGGCGGCAAAGCCTGGGGCACGGTCGGCCGTCAGGCCGGGGGCTTCGAATGCGGCGACCAAGGCATCGGCAGATGGCGGGGTCTTCCCGGGCACGGCAAAAAATGCACAGTGCCCGTGTGGGTCAGGCAAGAAGTACAAGCTCTGCCACGGCAAGAACGAGGCGTAATCGGGTTAGGGCACGCGAGTATCTGGCGTCCCTAGCCGACATCGATCACGGTGATGAGCCAGCGTCCGCCAATCGCCTCAAGCCGCATGGCGACGGCGTGCGCGTTGCCGCCCTTGGTGACCACGATGGCGGCCTCCACGGCTCCAGCGCTGACCCGGCACAGGCGGACACGATGGACGTGTGATGGCCCGCGCGATATCCGAGTACCAGTTGCGGTGAGTGTCTGTTGTGTCAGCAATCTGTCCCGCACCTGGGAACTCACCCAGCGACTGAGCTGGTCAATTGCACTCTCGCCCTGCACAACATCCACGGCAATGCGTGACACGGTGCAGATGAGGGCGGTCGGGTCTCCTAGGGGGCGGCGGGTAGGCGTCCGCCGCCACGCGGGGGTGATCGGCGAGGTGACGGACCGAGTACCGGAGGGCGTTCCAATCGCCGGGGCGGCGCTGTGAACCACGGCGCTCATGAGGCGAACCCGTCGGGAAGCACCAGCTCCATCCCTGGGCGGATAAGCCCTGGATCCTCGCCGATGGTGTCACGATTGCGCTCGTATAGGTACGGCCAGGTGTGCGCGATGAGCGCTGTGCCGGCATCGTCTCCCAGCATGTCGGCTGTGATGCGCCACAGCGAATCTCCTGGTTGAACGTGGTAGGTCGGCGTCACCTCGCTTGCAGGTGCTGGGTCGGCGCTCGATGCGGATGGCGTGGTTGGCGCGGGTCGTGCGGATGGCGTGGGTTGCGTGGTTGGCGCGGATGGTGCGGCTTGCGTGGGTTGCGTGGTGGCCGGCTCGCTGGGCGCGGTGTCAACCCAGCCAAGGGCGAGCGCCGCCGGTGTCTGATCCCAGGCGACCTCCACTGCCGGAGCCGTGTCCACCCAGCCCACATCGGGTGGTGTTGTGGCGGCGCCGGCGGGTACGGCCAACCCGGAACTTAGCCCCAGCCCCAAGGCGACCGAGGTGACGCGCTGCCATGCCACCGGAGTGCACGCACGCAGTGCGGCAGGAATTGCGCGCCCGCGGCGCGCCACCGCCACCAGCACGAGCATCCATCCAGACAGTGCCAAGTAGCTGGCCACTAGTGCGCCAACCAGCGCACATACCAGCCCTAATGCATCGTCAACGGTCCATAGCGTCGGCCACGTTTGCCAGCTCCGTTGGGCGTATTGCGCCAACGCAATGCCTGCCAGCGGCATCGCCATCATCATGATCCATGCCATCGTCCGCGTCGTCGCGGTTCCCACCCTCGTCCCCACCCTCGTCCCCACCCTTTCACGTCATGTTCATAGCGTTAGGTGTCGTTTGACATCGGTAGGTCTACACGAGTGTGTCGATCCTGTCCACCGGAACGGGACGCCTGTGGATGCACGGCCGTCGCCCGGCATCGTGACGGCTACGGTGGTCTGATGCGGTGGGAACATCTGTTCGCAGATTTGGAAGCACAAGCCGATGCGGCACAGCTCGCGTCCTTCGATGCCCAGGTACGTGACCGCACCCGGGCCGAGCGGGCCAGCGTTGAGTTGGCCTCGCGGCTGCTTCACGCGCGCGACACGACGGTGTCCGTGACCACGCATGACGGTGTCACGACGCGCGGTTCGGTGGCCGACGCCGCCGCCGGCTGGGTACTGATTGTCGAGTCCGCGACGCAAACGTTGGTGCCGCTGACGGCGGTGGCCTTCCTGACAGGGCTGGGCCCGCGCGTTGCCGATGTCACGGAAGTAGAGCGTCGGTTGAGTCTGGGGCATGCATTGCGCGCGCTGGCCCGTGACCGCACTCGGGTGGTTATTGCGACGCAGGCGGGTGATGTGACGGGGGTGATCGGTGTGGTGGGGGCCGACTATCTAGAAGTCTCGACCGGCGTGGGCTCGTCCACGGTGGTAGTCACGTCCGCGATCATGCGGGTACGTTCGGCTGCAGCCTAAGTTCACTCGCTGTCGGCGGCCGCCCGAGCACGCGTGTGTGCGTATTTACGGGCGATGAACTCTTCGAGCTGGGCGTTCTCCACACGCCATTGGCCGCGTCCACCCACCTGGATGGCGGGCAATTCCCCTGAGCGCACCATGGCGTAGGCCTGTGCGGGGGAGATGTTGAGGATCTCTTGGACGTCAGCCAGTGTGAGAAAACGGGTAGCCATAGCCGTTATTGTCGCACCCGCGAACGCGGCAACGATGTTGTCCACAGCCCCGCTGGCACTTGGGCTGAGCGTGCGGCACGATAGGCGGGTCGAGAGGGGGAATGATGAACGACGCGCCACTGGCAGGCCGCTTGCGCCGGCCCGGCTGGACGGATCCGCGCCTACTGATTGGTCTGCTGCTGATTGTTGTATCGGTGGTGGCTGTGACAGCGATGGTGCGAAGCGCCGACGTGACCACGCCGTACTACGTGGCCAAGCGGACGCTGACACCGGGGACGGTGCTGAGCGAACGTGACGTGGTGGTGGGGCATGCACGCCTGAGCAGCGGTGACTACATGAAGCCCGCAGATGCACCGTGGGGCCAGGTAGTGACCCGGGTGGTGGGTGCAGGTGAGTTGATTCCGACCTCTGCCGCGGGCGATGCGACGTCGTTTGGCGGTCGCACGGTTGCGGTGCAGACAACGCTGCCACTGGCGGACGGCGTCAAGCCCGGGTCGGTTGTGGACGTCTATGTCACGGCCGAGGGTCCTGACGGGCGAGCCGAGACTCAGCGTGTCGGGACCTCGCTGGTGGTGGAGTCGATTGACCGCAGCTCTGGTTCGTTCTCGGCGATGTCGGTTGAGACGGTGTACGTGGTAGTTCCACGTGAGGACATCGAAGAACTGCTCAGCGCCCTGGCCTCTCGCGCGGATATTTCCGTGGTGGGTGTCGCGGGAGGTGTGGCGTGACGAGCCGGGTATTGATCGCTGTTCAGGGCCCGCGAGAGGCGGTGATTGCTGCCGCCGTGGGCTCGGCAACGGATCTGACGGTGGCACGACGCTGTGCGGATTTGGGTGAGGCGCTGTCGGCGGCCCACGCGGGCCAGGGCACGGTGGTGGTGCTGTCGGAGCAGCAGCACCTGAATCGAGCGGCGGTGGCAGAGTTTGATGCGGCCGGAACCGTTGTTGTCGGGGCGCCGGGCAGTGCTGAGGCTGCCGAGCAGTTGCGCGGGGTGGGGCTCAGTGATCTGATACCGGTGGACGCCGATGCGCAGGCAATTGTCACGCTGATTCAACGGGCGGCGCATCGGGCGCGGGTGGTGGAGCATGCCGGTGGGCAAGGTGCAGCCAGTGCCAGTGCCAGTGCCAGTGCCAGCGTGGCGGTTCGCGCTGGTACCGGTGACACTGGGACCGACGGCGGTTCCGAGTGGGCGGGCCTGGGCTCGCAGCCGCCCGATGCAGGATTCGGTGGACGGGGCGTGGTGATCGCCGTGTGGGGTCCCGCAGGTGCGCCGGGGCGAACCACCGTTGCCGTGGCGATGGCCTATGAGATGGCGCGGGCAACCGGGGCGCTGCTGGTGGATGTCGATACCTATGGCGGCGCAGTCGCCCAAGCGCTGGGCCTGCTGGATGAGGCGCCAGGGATTGCGGCAGTGGCGCGGGCCAGTCTGAATGGAACCCTCACCTCGCAGACGGTGCATCGTCATGCGCTCCACGCGGGCTCCGGCCTGAGCGTCCTGTCGGGGATGACGAGGGCGGATCGGTGGCCGGAGTTGTCACGGGCGGCGCTTGATCCGGTGTGGGATCTGCTGCGGGAGATGTCGCCGGTGACGATTGTCGACTGTGGGTTCTGCATCGAACAGGATGAGGAACTGCAGTACGACACGCGCGCCCCGCAGCGCAATGCTGCGACCATTTCGGCGCTGCAGGCCGCCGATGCGATCGTCGTGGTGGGCAGTGCAGAGCCCCTGGGGATTCAGCGGTTGGTCCAGGCGCTGCAGGAGCTGGGCAACCTCGTCCCTGCTGACGTCACCGCACGCGTCGTGGTGGCGAACCGGGTCCGAGCCAGTGTGGCCGGGACTCAACCACGACGTGCCGTAGCCGATGCGCTACGCCGCTACGCGGGAGTCGAGGCGGTATGGACCATCGGCTGGGACCCACGTGCCTGCGATGCGGCAACCCTGACGGGGCAAGCGCTCCCAGAGCGCGCACCGCGCTCATCCATACGCAAGTCGCTCCAGGCAATCAGCCTCGAAGCATTGCGGGTCGGTTTGGCCTCGCGCGCCGCCGTGCCGGAACTGGTGTAGCGGTCCACACTGGAGGCATGAGGGTCTACATCCCCGCATCGATCGACGATTTGGCGCTCCAGGCCTGTGGCCAATGGGAGCCTCAATACGCCTTCGCATTGACGGAAGCATTTCGAGATAGTGAGCCCGAACTGGATGAGGACGAACTCGCCGATGCGGCCATTGATGTGGCGGCGATGACCTCAGCACTTCAATTGGGTTCACGATTGCGCGCCGTATTCGCGGCCGACGTGTCGCGGGCCGATGCGGTGGCAGCCCCCGGTGATCATCCGGCTGCAATCGTGATGAACGGCACGCTTGATCCGGCCTCGATTGCTTGCGTGTTCCTGGATGAGGAGGACGCGGCGGCCGATGTAACCGCAGCGCGCGGTGGCGATGCGGAGGCTCAAGAGCGGCTAGCCGAGCGGTCACTCCTGTGGTACGACGTACGCGAACTTATCCATGACTGACAGCGGTGAGCAGGTCGGCCGCACTGTACGCCGCGCACACTAACTATTCAGGAGCTCGAGCACCTGAGCGTGAAGCACCGCGTTAGTGGCGACGGCACACCCGCCAAAGGGTCCTGGGGTGCCGTCGAGTGAGGTGAAAGCACCACCCGCCTCGGTGACGATGGGTACCAATGCGGCCATGTCATGCAGGTCAAGTTCGGGTTCGGCCGCAATATCCATCGCGCCTTCGGCAACCAACATGTAGCTCCAGAAGTCTCCAAATGCCCGGGTGCGACGTACCTGACGTTGCAGGGCGCTGAATCCTTCGCCGCGGCCAGCGACTACCCATTCCGAAAACTCGGAGTAGGACATCGCGGCCTGCTCCAGCGAGTTGGTGGTGGACACGCTCAGTCGTTCGGGCTGCGAAGGAGTGCCGGGAATGGCGGATACGCGCCACGCCCCCTGACCGCGTGCGGCATACCAGCGTCGCCCGAGTGAGGGCGCGGAGACCACACCCACGGTGACCTGGTCGCCATCGATCAGCCCAATGAGGGTTGCCCACACCGGTACTCCCGCCACAAAGTTCTTTGTCCCGTCGATGGGGTCAATCACCCAGCGACGGGTGCTCGGCGCGGATGCTCCGCTCGATCCGTACTCTTCGCCAACGATCGCATCGAGGGGACGGTGCTGGGCGAGGCGCTCGCGAATAAGGCGCTCGGTGGAACGGTCGATGGCCGTGACGGGGGTGTCGTCGGGCTTCATCTCCACGCTGATGTCTCCGTGGGCTCCCGCCAACGTGAGGGCGTCTGCCTCGTCAGCGATGCTCAGGGCCAGGGAAAGGTCATCCGTGGGAGTCATGGCCACAGCGTAGCGAGGGCACACAGCAGCAGTTGCGGCACGTGGCGAAAATTCTGTCAGAGCCATCCTGCGCCCTATGAGGGGTTCGGGGACCCATTCCCTATGCCTGACGGGTGCGGCCCGCAGAATCGGTCCTGGACAACTTTGTGCACCAGGAGGGCGTCGGTAGACACATCCGCGTTTTCGCGTCTACTATTCTGGGTTATGGCTAAAAGCCA
>Ga0222423_1000495_pt1 | contig 26755 bp, 24 predicted proteins | sample 3A0metagenome_FD_182472 | JGI IMG/M metagenome (GOLD analysis project Ga0222423, IMG submission 182472) | Enriched microbial communities from leaf-cutter ant dump, University of Wisconsin, Madison, United States - 3A0 (version 2) | ecosystem: Environmental > Terrestrial > Nest > Insects nest >...
CTCGTTGAAACCCGCGCCGTACTGACAAGCAACACGCACCATCACACAACACCATCACCAGCAGTCGCCCGAAAGCTTAGGGCAAAAGCATCGTGCGGCTGGGGGTTGACGGGAAGTCTCTTACGGAATTGTTAGCGCGCGGAGCTTTCTGGAGCCTCTGTCCGCCGAACTTGATGCTTGAAGCCTGGAACCTGAACTCCAAAATACAGAACCTGCGGCCTTTCGTTCCGATTGCATTGAGGTCGAGCGGAGCTTTGTCCGAAGCCCGCCGCCAAGCGGAGCGAGAAAATTCACGCGGTCCCACGCGGCCGCCCGTTGTTGCGGAAGCCCGTGAGCAAGCCACAAGAACACTTGAGCGCTGCCGCCGGAGCTCAGCTGCCGACAGCCCGCGTAGCGGGGTGACGGTCGGCTGGAGCGATTTGTTGGGCGCCTGCGTATGTGCTTTGAGGATTGTAAGTAAATTGCCCAAGAGTATTCACTCAGTTCTGCTGCTAAAGGTTGACAAGAAGAATGCCGAGTATGACTGCTGCGACGATGATTAATCCCCACGGGAATTTCTGCCAAAACCGTTTGGAGTCGAACTCCTCGACTACGGTCGTTGCTTTCTGCTTGGTATTAGCTAACAGCTGTTCTAATTGATCTTCTAACGACGACTTATCCATGGCCTCGCACGGCCGAGACTCAACCACCACGCATAGGTAACCGTCAGCCCAATGCATCGTATGCCTATAGTTGCCACTGGACCAGGTCTCTCGTTGCACAGTTAAACCGAGGACTGCGTTGCATCCCGAACGCTTCGCGCCTGCGATTAAAGCATCACGGCACTCCTGAGGATCCTTGTAAAACGGACTCTTAGCATGAACGGATAGGACAACGGTGCCATGCTTGGGCGCAGATTCCCTTCGGACTATAGGACCGTCACAGAGCTGAGGCGCGGTTGCTTGCTCAATTTTGACTAGCTTCTTTGCCTGCATTCCTTTTGGGGCTGGGACGTCATCAAACGAAAATACGTCACCACGTTTTACGTCAGTTGCTGCGATCTCTTTCGGCAGATCAGATGCATGGAAAAAGTATGACTCTTCGCCATCGGCGATGAATCCATAACCCTTTGTAATACTGAAAGATTTGACTTGGCCTCTTGGCATCTATGTTCCTAAATAAAAGTTGCGCCCTAATCTGGGAGCGCCAGAAAAGATGCACGTCACCGTGATGTCCATGGGCGCCTAACGCCCGAATTAAGCGGTGGCGGAGCCATCCGCTTGGATGAAAAGTTAGGGACTTGCGCTGCACCACGCTCGGGCGACTGCACTGCCGCACCATAACCCCCTAAAACGCTGAGCACAACGCTAGCAACCTTGGATGGCAGCCGCTCGCCGCAGTGTAGCGAAGTGGATGGTGGAGAAAGCTCCGGCGCCGTTCGAGACCGGTGCATTGACCAGCGAAGCTGCGCGTACCGGCGACGCCGGAGCTACATATACCCTACCGCAAGGCATCGACGTCTGCACGCTAGCCCGGGGCCAACCAAAACAGGGCTTGCGAATAAGCAACCCAGCAAAGGCCTAACGCTGGAATTGAGCGGCGGCGAAGCCGTCCGCCTCGAATGAACTGTTAGGCCCGTCGCTGTAACCCAGCAACTGCCTAGTCATGAACAAAGACTTTGTGTGGCTGTCCACGGTCATCGGTAGCCTCGACGATAACCTCGCGTCCCATACGTGTAAGCCGATACCGAAGGAGAACCGCCCCTACGCTGTGAGGTAGTACGTTCTGGCTTTTGAGAAGCTTGGGAAGCCAGGCTTTCCAATGGTCGAAGGACTTGGCCAATTGATCGGAACTCCCCAAGGGAGGGGCGGAAGCTGAAAAATCAATCCGGATCTCGTTATTGGTCGCTGACCTTGCGGCTGCAAGCAGTTCGTCGCAGATATATTCGCCGTCGACGTAGTTCATCAGGCTCACAAAAGAATGGCCTAAATTGCGTAGCGCTGAGTCGATATTTTTGTATTTCATGGGCCTAACGTTTGAGTTAAGCGGCGGCGCAGCCGTCCGCCTTGAATGAAATGTTAGACCTGCGTACCTGCGCGGTACATCATGACTCTTGGCAATGCGGACATGGCTTGAAGGCCCCGTTTTGGAACTCGCGCTTTGCGACCGTCCTGCCCTCGATGACAGATGAGACAGAAAACCAGCCGCCGTCACGGCCCAGTGAACCAAGCGGCTTGAACTGCGTGCCGCATGGCTTCGGGACGTAAGGGCAAGTTTCGTCGTGAAGCACCGAGGTGCGATGAGGCTTGTCGATGTTTAGCAGCATGCGTGGCAATTTCCGCGAGCCGGTCTAACGCTGGAATTGAGCGGCGGCGCAGCCGTCCGCCTCGAATGAAATGTTAGACATGCATGCTGCTCACTTGGGCTGTAAACGCTCGCCTGAGCTTTTGCCAAGTATGGTCTCACATGATGCGTTAACCTCCTTTAGAACGGCTTCACCATAGAGGTCCGCGACATGCTTTTGAAGCCGGCAGCTCCGAAGGAAGCGAGGGAGCGGAACCTCGTTGAAGCCTGAGGTTTCTTTGACTCCAGTGTCCTTAGTCAGGTGAACTCTGTCGTTGCGAATATGAATTGAGTATCGAATGCCTTCAGCAGAAGTCTTCCAAAATGACATTTTCACACCAACTAACTTAAATTCGGTTGCTGATTGAAGCCTAATCCCGCAGCCTAACCCGGCTTCGTGGCGGTTGGCTTCCAGGGTTTTCCTCTGCGAATCAACGATTTCCCCTGGTTGCGCCGCCTATACCCGCCGCCTAATCCTGCAAGCTTTCCCGGGCGCGACGACGATCCAGTGATCCTCTCACTCGGCATCGGTGCCGGCAAGCGTGTCCAGCAATGGATGCCGGAATAACGGAGCCAGGCTCACTTTGACGGCAAGGATCAGGGCCTCATTCGCTTGCGCGCCGATCACGCCACCATGCGCCACTCCGCGCGCAGTCCCGCCCGCGCTGCCAGCGTCAGCAGCATGTCCAAGCTGAAGTCCTCCACCTTGCCTTTGATGAGTCGTGAGACGCGTGGCTGGGTGATGCCGAGTTGACGGGCGGCTTCGACCTGCGTCCAGCCGCGTGCTTTCAGTTGCTGGGCGGTGCGGATCATCACCTCGATGCGCAGTTTCATCACTTCGGCTTCGGCAGGGTCGAAGCCCAGGTCGATGACCACATTGCCGCTGCTTTCGGTGATGCGGGAGGTGTTTTTTGCCGGGGCATGGTCGTGCTCCGATGGATCAATAGCGTGCGGCGGCCGGGTTGATGTTTTGTGGTCGCGTCATGTTGCCGCGTCACTCACCCCGACAAGCCACCCCCGGTGCCGATGCCACCGTCTCGCCGGCTGCCAGCGGCGCCAGCCATGCCTCGTGCATGCCCTTGGTCCACCACTGCAGGTTGTCGCCGACGTAGCGGGCGCCGCTGGCGGCGACGGCGAGGTGCAGCGGGTGCGATTGGCCGTCGATGACGAGCGTGGCGTGGTCGGTGTCGGGGTAGCTGGCCTGGACGTGGCGGCCGTCATCGCAGGCGTAGGTGATGGCGGCGCTGTCCGGCGCGGTGGCGTGGCAGCCGGCCAGCAGCACGGCGATGGCGAGGGCGGGCAGGGTGCGGGTCATGGCGGGCTCCTTGGGCGCGGACGAAAAGGGCAGGGCCATCAGGCTACTCCCTGCCGCGCCAGGCGCGTGTCCGTCGGCACAAGCGCGTTGCTGCAAGCAAACCAACGCGGCCATGCGCGGACCAGGCGGCGGCGTGCGCCGCCTGTCGTTGGATGCCTGCGGCCGGGTTGACCAGGGTCAAGTCGCGCCGTACCCGGCTGCCTAAGCTGGCGCCATCGATCAACGCGGAGAGCGTCATGGGCAGATTGCAGGGCAAGGTGGCCATCGTGACCGGTGGCGGCGTGGGCATTGGCGCTGCCTGCGTGCGGCGCATGGTGGGCGAGGGCGCCACGGTGGCGATCATGGATCGCGACGACGCACCCGGTCGCGCCCTGGCCGACGAGCTGGCCGGCGCGGGCGGCAAGGTGCGCTACGTGCATGCCGACGTGGCGTCCGAGGCGGAGGTGGCGCGTGCCATCACTGAGGTGGTCGACGCGTTTGGACGGCTGGACGTGCTGGTGAACAACGCGGGCATTGCCGGCCCCGACAAGCCCACCCACGAGCTGACCGAAGAGGAGTGGGACCGCGTGCAGGCGGTCAACGTCAAGGGCGTGTTTTTTTGCACCAAGCACGCCATACCGCACCTGCGCCGCGCCGGCGGCGGCAGCATCGTCAACCTGTCGTCGATCTACGGCCTGGTGGGCGCGGCCGATTCGCCGCCGTACCACGCGTCCAAGGGCGCGGTGCGATTGATGAGCAAGACCGATGCGCTGCTCTATGCCGGCGACGGCATACGGGTCAACTCGCTGCATCCGGGCTTTATCTGGACGCCGATGGTGCACGGGTTTCTCGCCGGCCACGGCGGCGACATGGACGCGCAGCGCCGGCAAGTGGGCGCGCTGCATCCGCTGGGCCACATGGGCGAGCCCGACGACATCGCCTGGGGCGTGGTCTACCTGGCCAGCGACGAATCGAAATTCGTCACCGGCAGCGAACTGGTCATTGATGGCGGCTACACCTGCCGCTGAAGGAGAAGCCCATGTACAAGCACATCCTGTTGCCGACCGACGGCTCCGACGTCTCGCGGCGCGCCGTGGACGAGGGCCTGGCGCTGGCCGCCACGCTCAAGGCCAGCGTGTCCGCGCTGCACGTCATCATGCCGTTCGACTCGTTGACGTACATCACCCAGATCATTCCCGACAGCGAGGCCAGCTACACCGACGAGTCCGTGCATTGGGCGCAGCGCTACCTGGACGACGTGGGTGACCGCGCCCGCCGCGCCGGCCTGAGCTGCGCCAGCAGCTACGTGTTCGACCGGCATCCGGCCGAGGCCATCCTGCGCGCGGCGCAGGAAAAGGGTTGCGACCTGATCGTGATGGGCTCGCACGGCTGGCGCGGCTTTACCAAGCTGCTGCTGGGCAGCGAGACGCAGAAGGTGCTGGCAAACAGCCCGCTGCCGGTGCTGGTTTGCCATTGAGCCCGGACGCGCCGGGCGGACTGTCCAGCGAGGAGGTGCGTCGCCGGCAGGCGGCCGAGGGGCCCAACGCGATGCCCGGCGGCGGAAGGGAGCCGTTGTTGCGCGTCGTGCTCAAGGTGGTGTCCGAGCCGATGTTTGTGTTGCTGCTGACCGCCGGCGGCATCTACCTGGCGCTTGGCGACCGCGCCGAGGCGGCGTTTCTGCTGGGCTCGGTGCTGCTGGTGATCGGCATCACGCTGGCGCAGGAGCGCCGGACGCAGCGCGCACTGGACGCGCTGCGCGAGCTGTCGGCGCCGCGCGCGCTGGTGGTGCGTGACGGCCGCCACCAGCGCGTGCCCGCCACCGAGGTGGTGCGCGGCGACCTGCTGGTGCTGGGCGAGGGCGACCGCGTTGCCGCCGACGCGGTGCTGCGCGAGGGGTTGCTGGAGGTGGACGAGTCGCTGCTCACCGGCGAATCCGCCGCCGTGACGCGCCGCCCCGGCGACACCGACGCGCATGTCCGCGCCGGCACGGTGGTGACGCGCGGCACGGCACTGGCCGAGGTGGTGGCCATCGGCACGGCCACCGCCATGGGACAGATCGGCCGCGTGCTCGCCGCCACGCGCGAGCCGCCCACGGCCATGCAGCGCGCCTCGGCGCGTCTGGTGCGCGTGCTGGCGGTGGTGGCGGTGCTGCTTGCCGTTGCCTACACCTTGTTGCGCTGGCTGTGGAACGGCGCGGGCCTGCTCGACGGCATCCTGGCCGGCGTGGCGCTGAGCATGGCGATCCTGCCGGAGGAGATCCCGGTCATCCTCACCGTGTTTCTCGCCATGGGCGCGTGGCGCATGGCGCGCCACCAGGTGCTGACCCGGCGCATGGCCGCCGTGGAGGCGCTGGGCGCGGTGACCGTGCTGGCGGTGGACAAGACCGGCACCCTCACGCACAACCGCATGCGCCTGATGCGCCTGGCCTTGCCCGACGGCAAGGCGGTGGACGATGCCGCGCCGCTCGCGTCCGATGACTTTCGCGCCCTGCTGCACGGCCTGCTGCTGGCCACGCCGAGCGCGCCTGTCGACCCCATGGAGCAGGCCATTCGCGCCTATGCCGCGCAGCATGCCGGGCCGACCGGCGTGGCCGCCGAACCCGTCGCCGTGCACGACTACCCGCTTTCGGCCGAGGTGCTGGCCATGTCGCGCGCCTATGCCGACGAGGCGGGCGGCTGGCGGCTGGCCGGCAAGGGTGCGCCGGAGGCCATCGTGGCCTTGTGCCGGCTGCCGCCCGCGCAGGCCGCCGCCGCGCTGGCGCAGGCCGAGGCCATGGCCGCGCAGGGCTTGCGCGTGCTGGGCGTGGCGCAGGCGCACTGGCAGGGCGTGGCGTGGCCGGCGAGCCAGCGGCATTTCCACTACCGCCTGCTTGGCTTTGCCGGCTTTGGCGACCCGGTGCGCGAAGACGTGCCGGCCGCCGTGGCCGAGTGCCGCCAGGCCGGCGTGCGCGTGCTGATGGTGACCGGCGACCACCCGGCCACGGCGCGCGCCATCGGTCGCCAGATCGGCATGGCGGCCGATGGCGAGGTGCTGGCCGGTGAGCGCATCGACGCGCTCGACGATGCCGCGCTGGGCGCCTGCCTGCGTCACGTCGAGGTGTGCGCGCGGCTGCGCCCGGAGCACAAGCTGCGTCTCGTGCGCCTGCTGCAGCAGCAGGGCGAGGTGGTCGCCATGACCGGCGACGGCGTCAACGACGCGCCCGCGCTGAAGGCGGCGGACATCGGCATTGCCATGGGCGGGCGCGGCACCGACGTGGCGCGCGAGGCGGCCGCCATGGTGCTGCTGGACGACAGTTTTGCCAGCATCGTCAAGGCGATCCGGCAGGGGCGACGCATCTACGACAACATCGTGGACGCCACCGCCTACGCGTTCGCCGTGCATGCGCCGGTGATCGCGCTGGCGCTGATGCCGGCGTTGCTGCACTGGCCGTTGCTGCTGTTGCCGGCGCACATCGTGATCCTGGAGCTGGTGATCGACCCGGCCTGCGCGCTGGTGTTCGAGGCGCAGCCGGAGGCCGCCGACGTGATGCGCCGTCCGCCACGGCCGCCGTCGGCCTCGCCGTTCGCGCCCGCGCGGCTGGCCTGGGCGTTGCTGCGCGGCGGCGGCTTGGCGGTGATCCTGCTGGTCGGCTGCGCGGTTGGCCTGGCGCGCGGATGGCCGGCGCCGGCGGTGCGCAGCGTGATGTTCGCGGGGCTGGTGGCGTGCCTGTTTCTGCTGGTGCTGGCGCACGGCGCGCGCGGGCGCGCCAGTCGCGGAATGTGGGTGATGCCGGCCGGGCTGCTCGGCCTGCTGGCGGTGGCGCTGGGCGTGGCGCCGGTGCGTGCGTTGCTGGCCTTGGCCGCGCCCGATCGCGCCATGGCCGTGGCCGCCGTGCTGCTGGTGCTGGCGCTGGTCGGCTGGCTGGTCGTGCTGGCCGTACTGCGTCGCCTTGCCGGCACACGGCGCGATCGCGCGCGCAGTTGATGCGGATCAATCCGCCCCGCGCGTGGGCATGCCTCAATGCCGTCACCGGGGGTACGCCAGACACGCCGAGGTTTCCGCCATGGCCACACCATCGACCGCTACCGCTCCATCGACCCCGTCGCCCACGCTGCTGGAGGGCACGCACTGGATAGACCGCCTGCGCGACGGCACGGTGGTGCTGATCCGCCCGTTGCGCCCGGAGGATCGCGAACGCGAGGAGGCGTTTGTGCGGGCGTTGTCGCCGGAGACGAAACGCCTGCGTTTCCTGTGCACCTTTCGCGAGGCGGCGCCTGCCTTGCTCGACCAGTTGATGGATGTGGACGAGGCCGAGCGCATGGCCTACATCGCGCTGGCGCACGAGGACGGGCAACTGCGCGAAGTGGGTGTGAGCCGCTACAGCGCCTCGGGCGACGGCGCGCGCTGCGAGTGCGCGGTGACGGTGGCCGACGACTGGCGCCACCGTGGCCTGGCCGTAAGCCTGATGCGCCACCTCATCGACATGGCGCGCAAGCAGGGTTTCCGCCAGATGGTTTCGCTGGACGCGGCCGACAACCACGCCATGCAGGAGCTGGCCGCCTACCTCGGGTTTACCCGCTCGCTTGATCCGGGCGACCCGACGCAGGCCCTGCACGTGCTGGCGTTGTAGGGCGCGCGGACATACGGGCATGGGCATGGGCATGGGCATGGGACGGGAGACGGACGTGACAGGTCATCATCGAGGCGGGCACTACAGCGGCATGTCCATCGCGCTGCACTGGCTGACGCTGGCGCTGCTGGTGGGCGTGTACGCATGCATCGAGCTGCGTGGTCTCTACCCGCGCGGCAGCGGGGCGCGGCAGGCGCTGGCGATGTGGCACGAGATGCTGGGGCTGGCGACATTTGCGCTGGTGTGGGTGCGGCTGCTGTTTCGCGCGATCGGCCGCACGCCGCCGATCCAGCCGCCACCGCCCCGCTGGCAGCAGCGCCTGGCCGGCGTGGTGCACCTGGCGCTGTACGTGTTTCTCATCGGCATGCCCTTGCTGGGCTGGCTGGTACTGAGCACGGCCGGCAAGCCGGTGCCGTTTTTCGGGATGGAGCTGCCGGCGCTGGCCGCCACGGATACCGCGCTCAGCCATCGCCTGGAGGAGATCCACGAGACCATCGGCACGGTCGGCTACTACCTCATCGGCCTGCACGCCGCCGCCGCGCTGTTTCACCATTACGTGCAGCGCGACGACACCTTGCGGCGCATGTTGCCCTGGCGGCGTTGAGGCGGGCGGCCGGCCAGAGACACGCTCCTAGTCCAGCGCGATGCGCTCGCCCCGGCGCGGCATGCGCGGGGCCAGGCCGCGCGCGGCCAGCACCTCGCCGAACGCGCGCATGCCGCGCTCGTATTCGCCATGCACCAGCAGCACCTGCCGGCGCGGCAGCTCGCCCAGCCAGGCCAGCAGCGAGGGGCGGTCGGCATGGGCGGAAAAGCCGTTGATCGTCCACACCTTGGCGCGCACCGTGATCTCCTCGTTGAACACACGCACGCTGGCGGCCCCGTCGATGATGCGGCGGGCCAGCGTGCCCTGCGCCGCGTAGCCCACAAACACCACGGCGCTGCGGTCGCGCCACAGGTTGTGCTTGAGGTGATGACGAACGCGCCCGCCGTTGCACATGCCCGAGCCGGCCAGGATCACCGCGCCGCTGTCGATCGTGTTGATCGCCATCGACTCGGCGGTATCGCGGGTGAAATGCAGCCCCTCCATGGCAAACGGGTCGCCGTGGCGCAGCTCCGCCAGAAACGCGGTGTCGAAGCACTCCGGGTGGCGGCGAAAGATCTCCGTGGCCGAAATGGCCATCGGCGAATCCAGAAACACCCGCACATGCGGCGCAATGGCGCCGTCGCGCAGGCCCAGATGCAGGTAGTACAGCAGCTCCTGCGCGCGCTCCAGCGCAAAGGTGGGGATCACCACGTTGCCGTGGCGTCGCGTTGTCTCGCGGATCGCCGCATACAGCTCGCCCACCGAATCGGGCAGCGAGCGGTGCGGGCGGTCGCCGTAGGTGCACTCCATCACCACGTAGTCCGCCGCCGGGGCGGGGACGGGATCGCGCAGCAACGGCCGCCCGGGGTTGCCCAGGTCGCCGGAAAACACGATGGAGCGGCGCGTTTCGCCGTCGTCCAGCCGCAGCACGATGGAGGCCGAGCCAAGGATGTGGCCGGCATCCTGGAAACGCGCCTCGATGCCGGGCGCCACCGTCACCGGGTGGTCGTAGCCGATGCCGGGCTCGAAGAAATCCAGCGCCTGCAAGGCATCGTCCAGGTCATACAGCGGCGCCACATGCTCGCCCCGGCGGCTGGCGCGCGCGGCGTCCTCCACCTGCAGGCTGGCGGCATCCAGCAACACCACCCGCGCCAGCTCGCGCGTGGCCGAGGTGGCCAGGATGCGGCCCTTGAACCCCTCGCGCACAAGCAGGGGAATGCGCCCGCAGTGATCCAGGTGCGCATGGGTCAGCAGCAACGCGTCGATGGATGCCGGGTCAAAATCGAACGGCTGGCTGTTGGCCTCCTCGGTGGCACGGCCACCCTGGAACATCCCGCAATCGACCAGCACCCGCCGGTCACCGCACTCGATGAGATGACACGATCCGGTGACCTCGCGCGCGGCACCGTGGCAGGTATAGGTCATGGCCATGGAACAGTCCTGGGTGGCGTTGCCATCCACTGTCGCACTGCGTGCAGCGAGCGGGATTGACCGTGGTCAATTGGTGGTGGGGCCGGGGTCGGGGGATTGGCAAGAGCATCGCGACTGAAGTCGCTCCCACAACCACCGCAGACGTGTAGGAGCGCACCCTGTGCGCGATGCTTTTGGCCAGGTGACGAAAGGCATCGCGCACAGGGTGCGCTCCTACGGGTTTTTCGCGTCCTGTGGGAGCGGCATCAGCCGCGATGCTTGTGATCTGAGGCTCATCGAAAGCAAGAGCGTCGCGACTGAAGTCGCTCCCACAACCGCCGCCGCCGATCTGTAGGAGCGCACCTTGTGCGCGATGCTTTTGGCAAGGTGACGAAAGGCATCGCGCACAGGGTGCGTTCCTACGGGGTTTTCGCATCTTGTGGGAGCGGCTTCAGCCGCGACGCTTGTGATCCGATGCTCATCGAGAGCAAGAACATCGCGACTGAAGTCGCTCCCACAACCGCCGCCGCCGATCTGTAGGTGCGCGCCTTGTGTGCGATGCTTTTGGCCAGGTGACGAAGGGCATCGCGCACAGGGTGCGCTCCTACGGGTTTTTCGCGTCTTGTGGGAGCGGCTGCAGCCGCGATGCTTGTGATCTGAGGCTCATCGAGAGCAAGAGCGTCGCGGCTGAAGTCGCTCCCACAATCGCCGCCGCCGATCTGTAGGTGCGCGCCTTGTGCGCGATGCTTTTGGCCAGGTGACGAAAGGCATCGCGCACAGGGTGCGCTCCTACGGGTTTTTCGCGTCCTGTGGGAGCGGCATCAGCCGCGATGCTTGTGATCTGAGGCTCATCGAAAGCAAGAGCGTCGCGACTGAAGTCGCTCCCACAACCGCCGCCGCCGATCTGTAGGAGCGCACCTTGTGCGCGATGCTTTTGGCAAGGTGACGAAGGGCATCGCGCACAGGGTGCGCTCCTACGGGTTTTCGCATCTTGTGGGAGCGGCTTGAGCCGCGATGCTTTTGCCTGCGCCGGCCCTTACGACTTCATCAACACTGGCAGGCGGCTGCGTGCCAGCAGGTGGCTGGTGTGTGTGTCCAGGCCGCGCAGGGCGTGTCCGCCGGGGGCGCCGGTGACGATCAGGTCGGCGCGGGTGTCGGTGGCGTAGGACAAGATCTGGTCGGTGGCGTCGCCGGTGGCGGCCATGGTTTCCACGGCGTCCACGCGCACCTCGTGGGCGCGCAGGTGGGACAGTGCATCGGAGTGGGCGTCGTCGCGTTGCAGCAGGGAGACGGTCCGCGCGGTGCGCAGCAGCGGCAGGGCGGTGTGCAGGGCGCGGGTGGCGGCGGCCGAGCCGTCCCAGGCGACTGTCGCGTGCACCACGCAGCCGGGGGCCACGTTGCCGTCGGGGACGGCGATGCAGGCGGCGCCGGCGCGCAGCACTGCGCCGATGCGCCGCTCCGCGCCAAGGCCGGGGCGCGGCAGCGCCAGCACGACCGCGTCGTGCCAGTCGGCGAGCTGCGCCAGTGCGTCGGTGGGCGCGCCGATCGCCACGCGCCAGCAGGTGTCGCCGGCGCCCAACGGGCCGGCCCAGGCAGCGAAATCGCGCCCGGCCAGCATCGCCTGCTGCAGGTCGTCTTGCACGTAGGCGGCCATTTCGGCCAGCAGCCGTGACGGCGCCGGCACCGTCGCATGGCGCGGCGCCACGAACAGCCCGGTCAGCGCGGCGTGCAGCGATGCCGCCAACTGCGCCGCGTAGCGAACGCTGCCGTGCCAGCCCCGGTAGCCGGGGCACAGAACCGCGATGTCGCGCACGTCGAAAACTCCCTTGGGCGCGAGGGCGCCCGCCGCGTCATCGTGCGGCAACGCGCGGCGGCCGATTTGACCTGGGTCAGTCGCCGATGGCGTGACGGTGCAGTTGACCTGCATCACCTTGCCGCCGCGCGGTCGGCCTAGTGTCGGCGCTGGCGCCGCCTTTCGTGGCGCATGCGCGGAGGCGGCGATGTACGACATCCTCATCAATACCCTTGGCTTTGACGGTTGGCCGCGTGGCGCCCGCTACGGCGTGCAGCTGGCGCGCCTGCTGCAGGCGTCGGTAACGGGCGCCTATGTGTACCCGTCGCCGCTGTACGCCACGCCCAGTTTCAGCACGCCGGAGCTGATCGAGGCCGTTCTGGAGACCTGCCAGGAGCTGGAGACCGAAGCGCTGGCGGCTGACGAGCCGTTTGTGCGCTGGGCGAAAAGCATGGGCGTGGATCGCGCCGCCTGGGTCGTGGGGCAGGGCGGGCTGGAGGCCGCGCTGACGCAGGTGGCGTGCTGGCATGACCTGGTGGTGCTGGAGCGCGACCCCGAGCGCACCTGGGCCATGCCCACGGACCTTGCCGCGCTGATCCTGGCGCTGGGCCTGCCCTGCATCGTGGTGCCGCCCGAGCCGGTGCGCGAGGTGTCGCTGTCGCGCGTGGCCGTGGCCTGGAACGGCACGCCCGAGGCGGTGCGCGCGGTGCACGCGGCGCTGCCGTTGCTGCAGCGTGCGGACGAGGTGCTGCTGTTGCGCGGCCTGCCCCGGGAAACCTTCCAGGAGGTGGACTGGAAGCCGCCGTTCGACCTGGACGCCTACCTGCAGCGGCACGGCATCCACGCACGCTCGCAGGCGTTGGCCACCGACCTGGACGCCGGCCCGGCGCTGCTGGAGCAGGCCGCCCGTTTCCATGCCGACCTGCTGGTGATGGGCGCCTACGGCCGCAGCCGTTTCAGCGAGTGGATACTCGGCGGCGCCACCCGCCACGTGCTGTGGAACGCGCGCCTGCCGGTGCTGTTTCGTCACTGAGCGGCGCGGCTGTTACGAACGGTTACACGTCGTTGCCGAGTCGTCGTCGTGCGCCGACGCCGGCCCACTAGGCTGCACCGGCAACATCACCGGAGACAGCCATGCAAGCGCCCGTCGTCGAAACCGCCACCGTCATCCACGCGCCCTTGCCGTCGCGGGTGCCGGCCGATGTCATCGACATCGACGAGTTGTCCCGCCATGTGCCGGTGGTGCAGCGCAAGCTGGCGGCGGGGCAGTACGCCTGCCGCGCCGGCCAGCCGTTCAACGCCATCCACCTGGTGCACGCCGGCTTCCTGAAAACCTGCGCACTGGCCGAGGACGGCCGCGAGCGGGTCACCGGGTTTCGCATGCGCGGCGACCTGCTGGGGGTGGAGTCGATCGGCCTGACCCGGTACGCCTGCGACGTGGTGGCGCTGGACGACAGCACCGTCTGGGAGCTGCCTTACCCGGCGGTGCTGCGCGCCTGCCTGCGCATGCCCGACCTGCAAGGCCGACTGACCGAGGCGCTGGCCGGTGAGATCCGCAGCGACCGCGCCTGGATGCTGGCGCTGGGCACGCTGACCGCCGAGCAGCGCGTGGCCGCGTTTCTGGTGGACATGGCCGGGCGCTACCGGCGACTGGGTTTCAGCCCACGCCATTTCCTGCTGCGCATGGGCCGGGCCGACATGGCGAGCTTTCTGGGGTTGAAGCACGAGACGGTGACCCGCGCGCTGTCGCGGCTGGATCGGCTCGGTTGCATCGAGGTGCAGCGGCGCGACATCCGCCTGCTCGACACCGACGGCCTGTGCCGCCTGGCCGGGCAGGCCGAGACGGTGCACTGACGCCGCTCAGGCGCGGCGGTTTTCCAGCGCCCGCGCCAGCGCGTCGCCCAGTTGCTCCACCCGGTACGGCTTGCGCAGCAGGGCGACGCCGGCGGGCAGGGCGGCGGCCTTGTTGTCGGCCTGCTCACGGCCGGAGGTGAGCAGCGCCGGCAACCCCGGCCGCAGCCGGCGGATCGCCTGCACCAGCGCGATGCCGTCCATGCCGCAGGCCAGGCCTACGTCGGAAAACACCAGGTGGATGCCGCGATCGTCGCGCACCTGCGCCAGCGCCTGGCTGGCGTCGGCGGCCTCCAGCGTGTCGTAGCCCAGCGCGTGCAGGAAACGGATCGCCACGCGACGCACGTCCGGTTCGTCCTCCACCACCAGCACGCGGGCGAGGCGATGGCTGATGCTGCCGGGCGTGCGCGCCTCGCCGGCCTCGTCCTGCGGCGCGGCCGTCGGCAGCAGTATCTCCACCCGCGTGCCACGGCCGGGCTGGCTGCCGAGGGTAAGGCGCCCACCCGACTGGCGGGCAAAGCCGTACACCATGGACAGGCCCAGGCCGCTGCCCTTGCCGGCGCCCTTGGTGGTGAAGAACGGCTCCAGCGCGTGGTCCAGCACGTCCTGCGACATGCCGCTGCCGGAGTCCTCCACCAGAAACGCCACGTAGCGCCCGGCCGGCAAGCCGCCGGCCTCGCCCGCCGCCAGCGGGCGCTCGCGGGCGCTGATGCGCAGCACGCCGCCCTCGGGCATGGCGTCGCGCGCGTTGATCGCAAGATTGACCAGCGCCGCCTCCAGCTCGCCCGGGTCGGCGTAGACGGCCGGCACGTCCGCCGGGCAATCCACGCCCACCTGGATGCGGGCGCCAAAGGTGCGCGCCAGCATGTCGCGCAGGTCGTGGAGCATCTGCGGCGGCCGTATGCCGCGCGGGCTGAGCGCGCGGTGGCGCGAAAAGCCCAGCAGCTTGCCGGTGAGGTTGATGCAGCGGTCCACCGCGCGCGCGGCGCTGTCCATCAGCTCGCGGGCGTCGGCCGAAACGCCGTGCTCGGCATCGAGTATCTGCAGGTTGCCGGAGATGATCGTCAGCAGGTTGTTGAAGTCGTGGGCGATGCCGCCGGTGAGCTGGCCCAGCGCATCAAGCCGCTGCGCATGCGCCAGTTGCTCCTCGCTGCGGCTGCGCTGCACGGCGGCGGCCAGCATGTTGGCCGCCAGCCGCAGGAAATGGCGCTGGCCCTCGTCCAGCTGGCCTGGCGAGCGGCCGAGCACCAGCAGCACGCCGGTGATCTCGTGGCGGTCCAGCAAAGGCTGGATGGCAGCCTCGGCAAAGCCGTGCGCGGCGAGCGCGGCGCGCACGGCCGGCAGGTCGCCGGCGGGGGCGCGGCTCAGCAGCCACGCCTCCGTGCGTGGGCGTGACGCCAGCTGGGCCGTCAGGTGATCGGCGGCAAACGCGTCGGCCAAGGCGTCGATGCATGCCGGCGCCAGCCCGCTGGCCGAGCGCACCGGCAAGGTCTTGCCACCGGGCAGGCCGACGGCGATCGCCGCGCCGTCCATGCCCAGCGCCTCGGCGACCAGGGCGGACACGGCCACGCGCAACGACGCGTCGCGGCCCGATTCCAGCACCAGCCGGCCCAGCGCCACCAGGTGGCCGTCGCGGCGTGCGCGGGCCAGTGCCTGGCGCGCGCGGCGCGTCTCGGAGATGTCGCGGATCGACGCGGCGTACAACCCGTCGCCGGCCGGCCCCAGCGCGATCTCCACCGGAAAGGACTCGCCATTGCGGCGTACCCCGGTCAGCTCGTAGCCCGCGCCCATCGGGCGGACGCGGGGCTGCGCCATGTAGCGGGTGCGGTGGGCGACATGCGCCGCGCGGACGCTTTCCGGCAGCAGGCTTTCCACCGGCTGCCCGACCAGCTCGCCGGCCGGGTAGCCAAACAGCACGTGCGCCTGCGGGTTGGCCAGCACGATGTCGCCGGCGCGATCCACCACCACCATCGCGTCGGGCGCCATGTCGAACAGCGTGCGAAACAGGTCGCCGTCGCGTGCGGCCGGAGGGCAAGGCATGGCGCTACTCCTGGCGTACGGTATCGCTGAAAACGTAGCCGGCGCCGCGCACGGACTTGATCAGCACCGGCGCGGCGGGGTCGGTCTCGATCTTGCGGCGCAGGCGGCCGATCTGCACGTCCACGGCGCGGTCATACGGGCCGGCGGCCCTGCCGTGCAGATGGTTCATCAGCTCGTCGCGCGACAGCACGCGGTTGGCGTGGGTGACCAGTATCCGCAGCAGCTCGTACTCGCCGCTGGTCAGCGCCACCACCTGGCCGTCGGGCGAGGTGAGCGTGCGGCTGTCCAGCGCGAGGCGGTAGCCGGCAAAGGCGTAGGTGGACGGACGCGTCGGCGCGCGACGCGGATGATCGCCCGCACGGCGCAGCACGCTGCGGATGCGCGCCAGCAGCTCGCGCAGCTCGAACGGCTTGGTGACGTAGTCGTCGGCGCCCACCTCCAGCCCCACGATGCGGTCGATCGCATCACCGCGCCCGGTGACGATGATGACCGGGCCGTGCCAGTGCTCGTGCAGGTGGCGGGTCAGCTCCAGGCCATCCTCGCCGGGCAGGCCCAGGTCGAGCAGCACCAGGTCGATGTCGTCCGTGGCCAGCCGCGCCAGCATGTCCTTGCCGCTGCCGACCATGCTTACCCGGAAACCCTGCGCGCCGAGGTAGCGTCGAAGCAGCGCGGCGATCTCCACGTCGTCATCCACCACCAGCAGGTGCGCCTGCAAGGCGATGGCCTCAGGTTTGCCAGTATCCACTGCCGACACGAAAACCCCCGCCGCCTCTTGATGCCGCGCGACTGGAAAACCGCCGCGCACGGCCTGCGCCTTGGCGCGCAACCGTCGACTGTATAGCAGAGAAGATCACCGGTTGCGTGGGGTGGCGGGCTGGCAAAGCGTCGCCCGCAAGTACGGGATTTTCGCGTGCCGTGTAGGAGCGCACCCTGTGCGCGATGCTTTTGGGCCGGGATGGGGGATTCGTAAAAGCATCGCGCACAGGGTGCGCTCCTACGGGTGGGCGGCGCTGTTGTTCAGCCGCGACGCCTTGCCGTCGCGCTCAATCCAGCGGGCGCACCCAGATGTTGCGAAAGCTGATCGGGGCCGAGGGGTCGCCGTGGGCTTGCAGCTTGATGGGGGCGTCGGTGTAGGGAACGTAGGCCGGGGTGCCGGTGTAGACGGTGGCGCCGGCGAGGCGGGTGTGGTTTTGCACGAGTACGCCGTTGTGCAGCACGGTGACCCAGGCTGGCGATATCAGCGCGCCGTCGGTGGTGAAGGTGGGTGCGGTCCAGATGACGTCGTAGCTTTGCCAGGCGCCGGGCGGGCGCATGGCGTTGACCTGCGGCGGTGTCTGTTTGTAGATGCTGGCGGCCTGGCCGTTGACGTAGGTGGGGTTGTGCCAGGAGTCGAGTATCTGCAGCTCGTAGCCGGCGTCGTCGTCACCGGTGGAGGCGAGAAACACGCCGCTGTTGCCGCGTGCCTGGCTCTGCCCGGTGATGTCGCGCGGCACCTGCCACTCCAGGTGCAACTGGTAGCTGCGAAAGCGTCGGCGGGTCTGGATGTTGCCGGCGGCCTTGTCCACCGTCAGCACGCCGTCGTGCACGCGCCAGCGGGCCGGGGTGTGGTCGTGGGCCGATTCCCAGGCGTCGAGGTCGTGGCCGTCGAACAGCACGATGGCGTCGTCCGGCGGCGCCGCGTCGCTGGCGCCGGGTGTCACCACGCGCGGGACGGGCGTCCATTGCTCGGTGGCGGCCGGGTCGGCCTGTGCGGCTGCCGCGACGGCGGGGGCGGCCGCCAGCAGGGCCAGGGTCAGGGGGATGGCGTGGCGCATGGGGTTCTCCGTCGGCGGCCCGCTCAGGCCGGGTCAAGCCCCAGCACGCGGCGGTTGAATGCGCTGTCCGCGCCGGTGGCGGCAAAGTCGTCAAAGGCGCGCGCGGTGACCTTGATGATGTGGTCGCGGATGAAGGCGGCGCCTTCGGCCGCGCCTTGCTCGGCGTCCTTGATGCAGCACTCCCACTCCAGCACGGCCCAGCCGGGGTAGTCGTACTGCGCCATCTTGCTGAAGATGGCGCGGAAGTCGATCTGGCCGTCGCCCAGCGAGCGGAAGCGGCCGGCGCGGTCGATCCAATCCTGGTAGCCGCCGTAGACGCCGGAGCGGCCGTTGGGGCGAAACTCCGCGTCCTTCACGTGGAAGGCGCGGATGCGCGCGTGGTAGATGTCGATGAAGGCCAGGTAGTCCAGCTGCTGCAACACCATGTGGCTGGGGTCGTACAGGATGTTGGCGCGCGGGTGCTGGTCCACGGCGTCGAGGAAGCGCTCGAAGGTGGCGCCGTCGTGCAGGTCCTCGCCGGGGTGCAGCTCGAAGCACACGTCCACGCCGGCCTCGTCGAAGGCGTCGAGAATGGGGCGCCAGCGCCGGCCCAGCTCGGCGAACGCCTCGGTCACCAGCCCGGCCGGGCGCTGCGGCCACGGATAGAACAGGTGCCAGGCCAGCGCGCCGGAGAACGTGGCGTGCGCGTCAAGCCCGAAGTGTTGGCTGGCCTTGGCCGCCAGCTTCATCTGCCGCACCGCCCAGGCCTGGCGCTCCACCGGGTTGCCGCGCAGCGCGGGCGGGGCGAAGCCGTCGAACAAGGTGTCATACGCCGGATGCGACGCCACCAGCTGGCCTTGCAGGTGGGTGGACAGCTCGGTCACGGCCAGGCCGTGGCTGGCCAGCATGCCGGCAATGTCGTCGCAGTAGGTCTTGCTGGAGGCGGCCTGCTCCAGGTCGAACAGGCGCGTGTCGTTGGTGGGGATCTGCACGCCCGCGAAGCCCAGCGACGCCGCCCAGCGGGCGATGTCCGGCAAGGTGTTGAACGGCGCGGTGTCAGCCGCGTACTGGGCGAGAAAAATGCCCGGTCCCTTGAGAGTCTTCATGCGTCATATCCTCAAAACGGTTTCGACGGCCCAGGCGTGGCCGTTGCCGGCCTGCGACAGCGGCACGTCGGCCTGGTAGCCGCCGGGTACGGCCACGTATTGCAGCACCTCGGTGCAACCGGGCTGCGACATGAAAAAGCCCAGCATCGTCAGTTTGCGCGTGGCCAGTGCAAAGGCGGGCGCGCTGCGCTGGTCGAGCCCCGCGCCGGCGGCCAGCGCCTCGCCCTGCAGGCGCGCGAGCAGCGCCGTGCGCCCGGCCGCGTCCCGTTGTTGGAACGGCGTGCCGCCCAGGCTGGCAAAGGCGGCCATCGACGCCAGGTAGCTGGCCTGGCGCGCGTGCGGGTAGACGTCACGGAGCATCAGCTCGATGAAGCGCGGTACGCCGGCATCCAGCGCGCCGGGCGTATCGGTGCGCGGGATGATGGCGTCGGCCACGGCCGACAGCAGCGACACCTGCGCGGGACTGAAAAAGCCCGGCGCCATGGCGCTGCCCTTGGTGGCGGCGTGCGCGTCGGCCACGGCGGCCAGCAGCGGTGCGGTGGCGGCGCCCAGGCCGAGCGCGGAGACGCATTTCAACCATTCACGGCGATTCATGGCGTGTCCTCTACAGGTTGCCGCGCTTGAGCTCTTCCACGGCGTGGTTGGCCGCGCGCGCGGTCAGGGCCATGTAGGTCAGCGAGGGGTTCTGGCAGGCGGAGGAGGTCATGCACGCGCCGTCGGTGACAAACACGTTCTTGCAGGCGTGCATCTGGTTCCAGCCGTTGAGCACCGAGGTTTTCGGGTCGCGGCCCATGCGCGCCGTGCCCATCTCGTGGATGCCGGCGCCCACCGCGTGCGGCGTGGTGGTGTGGTGGATGTCGCGGTAACCGGCGGCGGCCAGCATCTCCATGGCGTCGGTGCCCATTTCCTTGGCCATGCGCACTTCGTTTTCGCCGTGGGCGGCGTCGAAGTTGAGCACGGGCAGGCCGTACTTGTCCTTGCGGTTGCGGTCCAGCGTGACGTGGTTGGCGTGCGAGGGCAGCATCTCGCCAAAGCCCACCATCGATATGCGCCACGGGCCGGGCGCCTCGGCCGCCTTTTTCAGCGCGTCGCCCATCAGCGGCGTGTTGACCAGGCGCGACCAGTCGCTGCGGCTGGCGCCGCCCTGGAAGCCGAAGCCGCGCAGGTAGTCGCGCTTGTCGTTGCCGAGGTTGCGGTAGCGCGGGATGTAGAAGCCGTTGGGGCGACGGCCGGTGTAGTAGCGGTCCTCGTGGCCGTCCACCAGCGCGCTGGCGCCGCAGCCGAACACGTGGTCCATGATGTTGTGGCCCAGCTCGCCGCTGTCGTTGCCAAAGCCGTTGGGGAAGCGGCTGGAGGTGGAGTTGAGCAGCAGGTGCGCGCTGCCGAAGGTGGAGGCGCACACGAAGATGATGCGCGCGAAGTACTCGGTCTGCTGTCCGCTTTCGGCATTGAGCACGCGCACGCCGGTGGCCTTGCCCTTGACCGGGTCGTAGATCAGCTCGTGCACGATGGCGTTGGTCACCATCGTCATGTTGCCGGTGCGCTGCGCCGAGGGCAGGGTGGAGGAGTTGCTGCTGAAGTAGGCGCCGTAGGGGCAGCCGCGCATGCACAGGTTGCGGTACTGGCACGGCGCGCGCTGCGGGCTCTGGTCGTGCTTGAGCGGCGCGGACAGGTTGGCGGTGCGGCCGATGATGAGCCGGCGGTCGAGCTTGCTGGCCAGCGTGGCGCGGAAATCCTTCTCCACGCAGTTCAGCTCCATCGGCGGCAGGTACTGGCCGTCGGGCAGTTGCGCCAGGTGGTCGGTGTCGCCGCTGACGCCGATGAACGTTTCCACGTGGTCGTACCAGGGCGCCAGGTCGTCGTAGCGGATGGGCCAGTCCACGCCCACGCCGTCTTTGGCGTTGGCCTCGAAATCCATCGGGCTGAAGCGGTAGCTCTGGCGTCCCCACATCAGCGAGCGGCCGCCCACGTGGTAGCCGCGAAACCAGTCGAACGGCTTGGTTTCCTCGTAGGGGTTGTCCAGGTCGTCCACGAACCAGTGCTTGGTGGACTGCTTGATGCCGTAGAAGGACGGACGCGTGTGCACCGGGTGGCGGCGGATGTCCTCCTGCGTGGGTTCGTCGGCGTAGGGCAGCTCCCATGGCGCCTTCATGGCGGTGGGGTAGTCGCCGTGTTCCACCATGCGGCCGCGTTCCAGCACGAGGGTCTTGAGCCCTTTCTCGGTGAGCTCCTTGGCGGCCCAGCCGCCGCTGACGCCGGTGCCGATGACGATGGCGTCGTAGATGTGATCGTTCATGGGAACCCCTGGGGAGTGGGTGGGGGAGTGGGGACGGTCAATCGTGGTGTCAGCGCATCGGGCGCAGGTAGGCGTAGTCCACGCGCGCGGCATCGAGCTGGCTCATGCGCGTGTACGGGCCTTCTTGCTCGACAAAGCAGTGCTTGAGGCCGGCGCGTTGGGCGGCGGCCATGATCGGGCCGTAGTCGAGCGTGCCGCGGCCCAGCTCGGAGCCGGGGTAGTCCGGGTTGCCGGCGCCGGGCAGGAAATCCTTGGCGTGCATCAGCGGCATGCGGCCGGCGTTGGCGTTGAACAGGTCCACCGGGTTGCGCCCGCCCACGTGCGCCCAGCCGCAGTCCAGCTCGAACTGCACCAGGTCGCGGTCGGTCTCCTTGAGCAGCACGTCGTAGAACGCCAGCCCGCCGCCCACGTCGGTGAACTCGCGGTGGTGGTTGTGGTACGCGTACTGCAGGCCGGCCTTGCGCGCCTTTTCGCCCAGTTGGTTGGCGCGCTCGGCGGTGCGCTTGGCCTGGTCGAGGGAGTAGGTCCACTCGGCCGGCTTGCCGGCGGCGGCGTCCTCCTTCTGCATGATGTTGGGCAGCATGCTGCTGACGATGTAGCGCGAGCCGAGCACGTGCGCCGCCTCGATGCCCGGCTCGAAGCCGATGCCGTCGAAGTGCAGGCTGGGGCAGGCCAGGCCCGCCGCGTCCAGCTGGCTGCGCAGGTTGGCGGCGGTGGTGGTGACGATGCCCTCGATCTCGGTGTAGCCGATGTCCTTGAGCGTCTTGAGCGCGCCGTCCGGATCGGCCTCGTACGCCTTGAGCACCATGTACAGCTGGATGCCCAGCGGCTTGCCCGTGCCCGGAGTGGCGGCGGCCAGGGCCTTGCCGGCGGTGCTGCTTGCCAGCCACGCGGCGGCGCCGCAAAGCGCGGAGCGGGCCAGGAACTGCCTGCGGGTCATCATCGTCATGGGGTGGTCTCCCGGGTCGCCAGGTTGGAGGAATGCTCAGCGGGCGCCGCAGCGTCGCGGTCCTTGAACAGCAGCAGGAAAAGCACCAGCACCACGCCGGCAAAGCCGCCGGCCGCCAGCCAGATCGGGCGCCACTGGTGCGGCACGGCGTCCTGCGTGGTGTACATGTCCACCACCACGCCGGACAGCCACGAGCCCACGAACATGCCCAGGCCGTAGGTGAGAAAGGTGATCAGGCCCTGGGTGGCCGCGCGCAGCGCCGGCGGCGCCTCGCGATCGATGTAGATCTGGCCCACCACAAAGAAAAAGTCGTAGCAGATGCCGTGCAGCACGATGCCCAGCCACAGCATCCACATCAGCTCGCCGGGCGCGCCGAACGCGAACATGGCGTAGCGCACCACCCAGGCCAGCATGCCCACGGCCAGCATGTACTTCACGCCCAGGCGGCGGAAAAACCATGGGATGAGCAGCATGCACAGCAGCTCGGACATCTGCCCGCCGGTCATCTTGCCGGCCGCGTTGACCACGCCCACCTCGTTGAGGAACAGGTTGGTGAATGCGTAGTAGAACTGCAGCGGAATGCAGATCAGGAACGAGGCCAGCGCAAACACTGCCATCGAGCGCCCGCGCAGCAGGTGCAGCGACTCCAGCGGCAGCACGTGGCGCCACGCGAACTGCTGGTGGCGCGCCAGCGGCGGCGTGGCCGGCAACGTGAAGCAGTACGCCGCCATCGCCACCGACAGCGCGGCGGCCAGGTGCAGCGGCGAGGCGGTGGCCTCGATGCCGGCCGCACCCACCCCCAGGCCCACCACGATCCAGCCGACGGTGCCGAACACGCGCACGGTGCTGAACTCCTGGCGCGGGTCGCGGATGTGCCGCATCGCCAGCGACGTGGTCAGCGCCAGCGTGGGCATGAAGCACAGGCTGTAGGCCAGCAGCGTGCCGTACAGCGGGCCAAACGCCTGCTGCCGGGCCGCCACCACCAGCAGCACCGCGCCAAGCAGGTGCAGCGCGGCGAGCACGCGGCGCGTGTCGAACATGCGGTCGGCCAGAAGCCCCACGAACAGCGGCGAGATGATCGCGCCGATCGCGGTGGTGCCGGCGATGGCGCCGATCTCCTGGCCGCTGAAATGCAGCGTGGTGCCCAGCCACGTACCCACCGTGACGTACCACGCCCCCCACACGGCGTACTCGAACAGCATCATCACACCAAGGCGCCATTTCATCGCGTCATCCCCTTTTGCGTTTCGGTTGGCGGCGGTCGTCATCCACGCTTTGCCACGTGCCGCCCGCGGCATGGCTGCGCAGCATGGCATCCACCAGCAGGCTGTTGCGGTAGCCGTCGGCAAAGGTGGGCAGGGCGGCGGGCCGGGTGTCCGGCGTGCCGCCCTTGCCAATCCACGCATAGGCGTCGGCGATCAGGTTGCGGAACGCATCGCTCCAGGCCTCCGGGTGGCCGGCCGGCAGGTGCGCGTAGCCGCGTGCGCGCGCATCGAGCAGGGCCGGATCGCGCGACAGCACGGCATTGGGCTTGTCGTGGTGGCCCAGCCACAGCTCGTTGGGGTTTTCCTGGCGCCAGGCCAGCGAGGCCAGGCGGCCGTTCACCTCCAGCCGCAGGTCGTTCTTGTGGCCCGGCAGCACCTGGCCGACGCTGACGCAGCCGCGCGCGCCGTTGTCAAAGCGCAGCAGCACGCTGGCCATGTCCTCGCTGCTGATCTTCACCGCGCGGCGCGCCGCCGTGCCGGCCTTGGCAAACGCGCGGGTGGATGCGGCCGGCACCTGGCGCACCGGCACGGCCGTATGCAGGTCGGCCAGCACGGCGGTGATGCGCGCTCCGGTGACATGCTCGGCCAGGTCGCACCAGTGCGAGCCGATGTCGCCCAGCGCCGAGCTGGCGCCGCCGCGCTTGGGGTCGAGGCGCCACGAATAGGCCGTGTCGTCGGTGAGCCAGTCCTGCAGGTAGCAGCCGTGCACGAAGACGGGGGCGCCCAGCTTGCCCTTGGCGATCATCGCGCGGGCCTGCTGCACCAGCGCATGCGTGCGGTAGTTGAACGTGACCACGTGCGCCACGCCGGCGTCGCGCGCGGCCTCGTGCAGCTCGCGGCTCTCGGCCACGCTGGCGGCCAGCGGCTTGTCGGAGATCACGTGCTTGCCCGCGCGCAGCGCCGCCAGCGACACCTCGCGATGCAGGTGGTTGGGCGTGGTGTTGTGCACCACCTGAATGGCCGGGTCGGCCAGCAGCGCGTGGTAGTCGGCATAGGCGCGGCCCACGCCCAGCTCGCGGGCGCGTTTTTGCGCGGAGGCGAGGCTGGAGCCGGCGATGCCGACCACCGCTACGTTGCCCAGTCGGCGCACCGCGTCGATGTGGTGGGCGGCAATGAAGCCGGGGCCGACCAGGCCCATGCCGAGCGTCTTCATGCGGTGATCCCGTGCCAGGACGACACCGCGCCGCGCGGTGCCTGGCGGCGGGGCGACGCGGCGTTGGCGGCCGTCGTGGCGCGGGTGCCGGTCAGCGTGGGTTGGCCTGCCATTTCCCCTCCGTCGGCCACGTGGCCGCGCGTGATGTATTCGATTACATGAGCCACCAGCACTGGTATCCGCGATGCGGGGTTGCTGGGGGCCGGTTCACGAAAAACAACGGAATACGTGGCAAGCTGTGTAGCAGATGCGCAAATGACGGCGCAAGCGTTTCATGTAATCCATTACATTGCGTTGCACAAAACCAGGCGGCCGGCGGCACCAGGCACGCGCTTGCGGCGCAGTGCAGCCGTTGCCCGATGCTATCGTGCGGCGCAGCGACGACGAGGAGACACGTGTGGCGGGTAAGGACGCATCCAGGGGCAAGCGACCAGCGGCGAGCGGTGACGCGCCCCCGCGTGTCAGGACCATCAAGGAAATCGCGGCGCTCGCCAACGTGTCGGTGGCGACGGTGTCGCGCGCGCTGCAGCGCCCGGAAGTGGTCAGCGAGGCCACGCGCCTGCGCATCCAGGAGGTGGTGAAGCGGCAGGGCTACACGCCCAACGCGCTGGCACGCAACCTGCGCACGGCGCGCACGCGCCTGGTGGTGGCGTTGTTGCCGGACATCGCCAACCCGTTCTTTTCCGAGGTGATCCGCGGCATCGAGCAGGTGGCGCACGAAAGCGGCTACTCGGTGCTGCTGGGCGAAACCCAGGGCTCGCTGGTGCGTGAGCAGGCGTATGCCGACATGGTCGCCGCGCGCCAGGCCGACGGCATCATCACCATGTCGCCGCGCGTGCCCACCATCCCGATCCCCGGCCGCGCGCCTGTCGTCAACGCCTGCGAGTACGTCAAGGACCGCCAGGTATCCAGCGTCTACGTGGACAACGTGGCCGCCGCCGCCGGCGCGGTGGATTACCTGCTGATGCTCGGCCACCGCGAGATCGCCTTCATCGCCGGGCCGCCGTCCAGCCCGATCTGCGTGGATCGCGAGCACGGTTTCCGGCAGGCGCTGCAGCGGGCGAAGATCGCACCCGATCCGGCCCTCGTCGTCAGCGGCGATTTCTCCATCGAGGCGGGCGAGCGTGCCATCGAGCTGCTGCTGTCGCAGGGGCAGTCGTTCAGCGCGGTGTTCTGCTCCAACGACGAGATGGCGATCGGCGCGATGCGCGCGCTGGGTGCGCACGGGCTGCGCGTGCCTGAGGACGTCTCGGTGGTCGGCTTTGACGACATCCGCTTTGCACGCTACACCTCGCCTGCACTGACCACGGTGGCGCAGCCGAAGAACGCGCTGGGGCGCGAGGCCATGGCCATGCTGATCGAGCTTCTGGCCGACCCCGAAGTACCGCCGCGCAAGCGCGTGCTGTCCGCCGACCTGGTCGTGCGCGGCTCCACCGCACCACCCTCGCCCCGCCGACGAAAATGACGCTCCGCGCCCCGCTTTTTTTGTAGGAGCGCACCTGTCCACAAGGGACTTCCTTCGGTCGTGTGCGATGCTCTTGCCTCTGCTTTTCGTAGGAGCGGCTTCAGCCGCGATGCTTTTGCTTTTGAAAAGCCAAGGCAAAAGCTTTCGCACTCCTTGCGGAGCGCGAGCTACTTTCTCTTGGGTGGCCACGCACGCGCCTGGAGCGCGTGCGAACAGCGAAGCTGGCCCGAAGGGCGGAGGGCAGGATGCCCGGAGTAAGAGAAAGTAGCCAAAGAGAAGGCCACCCCGCTTGGCGCTTGCCGGGCTTGCGCCCGGCAAGTCCGTGAGCCGGGGCCGGGCTTTTCGGCCGGACTCCTGTCCGGACGAAAAGGCATCGACATCCATGTCGATGCCCGCTTCGCGGCCTGATCGTCCCCGACTCACCGCCGCACAGGGGAGTGAAGAGCGCCCCCTCTCCCCAGCCCTCTCCCCCGCGAAGCGGGGGAGAGGGAGCCAAGAGCCAGAGCAAGAGCAGGAGCGAAAGCCAGAGCTTCGCGCCGCGAGCTTTTCGCAGTGGCGCAGCCACTGCGTACCGAGTGCGCGCCACGATGGCGCGCGCCGTTAAGGGGCCCCTCTGCAGCGGCGGGCGGGCGGAGGAAAAGCCCGAAGGGTGGCCGGCATGGATGCCGGCCAGTTTGTCGTCAGCACAGGATGTGCTGTCGACAAACCCCGTAGCCCGCACGCGAACTTTCCGGGCAGGATGCCCGGAAAGCGCGGAAGCGGGGTGCTCTTTCTCTTTGGCTACTTTCTCTTTGAGCACGCAAAGAGAAAGTAGCTCGCGCTCCGCA
>Ga0222423_1000498_pt1 | contig 26492 bp, 21 predicted proteins | sample 3A0metagenome_FD_182472 | JGI IMG/M metagenome (GOLD analysis project Ga0222423, IMG submission 182472) | Enriched microbial communities from leaf-cutter ant dump, University of Wisconsin, Madison, United States - 3A0 (version 2) | ecosystem: Environmental > Terrestrial > Nest > Insects nest >...
GGCCCGACGTGGCGCGGGTTCTTCGTCCAGGACTACCGCGCCGAGAAGCCCGTCGTGCTGACGTCCAGTCCAGCCGATCCGGCCCACGCGGTCCGCGGAGGCGACGTCGTCGCCCTGTCCCACGCCTGGACCGGCGCGACTCTGCACGCCGACGGTCGGCGCGCGGCGGGAGTGCACGCCACGGTCGGCGACGCGGAACGCTGGCAGCTCGTCGCCGCCGACGACGCCTCCGACGACCCGACGGGCCATGCCGCTGACCCGCGGCCGTGGGCCGACGGCGATCGCCTCCGGCTGCGGCACGTCGCGAGCGGGACGTGGCTGACCAGCCGGGCCGGGATGCGGTCGCCCGTGACCGGCCAGCAGCTGGTGGACGTGCGGCCGCAGCCCGACGACTGGCGCGTCGAGGTCGACGGCGGCGGCTCGTGGTGCGCGGGCGCGCGAGTCCGGCTGGTCCATGTCGCGACGGGCGCGGCGCTGCACTCGCACCTGCGCTCGTCGGCGGCCACCGGCGGTCGCCAGGAGGTCACGGGCTTCGCGGAACGCGACACGAACGACTGGTGGACGGTCCTCGAGGTCCGCTGACCCCCGCCCGCCTGGCCGAAGGCGACGCGGAGGGGCGAGCGGAGCGGTCGGCGGTCAGGCCGGGGCCGGGCCCGTCGAGTCACGGACCACCAGGTGCGTCGGGAGCTCGACGGATGCGGCCACGCGCGGGTGGAGCCGGTCCAGCGCGGCGAGCAGCAGGTCGGCGGCGTGGTGGCCGGCACGCTCGGTCGGGACGGCGACGGTGGTCAGGGCGGGCCGGACCAGGTCGGCGCCGAACACGTCGTCGCAGCCCACGACGCTGAGCCGCCCAGGGACGTCGACGCCTCGCGCGGACAGCCGGTCCAGCACCCCGAACGCCAGGAGGTCGTTGAAGACGAGCACACCCGTGACGCCGGACGCGAGCACCGCGTCGGCGGCCGCGGGACCGGCCTCGCGCTTCGGCGCGTAGGGACCGAGCCCGACGAGCTCCACGCCCAGCCGCTGCGCCGCGGCGCCCAGCGCATCGCGCCGGTGCCCGTCCGACCACGACGTGCGCGGACCGCCCGCGTAGGCGATCCGCCGGTGCCCGAGCGAGACCAGGTGCTCGAGCGCCTGGACCTCGCCGCCGGGGGTGTCCATGGCGACGCCCGCGAAGCCACCGCCGGCGACGGTCCGGTTGATCGTCACGAGCGGCACGTCCTGCGCCCAGCGCGCGATGTCGTCGTCGGCCATGCGCGACGCGGCCAGGATGACGCCGTCGACGGTGCCGCGGATGCTGCGGAGCGTCCGCTCCTCGGCCTCCACGGACTCCTCGGTGTCGACGAGCACGTGCACGTACCCGCCCTCGCGCAGCCGCGACTGCGTGCCGCGCATGATGCCGAAGAAGAACGGGTTCATGATGTCGGGCACGACGAGCGCGACGGTCTGGGTGCGGCCGGAGCTGAGGGCCCGGCCGGCGGCGCTGGCCGAGTAGCCGAGGTCGCGCGCGGCGGCCAGGACGCGTTCGGCGGTCACCGCGTTGACGCGCCCCGGCATGGACAGCGCGCGGGACGCGGTGGAGACGGCAACGCCGCTGCGCTCCGCGACGTCGCGGAGCGTCGGTGCTCGGTCGGGCATGAGGCTCCTGCCTGCTCATCTCGTCGGTCCACCCGACGGGATCGAAGCCATCCTGCCTTCCCAGGCGGCATTTCGGCAACAACTGGCAAACGATTGCCGTGGGTGAGGATCGCGGGTTAGGGTCGTCCCGACGACGAATGCGCGGCGCCGGTGCCGCGCGCAGGTGGCCGACGACGAGCACCGCCGGACGGCCGTCGACGAAGGAGCAGACGTGAGCAGCGGCGACCAGCAGGGCACAGGTCCGACGAGCGACGCACCGGACGGTGGAACGACGATCACCCGCGCCGAGGTGCTCGTCACGAGCCCCGACCGCAACTTCGTCACCCTGCGCCTGACCACCGCGGACGGCGTCGTCGGCCTGGGCGACGCGACCCTCAACGGCCGCGAGCTGTCCGTGGTCAGCTACCTCCAGGACCACGTCGTCCCCCTCCTGATCGGCCGCGACGCCCACCGCATCGAGGACACGTGGCAGTTCCTGTACCGCTCGGCGTACTGGCGCCGCGGGCCGGTGACGATGGCGGCGATCGCGGCCGTCGACGTCGCCCTGTGGGACATCAAGGCCAAGCTCGCGGGCCTGCCGCTCTACCAGCTGCTGGGCGGCGCCAGCCGCACCGGGATCCTCGCGTACGGGCATGCCAGCGGCCGCGACCTGCCCGAGCTCTTCGACTCGATCCGCCACCACCGCGAGCAGGGCTTCCGCGCCATCCGCGTGCAGACGTCCGTGCCGGGCATCGACTCCGTCTACGGGGTCGCCGCGCAGCCGTCGACCGGCGGCCGCTACGACTACGAACCTGCCCAGCGCACCCCGCTGCCGGCCGAGGAGGACTGGGACACGCGCGCCTACCTGCGCCACATCCCGACGGTCTTCGAGGCGGTCCGCAGCGAGTTCGGCCCGGAGCTTCCCCTGCTCCACGACGGCCACCACCGCATGACCCCCATCCAGGCGGCGCGGCTCGGCAAGGACCTGGAGCCGTACGACCTGTTCTGGCTCGAGGACTGCACGCCGGCGGAGAACCAGGAGGCCCTGCGCCTGGTCCGCCAGCACACGACGACGCCGCTGGCGATCGGTGAGGTCTTCAACACCGTGTGGGACTACCAGACCCTGGTCCGCGAGCAGCTCATCGACTACGTCCGCAGCGCCGTCACGCACACCGGCGGCATCACGGCGCTGCGCCGCATCTTCGACTTCGCCGCGCAGTACCAGATCAAGAGCGGCATCCACGGCCCCACCGACATCTCGCCCGTCGGCATGGCCGCCGCGCTGCACCTGGACCTCGCCATCCACAACTTCGGCATCCAGGAGTACATGCAGCACGGCGCACGGACCGACGAGACGTTCCGTTCGACGTTCACGTTCGACGACGGCTACCTGCACCCGGGCGACGAGCCCGGTCTGGGCGTCACGTACGACGACGACGTCGCCGCGCGCTACCCGTACCAGCAGGCCTACCTGCCGTTCAACCGCCTCAAGGACGGCACCGTCCATGACTGGTGACGCGCACCCCATGTGGCTGCCCGACGAGGTGTGGCGTCCGCTCGGCTCGCGCCGCGTGCTGCTGGCGGCGGACCCCGACGACGTCGTCGTCCGCACGGTCCACGACGAGCTGACCCGCGCGACGTCGCGCTGGGGCGGTTCGGTCACGGTGGCCGACGAACAGACGTCCGCGGACGAGCACGACGTGGTGCTGGAGGTCGCCTCGCACGCGGCCGCGCCGGGCACGATCGCCGCCGGCGCACCGCTGCAGGACGGCATGTTCGGCATCGGCCGCCCGACGGGCGTCACGACCGTCCTCGCCGCGCCCGGCGCCGCGTTGCTCTACGGGTTGCACGCGCTCGTCCGCCAGGGTGAGGCGGCGTTCGTCGGCAACGACGAGCTGCTGTGGGACCTGCCGTCCCAGCCGGTCCGGATGCTCGACCACTGGGACAACGTGGACGTCCACGACGTCATGGGCCAGGTGGAGCGCGGGTACGCGGGCGGGTCGATCTTCTACGAGGACGGCCGCCTGCGCGACGACCTGTCGCGGGCCGAGGCCTACGCGCGGCTGCTGGGCTCGGTCGGCATCAACGCGGTCGGCCTCAACAACGTCAACGTGCACCGCACCGAGGCGCGGCTGCTGACCGACCGCCTGCCCGACGTCGTGCGGCTCGCGGAGGTGTTCCGCCCGCACGGCATCCGCGTGCACCTGTCGGTGAGCTTCGCGGCGCCGATGACGGTGGGTGGGTTGGCGACGTCCGACCCCCTGGACGCGGACGTCCAGCGCTGGTGGTCGGACCGCGCGGCCGACGTGTACGCGGCGATCCCGGACTTCGGCGGCTTCGTCGTGAAGGCCGACTCCGAGGGCCAACCCGGCCCGTTCGCCTACGGCCGCGACCATGCCGACGGCGCGAACCTGCTGGCCAGAGCCCTGAAGCCGTTCGGCGGCACGGTCTTCTGGCGCGCGTTCGTCTACGACCACCAGCAGGACTGGCGCGACCGCTCGACCGACCGCGCCCGTGCGGCGTACGACCACTTCTCCCCCCTCGACGGCGCGTTCGACGACAACGTCGTCCTGCAGGTCAAGTACGGCCCCATGGACTTCCAGGTCCGCGAGCCGGTCTCGCCGGTGATCGCCGCGATGCCGACCACGCGCCTGGCCGTCGAGCTGCAGGTCACGCAGGAGTACACGGGCCAGCAGCAGCACGCGGTGTGGCTGGGTCCGCAGTGGTCTCAGGTCCTGCGGTTCGAGCCGTGGGCGGACGGCCGCACGGTGTCCGACATCGCGGCCGGGCTGGGCGCGGAGGCAGCGCCGTCAGGTGGCATCGTCGCCGTCTCCAACGTGGGCGCCGACGAGTTCTGGACGGGCCACCCGCTCGCGCAGGCCAACCTCTACACGTTCGCGCGCCTGGCCTGGGACCCGACGGCAGACGCGACGACGATCCTCGACGAGTGGATCGGCCTGACGTTCGGCAACGGGCCCCGCGCGGCGCTGCACGCGGTCCTCGACGACTCGTGGCTGACCTACGAGCGGTACTCGTCGCCCCTCGGCGTCGGGTTCATGGTCCGCCCCGGCCACCACTACGGCCCGGACGTCGACGGCTACGAGTACACGCCGTGGGGCACGTACCACTTCGCGGACCGGGACGGCGCGGGCGTCGACCGCACGCGCGCGACCGGCACGGGGTACACCGGCCAGTACCCGCCGCCGTGGCGCGACGTCTACGAGTCGCTCGAGAGCTGCCCCGACGAGCTGCTCCTGTTCTTCCACCACGTCCCGTACGGCCACGTGCTGCACTCCGGGGTCACGGTGATCCAGCACATCTACGACACGCACTTCGCGGGCGCCGAGCAGGCGGAGGCGATGGCGTCGGCCTGGGCCGACGCGCACGGACGGGTGCCGGACGACGTCTTCGAGCGTGTGACCCAGCGCCTGGCCGAGCAGGTCCGCTGCGCGCACGAGTGGCGCGACCAGGTCACCACCTACTTCCACCGCAAGTCCGGCGTGCCCGACGCCCACGGCCGCCGCATCTACTGAGAGGGCGACGATGCTCCCGCACCTGCGCACCGACGGCACAGCCACCCGGCTGGTCGTCGACGGCGAGCCGTTCCTGATCCTGGGCGGCGAGCTCGGCAACTCGAGCATGGAGCGGGCGTACCTGGATCCGCTGTGGCCGGGCCTGGAGGCACTGGGCCTCAATACGCTCGTCGCGCCGGTGACGTGGGAGGCGATCGAGCCGGTCGAGGGCGACTTCGACTGGACGATGCTCGACGAGCTCGTCGAGGACTGCACCGCGCACGGCATGCGGCTGGTGCTGCTGTGGTTCGGCAGCTGGAAGAACAGCATGTCCTGCTACGGGCCGGGCTGGGTCAAGACGGACACGGCTCGGTTCGGCCGGGCGCACGACGAGCACGGGCGGGCCCAGGAGATCTTGAGCCCGTTCGGCAAGGAGGCGCGCGACGCCGACGCCCGCGCGTTCGCCGCGCTCATGCGCCGCCTGCGCGAGACCGACGAGCGGCACACGGTCGTGATGGTGCAGGTCGAGAACGAGATCGGCATGATCCCGTCGGCGCGCGACCACTCGCCCGCGGCGCAGGCGGCGTTCGACGACGAGGTCCCGGCCGCCCTCGTCGGACACCTGACCGAGCACCGCGACACGATCGACGCCGCCCTCCGCGAGCGCTGGGCCGCGGCGGGCTGCCGGACCCAGGGTACCTGGACGGACGTCTTCGGTCCCGGCGACGCGACCGACGAGCTGTTCATGGCGTGGCACTTCGGCCGCTACGTGCAGGCGGTCACCGCCGCGGGCAAGGCCGAGCTCCCGCTGCCGATGTACACGAACGCGGCCCTGATCCGCCCAGGTCACCGCCCCGGCCAGTACCCGAGCGCCGGCCCGCTCCCCCACCTGTCCGACGTCTGGCGCGCGGCCGCCCCGGACCTCGACTTCCTGGCCCCCGACATCTACTTCCCCGACTTCGTCGGCTGGGCGGACGCCTACGTCCGCGCCGGCAACCCGCTGTTCGTCCCCGAGGCCCTGCGCAGCACGGACGCGTCCGTCAACGCTCTGTACGCCTTCGGCGCGCACCGAGCGCTCGGCTTCAGCCCGTTCGGCATCGAGACGATCGAGGGCCACGCGGCCGCCCTGCTCAGGTCGTCGTACGACGTCCTGCGCCGGCTCACCCCGCTGCTGCTCGCGCACGACGAGACCGTCGGCCTCCTCCCCCCGTCCGACGACCAGCGCGTCCCGCACCGCGTCGACATCGGCGACCTGGTCCTGCACGCGACCTACGAGCGCATCGCCGCCCCGTCGCTCGCCGACGGCGTCATCAACGAGGCCGACGACCGCGCCGCCGACCGCACCCGCCTGCCCGCCGGCGCGATCGTGGTCCGCACCGGCCCCGACGAGCTCGTGGTCGCCGGCATCGGCGTGACCCTCACGTTCACCGACCCGACCACCCACGCCACGGTCGGCATCCTCGCCTGCGAGGAGGGTACGTACGACGACGGCGAGTGGCACCGCCTGCGCCGCCTCAACGGCGACCAGACCCACCAGGGCCGCCACGTCCGCCTGGAACCGGGCCGCTTCGCGATCCAGCGCGTCCGGGTGTACCGCTACTGAGATCCGACCCCGCGGCGGCCTGGATGGGTGTTCACTGGCGTCCGTGCCCCCACGTCAGGCTCCCGGCGCGCGGCGTCGCGGACGAGCGACCCGGCTGCGCCGGCATGCGCTCGCGCTGAGCGCGGCGCTCGTCGTGACGCTTGCCCTGGCCGTCGGGGGATGCACGGGTCGACAGGACGCGGCACCCGAACCCTCGACGACGAGCGTCCCAGCCTCGCCCACGAGCGCACCACCGACCACCGAGCCGCTCCCCGCGCCGGCGGCCTCGACGCCGCCGCTGGCCGAGATCGACTGGGTGGAGCTCGTTCCCCCCACCGAGGCTCGACTCCAGATCCGCGCTCTGACCTCTGACCGGGCCCTGTTCACCGTCGAGACAGAGCACGGGACGCGCGTGGTCGACGAGCGGAGCGACGGATCTCGCTCCGAGTTCACGGTCGGCGAGACGTACACCGTGCAGTCGACCGACCGCACATCGTCGGGCATCGTCTTCAGCACGCGGGACACGGCCGACGAAGGCCGTCTGCAGATCTGGCGCCGCTCCCCCAGCGGCAAGCACGCCGACCTGCTCTGGACCACGGGCCAGGGCTGGGAGTCGGTCTCGACCCCGGTCGCCCAGGGCGACCGCGTGTACCTGTCGCGCACGAAGGGGCGCACATCCTGCATCTCGAGCCTCGAGGCCGACGCCGTCCCCGGGACCACGCCTCGTGACGTGCAGTGCACCCACGGGAAGTCCCAGGTGTGGTGGTTGACCGCAGCGGCGGACGGGACGTTGTCATATCTCGTCTCTGAGGACGGCAGCGACAGCGCGTGCGCTTCCGTCTTCCGCATCGGGCCCGACGAGTCGGTGACCCCGGCCGAGCAGCTGCCGTGCGCGAACCGCGGCTGGGCCGACTCGTCGTTCGCGGCCTGGACCGACCCGCCTGCGGTGGGTGCCGGCGGGGCGGACTGGTTCCGTGCCGAGCTGCACGCCGACGTCGGCGCCCGGGTGCTCGATCTCGGCCTGGCCGCCGCCGGTAGCGCGGTCCGGTGCGGCGACCGTCTGGCATGGCAGGCGACAGTCGAACGCGGACGGGACCAGGTCAGGGTCTGGGATCCGACCCACGGCACCGTCGTCGCGTACCAGTCCCCCCTCCACGACGGCTACTACACGACGGTCGTGGGCGCGATCCTGTGCGCGAACGGTTCCTTCGTCTTCCCGACCTTGGACGCCGACACCAACCTCCTCACGTACTACGCGGAGACGTCGCTGGGGTGGACGCTCGACGACCAACCTCGGCCGGGCGCCGCCTGACCTGCCTCGACCGCGTCGCCCGTGGTGTTCACTGGGCCCGTGCCACACACCCGACGCCCGAAGCGCGCAGGGCACCCGGTGCTGGTCACGGTGCTGACGGCGGCGTGCAAAGGCGGCCTGGTCATCGGCGGGCTCGCCTTCGTCGTCGGTCTGACGTTCCTACCCGGCGACCGCGACCTGTCCGAGCTCGCGCACCGGCTCGACACCGCTGGCGCTGCGACGGCGGCCCACGACGCCGAGGTCTGGCACGCGTGCACGCGCAAGAGCTGCAACGACTCGGACCACGTCCGAGCGGTCGTCGAGCTCCCGGCGGGCGCACACCGGGTCCTGCTGCACGGCTCGTTCTCCACCACCGACGGTCTTCCTGAGGAGGAGTGGTCCCCGGCAACGACGGAGACCGGCTACGCGGGAACCGTCGACGTGCTGTTCGACCCCACGTCACCTGACGACAGCGTGATGGCGACGGCCGACGTGCGCGCGTGGGTGGACGGGGACGCGAAGAACACCGTGACCGAGGACTGCATCATCACCTTCGGCGGCGCTGCGGTGGCGGTCGTGTCCGGGATCGGGCTGATGCTGCTGCTCGACTACCGTCCCTGGCGTCGCCGGCCCGCCGGGACGCACGAGGCCGTGGTCAACGGTCGTCGGCAGCGCTGGCGGTGAAGCGCTCGCGGACGTCGGCGACGACGGGAAGCGCGTTGCGGAGCAGGACGAGCGTCAGCAGGGACGCGGCCAGGACGGTGACCCAGTCCGACGTCAGCACGGCCAGGCCGACCGCGACGACGACGACCGCGAGCACGCCGAACCCCTGCGCGGGCCGGGCGGCGAGGTAGTAGGCCGACAGCCGCGCGATGTCGCGCGTGCGCAGCGCGAACAGCGCGGTGAGCACCAGCGCGTTGCCGGCCCAGCAGGCCAGCGCGGCGCCGATCACGAGCGAGACCAGCGCGAACGAGCCGCCACCGGACACCGCGTCGGCGTGCACCACGTTCACCGCGAGCACCGCCAGGACCGCCATGAGCGGCACCCACCAGCGCAGCACGTCGAGCCAGCTGCGCCGGTACCCGCGCCAGAAGTGCCGGGCCGGGGCGAGGTCACGCAGGTCGCGCTCGACGCCCAGGAACCCGCGCCACGCGAAGATCGCTGCGACCAGCGACGGGCCCAGCGGGATCAGGCACAACGGCACCAAGGGCGCGTTCGAGGCGTCGCCGCCCAGCAGGACCAGCGGCACGAGGCCCGGCAGCGCGGTGAGCACGATCAGCACCTCGAGCACCAGCGCCCAGTAGACCGCCGCCGCCCACCGCGACAGCGGCCCGACGCCCGTCTCGGAGAACCGCTCCTCGTCCCTGCTCACGACGCTCACTCTGCCCCCTCGCCCCGCACCAGCGCAGCCCCGCGGCCGGTCCCGGGCGAGTCGGCCACCAGCCGGTCGTCGTCGGCGCCCAGCAGCCGGCGGTCGTCCAGGCCCTCGTGCACGCGGTGCGCGACGGGCCGGATCTCGACGAACGTCACCTCGTGGCGGGCGAGCGTCAGGTCCAGGGCCACGCGCCCGACGACGACGGGCAGCGAGGCGTGCGAGCGCGCGGGCTCGGCCAGCGTCCGCAGCACGTCGAGGTCGCGCTCCGAGGGGGACATCGGGCGGCCCAGCTCGCGCCACGCGGCGAACGCGTTGCCGTCGTGCTCGTTCACGCGCTCCCGCACGACGAACGCCTCGGCGACCCCGACCCCGACGGGCACGGACAGCTGCACCGTGTGCTGGGACGGGGTGGCGTCGTCGTGCGTCCCGCCGACGGGCTGCCACGCCAGCACGGTGACGCGACCGTCGGGGTCGGTGCAGACGAGGTGGTCCTCGCCGCGGGCCAGCACGTCGCGGCCCATCCGCGCCATGAACGCGTACAGGTGGTAGGTCGGCTTGGCGACCTGGCGGTGCGTGAGGAGGCCGAACCCGCCGTGGAACAGCGACGTCGGGACGTCCTGCTCCTCGAACACGTCGCAGAACGTCCAGTAGGAGAACGAGTCGACGAGGTCCCCGCCGCCCGCCAGCACCGGCGCCAGGTAGGCGGCGTTGTAGGCCGTGTCGTGGATCGGGTTGTCCGGGCGGTAGGACGTGTTGAACTCGGTGATGTGCACCGGCAGGTCCGCGAGCGCGGTCCCGGCCAGGTGCCGGCGCGGGGCGTCGAACTGCTCGAGCAGCGACTGCGGCGGGCGCAGGTCCTGGTAGACGCCGAACGGGATGTGCTGGGCGGGGCCCGACGAGTACGCGTGGCGGCTGACGAAGTCGATCGGCACGTCGCGGGAGGTCACGAAGTCGGCGAACGGCGCCCACCACTCGTCGGCCCCGGGCGAGATGGCCGGTCCGCCCACCTGCAGGTCCGCGTCGAGGTCCTTGAGCGCCCGGACCGTGGTCTCGTAGAGACGGAAGTACTCCGCCTGGTCGGCGCCCTGCCAGAAGTCGGTGAGGTTGGGTTCGTTCCACACCTCGATGGGCCAGCGCCGCACCTCGTCGGCCCCGTACCGCTCGATGAGGTGACGGACGACGACGACGACGAGGTCGCTCCACTCGTCGTACGACGACGGCGGCGTGACGTTGCCCCGCCACCAGAACACCGTCTGGTCGCCCGACGCGAGCGCGCTCGGCATGAAGCCCAGCTCGACGAAGGGTCGGATGCCCGCCGCCAGGAACGCGTCGTGCACCTGGTCGACGTAGGAGAACCCGTACCGGGTAACGCCCTCGGAGCGGCGCAGCACGCCCATCCCGTCGGACAGCAGGCCGTGCCCGCGGATGTACCGGAAGCCGATGTCGCGCTGGGTGAGCGCGAGCGAGCGCTGGTAGTCGGCACGCAGGGCGAGGTCGAGGCGCCCGGTGCCGACGCACTCGCGCCACGCCTGCGGGAGGGGGCCGATCGGCTCGGCGGGGACGATCACGCGGGTCATGGGGCTCCAGACGGGTGTCGGCCCGGTCCCGCGGCGGCCAGTGCCGCGGGACCGGGCCCGATCGGGTGCGCTCGGACTACTTGGTGAGCGCCTGGTTGAACGTGTCGACGTACTGGTCGACGTTGAGCCCCTTGAGCTCGGTCATCCACGCGTCCCACTCGGACATGGGCCGCTTGCCCAGGATGAAAGCGGCCGTGTTCTGCGTGACCGAGTCGTTGAGCGACGTCTGCCAGAGCTGGATCTGCTCCTGCTGGGCGGCGTCGAGCGGCGCTGCAGGGGCCAGCGGCAGCTCGGTCTTGGTCGACATCTCCTTGACGAAGGTGTTGGTCTCGTCGCTGTTCAGCGACGAGACGAGGCTGTCCGTGGTGCCGTTGGCCAGCATGAACACGCCGTTGCTGAAGCCGAAGTCCGCGTTGAGCTGCTTGGTGCCCGACGGGTTGACGCCGTTCCAGTCCACGTCCGGCGCGAGCTTGAACGTGTCGCCGTCCTTCGTGTACGTCGTCCCCTCGACGCCCAGCTTGGAGAACTGCAGGCCCTGGTCGGAGTAGTACAGCCAGTCGACGAACTGCAGCAGCGCCAGGAAGTTGGGCTCCTTGGCCGCCTTCGACGAGATCATGAAGCCCGACGCCATGCGGCTGCCGGCCGCGACGTTGTCACCGCCCGGGCCCGACGGCACGCGCATCAGGTGCACCACCGCGTCCTTGTTGCCGGTGTCCTCGAACGTGTTCCGGTACGTCGTGACCTCCTGCGTGTTGCCGGAGATCGACAGCGACTTGCCCGAGCCGAACTTCTGGATCGCGGTGTCGTCGTCCTGCGTCAGCGACTCCGGGTCCAGCAGCTTGTCCTCGACGAGCGAGTGGAAGTACTCGACCATCTGCTTGTACCCGTCGGTCTCGGGTGCGTACGTGAACTTCTTGCTGCCCTGGTCGTACCAGAGGCCGTTGCCGAAGCCCCAGCCCGCGACCGTGTTGAACGTCGGGGCGGCCAGGTTCAGCGTCGCACCCATGGGCGAGTTGTTGGTCGTCGACCAGCGATCCGACATCGGCCAGGCGTCCGGGTCGGCCGCCTTGAGCTTCTCCAGGTCGGTCTTGAAGTCGTCCCAGGTGGCGGGGTCCTCCGTGATGCCGGCCTTCTCCCACACGTCCTGGCGGATCGCGATCGAGTACTGCGGCTGGGGCGACTGGTACAGGCCCGGCAGCATGTAGTACTTGCCGTCCTTCTGCGTGATGCTCGCGATGTAGTCGTCGAGCTTCCAGTCCTTGACCCGTGCCTGGAAGTTGGGCATGTACTGCACGTAGTCGCTGATCGGCAGGATCGCGCCACCGGCGACGAACTGCGTCTCCTGGCCCGGGTACGTCACGGGGATCAGCTCCGGCGCGTCGCCCGAGCTGATGATGAGCGACTTCTTCTGGTCCCAGTCGGACAGCGGCGCGCTCGTGATGTCGAACGAGATGTTGTTGTCCGAGGCGAACTTCTGCAGGATCAGCCAGTCCTTCTTCAGCGGGTAGTTCGGGTGGTCCCGGTACAGCAGGCTGATCTTGGTGGGCTCGGTGGCCTTGAACGCCGTCCCGACGGCGAAGTCGGTCATCGCGCCGACCTTCTGGCCGTCGGCGATCGTGACGCCACCGCCGCTCGCGTCGTCCTTCGGCTTGTCGTCACCGCCTCCCGACGAGCAGGCGGCCGTCAGGGTCAGGGCTGCGACGGCGACCGACGCCGCCGCGAGCTGCATTCTGCTGGACCTCATGGTTTTCCTTCCGGTGAACTTCGTCGTCCTGGACGGGGAGGGCTGAGCGCTTACTGCTTCACCGCGCCGAGCATCACGCCCGACACGAAGTACCTCTGGATGAACGGGTAGAGGCAGATGATGGGCAGGATCGTGAGGAGCATCGTCACGGACTGGACGTTGGCCCCGACCTGCGTCATGTTGTCGGCGGACCCGGGGTCCATGGCCGTGGCCCCCGCGATGAGGTTGCGGAGGTAGACCGTGACCGGGTACTTGGCCGGGTCGCTCATGTACAGGTACGCCTGGAACCAGCTGTTCCAGAACGCGACCGCGTAGAAGAGCACCATGGTGGCGATGACGGCCTTGCTCAGCGGCAGGACCACCCGGAAGAAGATCCCGTAGGTGGTCAACCCGTCGATGGAGGCCGCCTCCTCCAGGTCGTTGGAGAAGTTCTCGAAGAACGACTTCATGACCAGGAGGTTGAACACGCTGATCGCGTTCGGCAGGACGATCGCCCACATCGTGTTGCGCATCCCGAGCTGCGAGATGAGCACGTAGTTGGGGATCAGGCCGCCGTTGAAGAACATGGTCAGCACGGCGACACCGATGAAGAACGTGCGGCCCTTGAGGTACGGCTTGGACAGCGCGTACGCGTAGGTCGTCGTCAGGGCCATCGCGATGACCGTCGCCGTCACCGTGTAGACCACCGTGTTGCGGTAGTTCTGCCAGAACATCGGGTCGCTCAGCACCACGTTGAAGGTGGTGAGGTTGAACCCGCGCGGGATCAGGTTCACCCTGCCCGCGTTGATGTTCCCGACGCTGCTGAACGCCTGCGCCACGATGTTGAGGAACGGGTACAGGACCAGCGCGGAGATGACGACCAGCAACGTCGCGTTGACGATCAGGAACGTGCGCCGGCCGCGGCTGTCGCGCAGGCCCTTGGTCCGGCTCGCCTTGTTGCCGCGCGACGCGGACTCGACGTCCGCGGCGAGCAGCTCGATGCCCTGGGGGGTCTCGGTCACCACAGGCTCGCTCCCACCACTCGTCGGGACAGGCCGTTGGCGCCGAGGATGAGGATCAGCCCGATCACGGCCTCGAACAGGCCGATGGCCGTCGCGTAGGACACCGAGTTGGCCACGATGCCGACGCGGTACAGGTACGTGGAGATCACGTCGGACGTCGAGTAGATGAGGGGGTTGTACAGCAGCAGGATCTTCTCGAAGCCGACGGCCATGAACGTGCCGATGTTGAGGATGAGCAGCACGATCATCGTCGGGCGGATGCCGGGGAGCGTGATGTGCCACGTCTGGCGCCAGCGGCCTGCGCCGTCGATGCGTGCGGCCTCGTAGAGCTGCTCGTCGATCGTCGTCAGCGCGGCCAGGTAGAGGATCGTCCCCCAGCCCACCGTCTGCCAGACCTCCGAGGTCAGGTAGATGGGCCGGAACCACGACGGGTCCTGCATGAAGGTGATCGGGTCGTGCCCGAGGTGGCCGATGATCTGGTTGATCGTCCCGTTGGTGGCCGTGAGCTGGAAGACCACACCGGCGACGATGACGATCGACATGAAGTGCGGCAGGTACGTGATCGTCTGGATCGACCGCTTGAACCGCCGCGAGCGCACCTCGTTGAGCATGAGCGCCAGCAGGATCGGCAGCGGGAAGACGACGACGAGCGTCAGCAGGCCCAGGATGATCGTGTTGGTGAACACGTGCCAGAACTGCTGGTCGTGGATGAACATCTTGACGTAGTAGAGGCCCACCCACTCCTCGCCGAAGATGGAGCCGCCGGGCACGTAGCGCCGGAACGCGACCACGTTGCCCAGGATGGGTGTGTAGCGGAACACCGCCAGGAACAGCAGGGGCAGCACGAGGAACGAGTACAGCCGCCAGTCGCGCCGCAGCGACTGCCGCCACGTGCGCTTCGACGAGCGGATCGTCTGCTTCACCTGCGTGCCGTGCGTCTCGTGCGGGAGAGCCTGGGTCTGGGCCATGCCGTGCTTCACCTCCTCACCTCGTCGTGAGCCGGGTCCCGGGCCTCGCGTCGGTGCGGGGCGCGTCCTGCGGATCCGTGGCCGCCAAACATCGGACAAATCCGATGGCTAACGGTTGCCATGAATGTTGCCATAGCGCCGCGGCGGCCACAACAGCCGGTGCGAAATCGTTATCGAACGTCCAGGGGCGGCCGCGGGACGGACTGTCAGCCGCGGGAGGGGCTCAGCTTCCGGGCGGGAGGGCGGAGCCTGCGGGGCCGGCGTGGGTTGCCGCGGCCAGGAGCTCGTCGACCGCCGCGCGGATGCGCTCGGCGTCCGCGACCGTCATCCCCAGGCCGTCGAGCATCGCGGCCGGGATGCCGACAGCCTGCTCGCGCAGCTCGCGGCCGCGATCTGTCAGGGAGATGGCCAGGACGCGCTCGTCGGCGCCGGACCGCTGCCGCGCGACCAGGCCCATCACCTCGAGCCGCTTGACGATCGGCGACGCGGTGGGCGGCTCCAGGTGCAGGTGGGACGCGAGGTCCTTGAGCGAGAGGTCGCCGTGCTGCCAGAGCGCGAGCATGGCCATGTACTGCGGGTGCGTGAGGCCGAGCGGCTCGAGCAGCGGACGGTAGAACCCGACGAGCGCACGCGCGGCCGCCGAGACGGCGAGGCAGAGCTGCGCCTCCACGGCCAGCTGGTCGACGCGCTCCTCGGGCATACGGGCATCGTAGGCGTCAGCGCTATAGTTAGTGCCCTCACGAATAGGGGTCTCACCATGAGCATCGGCGACGCCTTCGACGCGTTCAACGAGCGCGTCACGCTGTTCCTGCTGCGGTTCGTCGGGCCGCCCCAGGTCGGCTCGTCGCGCGCGCCCGACGACGCCGCGCGCACGGACGCCGCCGCACGCGCGCACGCCGCCGGACGGGCGCACGACTCCGAGCTGCGTGGCCAGTTCGAGCGCGTGACCGGCCCCGACGGCCGTCCGTACCTCGTCGAGCGCTGACCCCGCCCCCGGCCGGAACGCCGAGAGCCCCGGTCCGCGCAGGACCGGGGCTCTCGGGTGTGTCGAGCGGCGTGTCAGCCGAGCTGCGGCAGCGTGCCCGTGCCGCCGTCACCGGCGGACGAGACGGGCGGTGCGGCCGGCAGGTCGGTCCCTGAACCGGGGGTCCCGGACGTCACGCCCGCACCGACCGGCTCCTTCTTCATGTCGACCCGGGTCACGCCCTTGAACGTGAACTCCCCGAGCAGGCCCTCGCCCTCGGCGTCGACCAGCACCAGCTGACCCGGCTTGAGCTCGCCGAAGAGGATCTTCTCGGACAGCGCGTCCTCGATGTCCCGCTGGATGGCGCGGCGCAGCGGCCGGGCACCCAGCACCGGGTCGTAGCCCTTCTCCGAGAGCAGCTTCTTGGCCGCGGGCGTGATCTCGATGCCCATGTCCTTGTCCCGCAGGCGCTGGTCGAGCTTGGCGATCATCAGGTCGACGATCGCGAAGATCTCCGGCTGCGAGAGCTGCGGGAACACGACCACGTCGTCGACGCGGTTGAGGAACTCGGGACGGAAGTGCGTCTTGAGCTCGTCGTTGACCTTGGCCTTCATCCGCTCGTAGGACGTCGACAGGTCGCCGCCGGCCTGGAAGCCGGTCATGACGCCCTTGGCGATGTCCCGCGTGCCGAGGTTGGTGGTCATGATGATCACGGTGTTCTTGAAGTCGATCACGCGACCCTGGCTGTCGGTCAGGCGACCGTCCTCGAGGATCTGCAGGAGCGAGTTGAAGATGTCCGCGTGGGCCTTCTCGACCTCGTCGAACAGGACCACCGAGAACGGGCGACGACGCACCTTCTCCGTCAGCTGACCGCCCTCGTCGTACCCGACGTAGCCGGGAGGCGAGCCGAACAGCCGCGAGACGGTGTGCTTCTCCGAAAACTCGGACATGTCGAGCTGGATCAGCGCGTCCTCGTCGCCGAACAGGAACTCCGCGAGCGCCTTGGCGAGCTCGGTCTTGCCGACACCCGTGGGGCCGGCGAAGATGAACGAGCCACCGGGACGCTTCGGGTCCTTGAGCCCGGCGCGCGTGCGACGGATGGCCTGCGAGAGCGCCTTGATGGCGGCGTCCTGGCCGACGACCCGCTTGTGCAGGTTCTCCTCCATGTGGAGCAGACGGCTGGACTCCTCCTCCGTGAGCTTGAACACCGGGATGCCCGTGGCGTTGGCCAGCACCTCGGCGATGAGCTCCTCGTCGACCTCCGCGACGGCGTCGAGGTCGCCGGACTTCCAGGCCTTCTCCTTCTCCAGCCGCTTGAGGCCGAGCTGCTTCTCGGCGTCACGCAGGCGGGCGGCCTTCTCGAAGTCCTGCTCGTCGATCGCCGACTCCTTGTCGCGGCGCGTCTCGGCGATCTGCTCGTCGAGCTCGCGCAGCTCCGGCGGAGCCGTCATGCGACGGATGCGCAGGCGTGCGCCGGCCTCGTCGACCAGGTCGATCGCCTTGTCCGGCAGGTAGCGGTCGTTGACGTACCGGTCCGCCAGCGTGGCCGCCGCGACCAGCGCGGAGTCCGTGATGGACACGCGGTGGTGCGCCTCGTAGCGGTCGCGCAGACCCTTGAGGATCTCGATGGCGTGCTGCAGGTTGGGCTCGGCCACCTGGATCGGCTGGAAGCGACGCTCCAGGGCCGGGTCCTTCTCGACGTACTTGCGGTACTCGTCGAGCGTGGTGGCGCCGATGGTCTGCAGCTCGCCGCGGGCCAGCATGGGCTTGAGGATCGACGCGGCGTCGATGGCACCCTCGGCGGCACCCGCACCCACCAGGGTGTGGATCTCGTCGATGAACAGGATGATGTCGCCGCGCGTGCGGATCTCCTTGAGCACCTTCTTCAGGCGCTCCTCGAAGTCACCGCGGTAGCGGCTGCCGGCCACCAGCGCGCCCAGGTCCAGCGTGTACAGCTGCTTGTCCTTGAGCGTCTCGGGCACGTCGCCGCGCACGATGTCCTGCGCGAGCCCCTCAACGACGGCCGTCTTGCCGACACCGGGCTCGCCGATCAGGACCGGGTTGTTCTTGGTGCGGCGGGACAGCACCTGCATGACCCGCTCGATCTCCTTCTCGCGCATGATGACCGGGTCGAGCTTGCCGTCCCGGGCCGCCTGCGTGAGGTTGCGACCGAACTGGTCCAGCACGGCGCTGCCCGACGGCTGACCCTCCTGCGGGCCGCCGGCGGCGACGGGCTCCTTGCCCTGGTAGCCGGAGACCAGCTGGATGACCTGCTGGCGCACGCGGTTGAGGTCGGCGCCCAGCTTGTTGAGGACCTGGGCGGCGACGCCCTCACCCTCGCGGATCAGGCCGAGCAGGATGTGCTCCGTGCCGATGTAGTTGTGGCCGAGCTGCAGCGCCTCGCGCAGCGACAGCTCCAGCACCTTCTTGGCGCGCGGCGTGAACGGGATGTGCCCCGACGGCGCCTGCTGGCCCTCGCCGATGATCTCCTGCACCTGCGCGCGCACGGCCTCCAGCGAGATGCCGAGGGACTCGAGCGCCTTGGCGGCGACGCCCTCACCCTCGTGGATCAGGCCGAGGAGGATGTGCTCCGTGCCGATGTAGTTGTGGTTGAGCATCCGTGCCTCTTCTTGGGCAAGGACGACCACGCGACGGGCTCGGTCCGTGAATCTCTCGAACATGTGCACTCCTCACGAGCTGCGTGCCTACCGGTTCCGCGCCGGGCGCTGCGGGGTCGATAGGACGGCGTTGTTCGATGCTAACGGCGCGATCCCGCCTGAACTGCCCGTGTTCGCCGCAGGCGTGATTCAGCCGGCCGGGTGGACGATGACCCACGTCGCGACGGTGACACCGTCGGACTGGTTGCTCAGCCGGTGCGGGGTGCTGCAGGGGTAGGAGATCGTGTCGCCGGCGCGGACGACGACGCGCTCGTCGGGGAAGTCGATGGTCAGCTCGCCGGCTGTGACGGTGCCGATCTCGTAGCCGACGTGCGTGACGAGCTCGGTCTGGCCGCCGCCCGTGGACCCGGGCGGGTAGGTGGACTCGAAGAAGTCGACGTCGCGGGACAGGCCGGGCGACAGGCGGCGGAAGACGACGCCGCCCTCGAGCCGCACGACGTCCGCCTCGACCGCGCGGCGCACGACGTAGCCGCCGTCCTGCAGCGCGGCGGGGGCGTCCGGCGCAGCCCCGCCGAACACGTCGACGAGGCTCGCGTCCAGCGCCGTGACGAGGGCGAACAGCCGGTTGACGGACGGCCGCAGGACGCCGCGCTCGATCTGGGAGACGGCACTGGTCGAGATCCCGAGCCGCGCGCCGACCTCGCGCAGCGTCAGGCCCCGCTCCTCACGCAGCTCGCGCAGCCGCGCGCCCAGCTGCTCCGCGTCGAACGCGTCGAGCAGCCGTCCGGCCTCGTCGTCGAGCGCACCGTGCGCCTCCGGCGTCGTCGTCACGTCGTCCTCCCGCCTGCCCGGACGGCCCGCGGCGTCGTCGCCGCAGGCCGTATCACACCTGAAGTCCAAAGTTCACAAACCGGAAACCGCCTCGGGGTTGTGAAGTCATAGATTCACACCCGTTCAGCCATCGCTTCACCGCGTCAGCGTACCCACCCGCCCAGCGTGAGGATCCCCATGAACCCCGAGTACTCGACCGACGAACCGGCCGGCACCACCGCCACCTTCCCCGAGCCGCCCGCGAGCGGCGGCGCAGGCCCCGCCGACAGCGAGCTCCCCAACGACATCCTCGAGGCCGCGGGCCTGCCCCCGGGCGCCGGCGTCATCAAGCCCCACTACGACCCGCGCCTCACCAACGAGGACCTCGCGCCGCTGAAGAAGCAGACCTGGTCGTCGTACAACATCTTCGCGTTCTGGATGTCCGACGTGCACAGCGTCGGCGGCTACGTGACCGCCGGCTCGCTGTTCGCCCTCGGCATCGCGAGCTGGCAGGTGCTCGTCGCGCTCGTCGTCGGCATCGTCATCGTGCAGTTCTTCTGCAACCTCGTCGCGAAGCCCAGCCAGAAGACGGCCGTCCCCTACCCCGTCATGAACCGCGCCGTCTTCGGCGTCCTGGGCGCCAACATCCCCGCCGTCATCCGCGGCCTGATCGCGGTGGCCTGGTACGGCGTGCAGACGTTCCTGGCCGGCGAGGCACTGAACGTCATCTTCCTCAAGTTCATCCCGAGCTCCGCGAACCTGCTGGAGCACTCGTTCCTGGGCCTGTCCGCGCTCGGCTGGATCTCCTACGCCATCCTCTGGGTCGCGCAGGCGGCGCTGTTCTGGACGGGTATGGACACGATCCGCCGGTTCATCGACTGGGCCGGCCCCGCGGTCTACGTCGTGATGATCGCGCTGGCGGTCTACCTGGTCTCGAAGGCCGGCTGGAGCAACATCTCCCTCAACCTGTCGTCCGGACCCCCGATGAGCTTCGGTGCGTCCATCCCCGTCATGCTCGGCGCGATCGCCCTCGTGGTCTCCTACTTCTCCGGTCCCATGCTCAACTTCGGCGACTTCGCCCGCTACGGAGCCAGCTTCAAGAAGGTCAAGAAGGGCAACTTCCTGGGGCTGCCCGTCAACTTCCTGTTCTTCTCGCTGCTGACGGTCATCTGCGCGTCGGCCACCGTCCCGGTGTTCGGCGAGCTCATCACGGACCCCATCAAGACCGTGCAGGCGATCGACACCCCGTTCGCCGTCCTGCTCGGCGGCCTGACGTTCGTGACGGCGACCGTCGGCATCAACATCGTCGCCAACTTCATCTCCCCCGCGTTCGACTTCTCCAACGTCTCGCCGCAGCGGATCAGCTGGCGCATGGGCGGCATGATCGCCGCCGTCGGCTCCGTCGTCCTGATGCCGTGGAAGTGGTACGCGAACGACGACGCCATCCACTACACGCTCGGCGTGCTGGGCGCGCTCATCGGCCCGCTGTTCGGCATCCTCATCGCCGGCTACTACGTGGTGGGCAAGCAGCGCGTGCGGGTCGACGACATGTTCTCGATGTCCCCGAAGGGCAGGTACTGGTTCACCGGCGGCTACAACCGCAACGGCGTCGCCACCGTCGTGATCGCGGGCGTCGTGTCCGTCGCGTGCGCGGTGCTGCCCAAGACGTTCGCCGACATGGGCGCGTTCGACGTCACCGAGGTCTCCCAGTACAGCTGGTTCATCGGCTGCGCGCTCGGGTTCGCGATCTTCACGTTCCTCGAGCGCCGCAACCCGCAGATCCCGCTGCTCGACCCCGACGACCCGCACGTCTCCGACGGCACCGTCGAGGCGCGCACGGGCACCGCGGTGGTGGGCGAGGAAGTGGCCTGACCCGATGCGCATCCGGGTGATCAACCCCAACACCACCCGGGCGATGACCGACCTCATCGGTCGGTCCGCCCGGGTGGTGGCGGCGCCGGGAACCGTGGTGGACGCGGTCCAGCCGACGACGGGCCCCGCGTCCATCGAGAGCCACTACGAGGAGGCCCTGGCGGTCCCCGGCATCCTTGAGCAGGTGGCGCTCGGCGAGGTCGACGGCGTCGACGCGTATGTCGTCGCGTGCTTCGGGGATCCCGGGCTCGACGCAGCACGCGAGCTCGCGACCGGGCCCGTGATCGGGATCGCCGAGGCGGCGATGCACGCGGCGTCGCTCGTGGCCCGCCGCTTCGGCGTCGTCACCACGCTGACCCGGACGCGAGGACGCGCGCACGAGCTGGTCGCGCGCTACGGGTTCGCGCAGGCGTGCGTCGACGTGCGCGCCGTCGAGATCCCCGTGCTCGACCTGGACGCCGACCCGGCGGTGGTCGGGCGGATCGTCGACGAGTGCCGCGCGGTCGTCGAGCTCGGCGCCGAGGCCGTGGTGCTGGGCTGTGCGGGCATGACGACGCTGTGCCGGTCGGTGTCCGACGAGGTCGGCGTTCCCGTCGTCGACGGCGTGACCTCGGCCGTGCTGCTCGCACAGTCGCTGGTGGCGATGGGGCTGCGCCCGTCGTCGTCGGGCGAGTACGCAGCACCACCGCCCAAGCCCATGACGGGTCTGCTCGCAGATTTCGAGATCATGTCGGCCACGAAACACGACGCGCCTTTTCGCGTTGTACGTTCGCCCGCATGACAGCACTGGTGGTGCGCGCGCGGCGCACGTGGACCGGTTCGTTCGAGCCCGCCCAGGTCCGGGTCGTCGACGGCGTCGTCGTCGCGGTCGACGCGTACGACGCGCCGGCGGCGCCCGACGACGAGATCGTCACGCTGGCCGACGACGAGGTCCTGCTCCCGGGCCTCGTCGACTCGCACGTCCACGTCAACGAGCCGGGCCGCACGCACTGGGAGGGCTTCGCGTCCGCCACACGAGCCGCTGCCGTCGCCGGTGTCACCACGATCGTCGACATGCCGCTCAACTCCGTCCCTCCCACCACGACGCCCGACGCTCTGACCGCCAAGCTGGCCGCGACGCAGGGCAAGCTCTCCGTCGACGTGGCCTTCTGGGGCGGCGCGGTGCCGGACAACCTGGGCGCGCTCGGTCCGCTGCACGCGGCCGGCGTGCGGGGGTTCAAGGCCTTCCTCGCCCCGTCGGGCGTCGACGAGTTCGGCCACCTCGACGCGGACCAGCTGCGGGCAGCGCTCGCCGAGGTCGCCGCGCTGGGCTCGGTCCTCATCGTGCACGCCGAGGACCCCGCCCACCTGCACGGCTCCGGTGCGCTGGGGTCCCGGTACGACGACTTCGTCGCGAGCCGACCGCCCGTCAGCGAGCGTGAGGCGATCGCCCGGGTGATCGACGGAGTCCGCGAGACGGGCGCCCGCGCGCACATCCTGCACGTGTCCGCCGCGGACAGCCTGGACCTGGTCCGTGCCGCCCGCGCCGAAGGGCTGCCCCTGACGGTCGAGACGTGCCCGCACTACCTCACGCTGAGCGCCGACGACGTCCCCGCGGGCGCCACCCAGTACAAGTGCTGCCCGCCCATCCGCGACACGGCCAACCAGGACCTGCTGTGGGAGGCCGTGCTCGACGGGACCGTCGACGCGATCGTCTCCGATCACTCGCCCGCAACCGAGGACGTCAAGAACGTCGACGACGACTTCGGGCTGTCGTGGGGCGGCATCGCGGGCCTGCAGCTCGGGTTCTCGGCCACCTGGACGGCTGCGCGTGCGCGGGGTCTGGGCCTGGACGCGATCCTGCCCCTGTTCACGACAGGCCCGGCGCGCGTCGCCGGGCTGTCCGCGGGCATCATCGCTCCCGGCGCGCCGGCGCACCTGGTGGCGTTCGCGCCCGACGACGAGCACGTGGTCGACCGGCACCGCCTGGAGCACCGCAACCCCGTCTCGCCGTACCACGGGGCCCGGCTGCGTGGCGTGGCCCGCACGGTGTGGCTGCACGGCGTGCCCGTCGTCGCGGGCGGCGTCGTCGCGCGTCCCGGCACCGGCCGCACGGTCCTGCCAGAAGCGCTGCGGCCGGGGGTCGCGCATGTCTGAGACCCCGAGCCGCGCCTCCATCGCGACCTGGGAGCCCGGGCAGCGCCACCTGGTGCTCATGCTCGCGCTCACGTTCACCACCGGCATCGTCGACGCCGTCGGCTACCTGGGCCTGGACCGCGTCTTCACCGCCAACATGACCGGCAACGTCGTCATCCTCGGGATGGCCGTCGCCGGTGGCGACGGGCTGCCGATCCTGGGCCCGACGCTCGCGCTCGGTGGGTTCCTGGCCGGTGCCGCGCTCGGCGGCCGCGTCCTGCGCACCGCCCCGCCGGACTGGTCGCACCGCACCAGCGGCACGTTCCTGGCCACGGGCGTCCTGGCCACCGCGCTGGGCGTCGCCGCCGTCGTCGCGCCGCCGCGCGCCGGCGAGGTGTGGGCGCTCGTCGTCACCGCGCTGCTGGCGATCGCGATGGGTCTGCAGGCGGCCACCGCCCGGCGGCTCGCGGTCAAGGACGTGACGACGGTCGTCGTGACGTCGACCCTGACCGGGCTCGCGGCCGACTCACGACTGGCCGGCGGGGACGGGTCCAACTGGGCACGCCGGGCGCTCGCCGTGGCGCTGATCCTCGTGGGCGCCGGCGTCGGGGCGCTCCTGCTGCGCGCGGGCGGGCAGCGCGGGGTCGGCCTCGGGATGCTGGTGGCGGGCGTGCTCGCGATCGCCGTCTCCGCGCTCGGGCACCGCCACCGCGACGAGCGGAGGGACGCATGAGCGTCGTCCCGACCCTCCACCAGGGCCTGCACGTACGGCCCGACGAGACCTACCTGCCCTCCACGCCCGCCACGGTCCTGTGGGGTCGGCTGCCCTGCGCGGTCGACGAGCCCGTCCTGCGCATCGCGTCCGGCACGCACGTCACGATCGACACCGTCAGCCACGAGGGTCTGCTCGCCGACCAGGGCAGCGACCCGGTCGCGTTCTTCGGGGGTCACGGCGTCGCGCCCGACGACGTGCTCGACGACGCGATCGCGATCGCGTCGTCGCTGCGCCGCGATCCCGCCGACGGCCCGCACGTCGTCACCGGCCCCATCCACGTCGAGGGCGCGATGCCCGGCGATCTGCTCGCGATCACCGTCCTGTCGGCGACCCCGCGGGTGCCGTACGGCGTCATCTCCAACCGGCACGGCCGCGGCGCGCTGCCCGACGAGCTGCCGCGCGGCGGCGAGACGGTCAGCGTGTTCACGCCCGTGGCCGAGAGGCTGGACGGCCTCGTCGGGACCCTGCCCGTGGTCGAGGGCGGCGAGCGCGTGGTCGAGTTCCCGCTCGCGCCCTTCCTCGGGATCATGGGCGTCGCGGTCGCCGGCGACGAACGCCCGCACTCCGTCCCGCCCGGCGCGCACGGCGGCAACATCGACATCAACCTGCTCCAGGTCGGCGCCACGCTGTACCTGCCCGTCCAGGTGCCGGGCGCCCTCGCCTACGTCGGCGACCCCCACTTCGCGCAGGGCGACGGCGAGGTGGCGCTCACCGCGCTCGAGGCGTCGCTGCGGGTCACGCTGAGCTTCGACCTCGTCCCGCACGACGAGGCCGTCGCGACGTTCGGCGAGCTGACCGGGCCGCTCGCCCGCACCGACGAGTACCTGATCCCCACCGGCATGGACGCCGACCTCGACGAGGCGATGCGCTGCTGCGTGCGTGCCGCGATCGCACTGGTCCGCGCCCGCTGGGGCCTCGACGAGCACCTCGCCTACGCCTACCTGTCGGCCGCCACCGACTTCGACATCAGCCAGGTCGTCGACCAGGTCTGCGGCGTGCACGCGCGCATCCGGGTCGCAGACTTCGACGGGGTGCCCCGATGATCCCCGCCGACCTGCAGGCGGCGTTCGAGGCCTACGAGCGCGCGATCGGCGAGAACGACCTGGCGGTCCTCGACGACTCGTTCGCTCCCGGCCCCGACACGCTGCGGGGCGACGCCGCCGGCCTGCTCGTCGGGCACGACGCCATCAGCTCGTTCCGCGGTGCGCGCGGCGGCGTGGCCCCGCGCGTGCTGGACCGCGTCGAGTCCCGGCAGCTGGCCGACGACTGCTGGCTGCTGGTCGCCACGTCGCGGTACGTCGGCGGTGGGACGGGCCTGCAGACGCAGGTGTGGCAGCGGGCCGACGACCGGTGGCGGATCGTCGCCGCGCACGTCACCGGCCGCACGCCGTCGTTCGACCGGACGCTGTGGCGGACGGTCGGGGACCCGCTGTACCAGGGCGCGTTCGAGGGCCCGCTGGCCGGGCTGCGCGTGGCCGTGAAGGAACTGTTCGCGGTCAAGGGCTACCGGATCGGCGCGGGCAACCCGACGTGGCTGCACGACGCCCGACCCGAGCGCGCGCACGCCCCCGCCGTGCGCGACCTGCTCTACGGCGGCGCGTCGGTGCGGGGCATCGCCCGGACCGACGAGTTCGCGTACTCGATCGCCGGCACCAACGCGCACTACGGCACGCCGCCCAACGGGGCGGTCGCCCGGGCGCTGCCCGGCGGCTCGTCGAGCGGACCCGCGAGCGCCGTGGCGACCGGGCAGGCGGACGTCGCGCTCGCCAGCGACACCGCGGGCTCCATCCGCGTGCCCGCGTCGTACCAGGGGCTGTGGGGGCTGCGGACCACGCACGGCCTGGTCCCGCGGCAGGGGATGCTGCCGCTCGCGCCGTCGTTCGACACGGTCGGGTGGCTGACGCGCGGCGGCGCGACGCTGGAGGCGGTCGCGGCGTGGTGCCTCGATGCGCCCGACGACCAGCCGGTGGCGCTCGGCAGCCGGCTGGTGGTCCCGACCGAGGCGGTCGCGCTGTGCGAGCCGGCGACCCGTACGGCGTTCGAGGACTGGGCCGCGCTGCGCGACGTGCAGCCGGTGTCCGTCGGCCCGCTCGACGACTGGTTCGACGCGTTCCGGACGGTCCAGGGCGCCGAGGCGTGGCGGGCGAACGGCGCGTGGCTCGAGGCGCACCCCGACGCGTTGGGGGCCGACGTGGCCGCGCGGTTCGCCTTCGCCCGCACGGTGACCGACGAGCAGGAGGCCACCGCGCGCGAGCGCTGCCGCGCGCTGGCGGCGTCCGTCCGCACCCTCGTCGGCGACGCCGTCCTGGTGCTGCCCACCACCCCCGGCCCCGCACCGTCGCGCACCGCGAGCGCCGACGAGCTCGACGCGGTCCGCGCCGCGACGCTGCGGATGACCGCACTCGCCGGCATCGGCGGCCTGCCCGCCCTGTCCGTCCCCGCCCTGTCCGTCCCCGCCCTGTCCGTCCCAGCGATGCACGCCGGGTCTTCCCTCGGCTCTTCCCTCAGCGTGGCACCCGTCGGCGTCTGCCTCGTCGGCCCGCGTGGCGCCGACCTGCCGCTGGTCCGCCTGGGCCGACGCCTGACCGGAGACGACGCATGACCGAGATCGCAAGGAGCACCATGCACCTCCCCGTCGACCCGCCCGCCCGCCTGCTGATGGGCCCGGGCC
>Ga0222423_1000504_pt1 | contig 26288 bp, 20 predicted proteins | sample 3A0metagenome_FD_182472 | JGI IMG/M metagenome (GOLD analysis project Ga0222423, IMG submission 182472) | Enriched microbial communities from leaf-cutter ant dump, University of Wisconsin, Madison, United States - 3A0 (version 2) | ecosystem: Environmental > Terrestrial > Nest > Insects nest >...
TTTTTTGACGGCGGGCTTTCATAGCAAGTGCGGGTACGGCCCAAACGTTATCGAATCGATTCGAGCCGCTCCCCCAATTCTCAAGTACGCTTTCCTTATCGTCAATTGCACCGACCGCGAAAGCACTGCCATGTCTGCCACAAAACCCACGCTCGCGCACGTTGCGGCTCGGGCGGGTGTATCCATCTCTACGGCATCGCTCGCGTTCTCTGATGCTGGGCCCATAGCCGATGCCACACGCGAGCGTGTTCTTGCCGCAGCCGACGAACTCGGTTACCGCGGGCCCTCCGCACTCGGACGCCAACTGCGCTCTGGCCGCACCGGAATTGTGGGAGTTGTTTTTGGAGATGCGCTCAAGCGCACTTTCCGCGATCCAGTCTCAATTGCAGTGCTTGACGGCGTGACCCGCACACTCGGTGAGCAGGGACTTGGCGTGCTCCTCATGCCCGGCGGAACTCACTACGACACACCCGACGGACTCAACCCTCTGCTCGAAACCGCAGCCGTTGACGCGGCAATCATGCTGTGGGGAGGGCACGAATCCGACCCGGTCTACCAAACCCTTCATGAGCGCGGTATCCCGGTCACAATCTGTGAAGGCGCGGTTGTTCCTGGTTCGCCTGCAATCGGGGTGCGAGACCGGGAGGGAACCCGTCAACTGGCAGAACACCTTATGGAACTCGGCCACACCAAGATTGCCGTTGTATCCCTATCGCTCGGGACTGGCCAAGCGCCAGGATTCCTTGACTCTTACAACGAATCTGCAACCGACGTCCCCTTCTGGTATCCAGGGCACCGCAGGTTACGCGGGGTTTACGACGCAGGTCTCACCCCTGTGCGAGTATGGGAAGCATCGGCCTCGCTTGTGGAGGAAGGCCAGGCGGGCGCGCGCGAACTGCTTAACCCCGCCAACTACGCGGACCCCAACGATGTTCCCACCGCGATCATCGCACAGTCAGACCTGCTTGCTGCCGGAGCACTGCAGGGTGCCCGGGAACTAGGTTTACGCGTCCCCGAGGATGTATCGATCGTAGGTTTTGATGGTGTTGACCTACCGTGGCTAGGCACGGACAAACTCACCACGATCAACCAACCCCTCGCCTTCAAGGGAGAAACCCTTGCAGAGCTCACCATCGAACTCATCTCCGGCACTGTGGCCGAACCGGTAATCCTCGATGTTGATCTCGTAGTTGGGACAACGAGCGGGGCTGCTTCCCGGTAGGCGTTCAGTTAGTTGCGCTCAGTAAGGGAGTTAGGCAGCTAGGGAGTTAGGCAGCTAGCGACACAACTACCTGGGCTTTTGCCAGCACACGTGCGCCGTCAAACACAGCGTTGAGGTCGATCCGCGCAGTCTGCGCCTGCTCATCAAGCGCGCCCACAGTCGCGGTAATTTCCACGTAAGCCTCGCCAGGATTGGGCACGGCCACAGGGCGGGAAAAGCGGGTCTGGTAATCAAGAATCCGGGATTGGTCCCCGATCCACTCCTCAACCACAGCAACCGCCGAGCCCATAGTCAACATACCGTGGGCGATAACGCCTTCCAATCCAACGGACTGGGCAAAGGTATCGTTCCAGTGAATCGGGTTAAAGTCCCCGCTTGCACCTGCGTAACGCACGAGGGCAGAACGATCAAACGAGAAGGTCTTGGTAGCTACAACCTGACCGACTTCCAACTCATCAAACTGAATCTGAGTCATCAGTTACCCTCCCCACGCACGGCAAGAGTCGAGGTAACAGTCACCACGTGTTCAAGCCCAATCTCAGTGAGTGCACTGATCTCGCACCGGGTAGTCACCATCGCTAAACCGGCCCTCTCAAGAATCTTGTCAACGTGCACTACGGTGACCAATTCGTCGCCAGCGAAAATGGGACGAGTGTAGGTAAAACGCTCATCGGCGTGCACCACTCTGCTGAAATCAACACGTGCCTCGGGATCCGAGATGTACTGAGCTTCGGCCGCCTGCGCAACGATGACCGCAAAGGTGGTGGGTGCGACAACGTCCGGGTAGCCCAAACCCCGCGCAGCTTCGAGAGAGAAACTGGCGGGGTTTGTTGAGCCTATTGCACGTGCAAATTCAGCAATCTTTTCCCGGCCCACCTGATAGGGAGCAGTCTGCGGGTATTCCCGACCAACAAAATCGAGATTCACAGAAGATTGCGTCATTGCTTTCCTAAGACCTAACTAATCAGCGGGTCTCGCGGTGTGCGGTGTGCTTTCCGCAACGTGGGCAGAACTTTGCAAGCTCCAGGCGGTCTGGGTTGTTGCGACGGTTCTTCTTAGTGATGTAGTTGCGTTCCTTGCAGTCCACGCATGCGAGCGTGATCTTTGGGCGAACGTCTGCGCTCTTGCTTGCCACGGTAATGCCACCTCTCGCGCCGATTGAAGGCGCTGCCTTTTCGTACAAAAAGCACGCTGGAGTCAGCGTGCGTTACTTGAGTGATTTTGTAGCGGGAGCGGGGCTCGAACCCGCGACCTCACGATTATGAGCCGTGCGCTCTGACCAGCTGAGCTATCCCGCCGCTGTGAAGGTCAAAACCTTCAGCGATGCCAGAACCACAACAGCGTTAAATTATGCCACAACAAGGCTCTAGGCATCAAGAGAGCCCCCGACGGGAATCGGACCCGTGACCTCCATCTTACCAAGATGGCGCTCTACCACTGAGCTACGGGGGCAGTTACAAGTACCTCGCTGCAGGTCAGCGGGTCTCGCGGTGTGCGGTGTGCTTTCCGCAACGTGGGCAGAACTTTGCAAGCTCCAGGCGGTCTGGGTTGTTGCGACGGTTCTTCTTAGTGATGTAGTTGCGTTCCTTGCAGTCCACGCATGCGAGCGTGATCTTTGGGCGAACGTCTGCGCTCTTGCTTGCCACGATCTTCCACCTCTCGCGCCACCAAAACGGCGCAAATACAGCCGAGCGTTACGTGCAAGGCATTGAACCAGATGCGCTGATGACACATCACTTACTGCGTAGCGGGAGCGGGGCTCGAACCCGCGACCTCACGATTATGAGCCGTGCGCTCTGACCAACTGAGCTATCCCGCCGCATTGAAACCGTGGTTTCAGATGATCACCACAGAGGAAACAAGTTCCAAAACAGCATCATCAGAGCCCCCGACGGGAATCGGACCCGTGACCTCCATCTTACCAAGATGGCGCTCTACCACTGAGCTACGGGGGCAACACAGAAAAGACTACACACTGGGGCAGGCGTTAACAAAATTCTCACGTGCGTGATGGTTATCACGATGAACCGCCAAAATCAGCCACCTTCCCACCACTAGACGCACGAGCAACAGCAGCGCGGGCACCTAGGCCACCCCACCTTAAAACGCAAAAAGCCCCACGGAAAACCGTGGGGCAATTTGTGGCAGCTGAGGGATTCGAACCCCCGAAGCATTCCGCGGCTGATTTACAGTCAGCTCCCTTTGGCCGCTCGGGCAAGCTGCCTCGCACATCCCAGACACAACTTTAAGGCCGTCTCGTGGGCGAGCAGGTTTAACAATACTAGGAAGAAGCCGAAAACAAAAATCGATTCTTGCCCTGTTCATAGAGACACCCGTCACGCTTAGTTAGATCACTGAGTACTGCAGCTTGTGCACTCGGCTGTAAGCGGAACCCAGCATGCGCGCCAGGTAAGCAGCGCCATTCGTGGCAAATATTAGGTACGGTGTATTGCAGAAATCCCACTGCGTTAAAGGAGGCCAAGATGGCAGATTCATCAATGGACATCGTGTCAAAGGTCGACCGCCAGGAGGTCGACAACGCCCTAAATCAGGCGGCCAAGGAGATCAACCAACGCTACGACTTCAAGAACGTCGGTGCTTCGATCGAGTGGTCTGGAGACAAGATCGTTATGATCGCCAACTCCGAAGAACGCGTACTGGCAGTTCTAGACGTGTTCCAAACTAAACTCATCAAGCGCAACGTATCGCTCAAGTCGTTTGACACCGGTGAACGCGGCCCTCAGGCCTCCGGTAAGGAATATCGCTTGGAAGGCACCCTCAAGGAAGGCCTTGCTGGTGAGAACGCGAAGAAGATCACTAAGATCATCCGCGAGGAAGGGCCCAAGTCCGTTAAGACGCAAATCACCGGCGATGAAGTTCGGGCAACATCCAAGTCACGCGATGACCTTCAGGCAGTTCAGGCACTGCTCAAGGGCGCCGACCTGGACTTTGCGGTGCAGTTCACAAACTACCGCTAAATCCCTTCCACACCTCATCTACCCTCAGCAAAGGCTATCTTGAACAGTTCTGTGCCAACTCCTCGGCTCATTGCCACCGACCTCGACGGCACCCTACTGCGCTCGGACCTGACGCTGTCTAGCTTTACCCGGCGGGTACTGCGTGAGATTGAGTCTCACGCAGTACCCGTCCTGTTTGTCACTGCGCGACCTCCACGTTGGATGGGGCCGTTACGCAATGCGGTAGGCAACTATGGCCGCGCCATCTGCCTTAATGGTGCCTGTATCTACGATTTTTCAACCGGGTTGTCGAGCAGCGTGCGTGGTTTTGATCATGACGGCCTTGCTCAGCTCATCGCGGATATTCGGGCACAGATACCTGACGTCTCATTTGCCGCAGAACGCCCGAGTGGCGCCATTTTTGACCCCGAGTTCATAACTGAGCACCCCTACGGGTCAGAGTCATTCATTGCTCGGGTGGAAGATGCCCGAGATGACGTTGTGGGTAAGTTGCTCGCCCGCGCGCCGAGCCTGGCTGACACTGAGTTCTTTCGGATTGTCGACGATGTGGTCGGCTCGCGCGCACATCTCGCCTACTCCGGTGCCTCAGGTCTCGCTGAGCTCACCGCACCCGGCGTTACCAAGGCGTCCGCGCTTGCGCGCTGGACGGCAGACCACGGCATCGCACCGCAGGAAGTGTGGGCCTTTGGTGACATGCCAAACGACATCCCGATGCTGCAGTGGGCCGGACACGGCGTTGCAGTGGGTAACGCACACCCCGATGCACTCGCCGTGGCAAATCACATCGCCCCAAGCAATGACGACGACGGCGTAGCCGTTGTCCTCAACGAATTGCTCAAGACTCTTTAGGCCCACCCTGTAACGAGGCTCACCCTGTAACGGGACCGCCTAAATACGGGACTTCCTAGTAACCAGACATTCCCGGCATGTTGTTGCGCGCCATGTTTTCTAGCCGTGCGATGCGCTGGTTCATCGGTGGGTGGGTTGAAAAGAGCTGCCCCACCCCTGATCCGCGGAATGGGTTCGCGATCATCATGTGCGAGACATCCGCAAACTGAGTGGTCTGTGGCAGCGGTGCCGCATTTGTGCCCAATTCCAACTTTCGCAGCGCAGAAGCCAAAGCGAGAGGGTCGCCCGTAAGCCGTGCGCCGTCTTCATCCGCGTCATACTCGCGAGTACGTGAGATGCCCAGTTGGATGAGCGTTGCCGCAATGGGAGCGAGAATAGCGGTTGCGAGCGCCGCGAGTGGGTTTCCGCCTCGTTCCCGTGACCCGCCGAATATGAAGAGCAGGTTTGTCAACGCTGAGATCATTCCGGCAAAGGCCGACGCAATGGACGACGTCAAGATATCCCTGTTGTACACGTGCATGAGTTCGTGGCCCAGGACTCCGCGTAGCTCACGTTCAGTCAAGAGATCCAGAATTCCCTGCGTGCAGCACACCGCAGCGTTCTGTGGGTTGCGCCCCGTAGCAAAAGCGTTGGGGCTGCTCGTGGGGGAAACGTAAAGCCTGGGCATCGGCTGACGGGCCGAATGCGAAAGCTCCCGAACGATGCGATACATTGCCGGTTGTTCTATTTCGGTGACCGGACGGGCATGCATCGAACGGATGGCGATTTTGTCAGAGTTCCAGTAAGAGTAGGCGGTCATCACGAGACCAAATCCGCAAAACAGAATCAGTAATCCAGCACTACCTCGGCCTACCAGTCCCCAGATTCCAATAAGTACTGCCCACATCAGGCCAAAAAGTAGCGCGGTCTTGATGCCGTTGTAATGACTGCGGCCCATGTGCCCTCCTATGTGAACCAACTCGTACATAGAAGAAACGTTATCTGCGCACACTCGGTTCCCAAGATACGCCAGACGGCGGGCAAGGAATTTTCCTTACCCGCCGTCTGCCTGGTTTTACTTAATCTTGCCTTCGGCTAGATAGCGCGACCATGAGTACTGCTTGGCGTTATTCTGCGCAACAGCATTCGTTACGATACTGCGCCTTGCACCACAGGTGTACGCCCCAGTGAGACACTGATCTGTTCGTGACGTGGAACTACCTTGATCCGCTCGCGTCCCTGCGCAACACCTAGGGCACGCTCGTACTCGTCAAGTAGGCGCCAGCCAGACCACTCGATGAAGTCGACGCCGCGCTCTGCGAGGAACTCGGTGATAGCTTCAGGCTCGGGGCGTGCCGCACTAGCAAAGGATGCGAGGTCCTGTGCGTCCTCAACCAGGTTGCGGATCGTCTCAGATGCATCCGACTTTGTGGAACCAATCAGTCCAACCGGACCACGCTTGATCCACCCCGTGCAGTACAGACCGTTTACAGGCTCACCGTTAATGTCGAGCACTCGACCCTCGTGGTTCGCTATGACACCGCGCTTATCGTTGTATGGAATCTCTGGAAGTTCAGAGCCCCAATATCCCACAGCGCGGTATACCGCTTGGACAGGCCAGTCTGTGAACGTGCCAGTACCCGAAACCGTGCCATCACCGTTTAGTTTGGTGCGCTCCGTACGGAAACCGTCGACCCGGCCGTCGCCGTCCTCGTCAAGAACCGCGGCCGGCGCGTGCAAGAAGTGCAGGTGCAGGCGACGCGAAGCCTTGAACGACGATGGGTCGTTCAGCGTCCAGTCGGTCAGGGTTTTTACTACCTGCTTTGTCTGGTTCGTCTTGTTAATTGCGGCGATTGAGCCCTCGTCGAATTCAAAGTCCTCAGGGTACACAATGACGTCAACATCTGGGACATGCCCCAACTCACGCAACTCAAGCGGTGAGAACTTTGCTTGTGCAGGACCACGGCGGGCAAAGACGTGAACATCTGTCACTGGGCTCTGCTTCAGTCCTTCATAAACATTGGCTGGGATCTCGGTGACCAGCAGATCGTCTGCGTGCTTGGCAAGGATTCGCGCAACATCCAGCGCCACGTTTCCAGCCCCAATTACGGCAACAGACTGTGCCTCAAGCGGCCACGTGTCAGGAACATCAGGGTGTCCGTCATACCACGAGACGAAGTCCGCAGCGCCGTAAGAACCTTCGAGGTCGATGCCGGGAATATCCAACGCGGCATCTTTAATCGCACCGGTGGAGAAAATAATCGCGTCATAGAACTCGCGAAGAGTCTCGAGTTTTACGTCAACTCCGTAGTCCACGTTGGCGAGCAACCGAATGTCACCGCGGTCAAGGACCTTGTGCAGGGCGGTGATGATCTGCTTGATACGCGGGTGGTCAGGGGCAACGCCGTAACGGACAAGCCCAAAGGGTGCAGGAAGTCGATCGAACAGGTCGATAGACACGTCGAGATCCGTCTTAGACAAGATGTCCGAAGCGTAGATCCCGGCGGGTCCAGCGCCGATGACGGCCACACGCAGTTGACGATTGAGAGTCACGGAAAATCGTGCCTTCCGGTAAGAGGAATTGGAGCGCAGGTCCGCGCTCAAACTTCGCTGTAGATCAATTCTAGTTCTTGGCTTGCCCCTCAAGAGTGGCAAGAAATCTCGCGCTATGGAATAACGCGTCCGCGCTTCGGGAAGGTGTAACGCCAGAAGAACCAACGCAAACTTACGTAAGTCACCGGCCGTTACACGCGGAGACAACTCTTGCGTACTGGCCCACGATCAGCGGAACAGGAGCACGCGAGGCTGCACAAACGACTCAGTCGAGATCGATAGTCAGGCTGCGCACTATCGCACGCAGTTCGTCCTTTCCATTGTCCCCCGTGAGCGCGGAACATGTGCCCGTGATTTCGACCACGTCGTACACATATCCACGGTTTATTACCACTATCATCACGATCTGGTGGATTATCTCACCACGTCCGCCCGCGAACCGACCTTCAACCCACAGCGCTTCTCCGGCGTCGACGGCTATTTGTTCCCGCGCTTCCTCACGAAAGCGTGGCAGCCCCTTCAACTTAGAGTCCAGAGCTTTTGCCGTTCGCTCTAAAGTATGGTCCGCGCCAAATCGATTGACAGTAACTAGAGCATTAGGCCGAAATACGTTACTTGGGACTTCTTTGGCCACCGCCAGCGGTAAGCCCACAGCAGCCAAGGCAACCCAATCCTCAGGACAGTCCAGCCGGAGCCGTGGATACCCGGGGAAGGGAGTAGATGGAAACGTGAATGAATTGGCCATGACTTCATTCCAGCCGCGCGACACTAAAATGGCAAATCAATGCCCCCATCTGCTAGGAGTCGTGCGAGAGGCGCAAGAAACAGATGAGGGCAAAGAAATTAGCGAGGAAACGGCATTAGTCCCGCGGGTCGTCGTCAACGAGATCAAGGATCGGCAGATCCTCGGCGGTTACCAAACGAGTAGTGACCGCATACTCCACAAGACGCGCCCTGCGGTTCGTAGCCAACTGCTTAGGGCCACCACGTAGTCCCTTAACGCCCATACGGTCGAGTTTGTCGCACACGTTATCGAGCTTGCGGTTAAAGCGAGTAATAGCCCAACCTAGCCTGCGCGCCGCATCCGCAGTTGAAGGGATCTCCGTAAATCCGGTGCCTTCACGCTTCAACATGGGCTCACACAGCGCCACAATGAGTTGCTTTTGGCTAAGCGTGAAGTTGATCATGCCGATGGTCTGCTCGCCCGACTCCGGGGCCGCAACAGTCTGAGTCTCAAACTGTTGGCCGCTCAGATGGGCCTGCAATTCATAGGTTGTGGGGCCCGCCGTAAAAACAATCGTGGTGGACTTGAACACGATTGGAATCCGGTTCCCGGGAGACAACCAAGACTGCACTCCCCCGCTCGTGTCGCATACCGTGGCGGACAGGAGCGACCCTACGTTTGAAAGCCACCAAATGCCGTCTTGGAACGTGATGCGGAGAAAGCGTCTGTGCAGGTAAGGATTCTCATCGATCGTAAGGTCGCCCTCACGTCCGATGTCGAATACCTCAGTGGGCTCGGGGGTAAACCACTCGCCGCAATACTCCAGTGTCATCTGCGGTGCTGACATGCTTCTTAAACTCCCATTACTGTCATCTGACCGGTTTTGCGCCGGCCGTACATAACCCTACGGGTGAAACTCCCCAAGAAACAGATTTCCACCCGCTTTCGGGCAGTTCTCACCATGCGTTTGCGGGAGTTTTGGGCAACAATACGAAACTTACGTTATGCAGAGCCTTTGCGCTAGCCCTGAAACAGGACTCGATCACACACGGAAACTGCTCGACGATACATTGGGCACCACCAATCGACTAACGCAGTTGCTCAAAACATAAGGTGACACCATCACCCAGGTCCACAACGTCGTCGTTAATCAAAACGACTGGAACTAACGGCTCCAAGTTCTGATCCGGCATGCCACTGCGCCGCAAAATTGAGCCATTTACAGAACCCAAGTCAGTGGCAAGCACATGACCGTTCTCTACCCGCACCTCAAGGTGATTACGAGAAATGTCCTTAAGCGGGCTTGGCACCGAAACCATGCGAGCGGCAGGCGACGCCCCTGAGCCCTCATGGGTGGGCCTGCGTCCAACCACAATCGGTGAACCCAACTCAAGCACCTCACCATGCGAAAACCGCACCACCCCAGCAAATGCCACCGGCAGCGGAGCAAGAACCGAGGTGGGGACAACATCCTGACGCTGGTTATCTAGCACCTGTGTGGGCGGCGCAAACGACCCGCCACCACCGGCCGAGTTCAGAGGTTCCAGCCCCCACCGGCTGTCCACCGGGTCGGCATAACGATTCGACGCACCCATCCGAGCGTCATCCAGATCTACGTCCTCGGTGTCACCAAAGTCTTCGGGATAATCGTCCGCATAGTCATCCCAACTATCAGGCAATTCAGCCAGCGTTCGGCCAAAGTCCTCATCCGGCGCCGCCACCGCGGCAGGCTCAGCCACCGGAACAACGATCGTGGCCAGCGCGGACCCGGCCTCGAGCCCACCAGGATCATCTACCACAGACTTGATCCAGACGCACCCGTCCGCGCGTGCCACGCCGCTCACCAGCGGCAGCAAAGAGTTAGGGCCACGGTAGGGGACACCAAGATTAAATGCAGTTGCCCTAGAAGCCTGCTCTTCTCGCCACATAGCGGCGCCGCCACCATGCCACACAAGCGGCTGATCACTGCCAGCAACAGTAGCCTGGACCGAAACATCACCGCACAACGCGAACCGGGCATCGCGTGCATCCTCACTCGAAGGACCAACTGCCGCAATCACAAATCGCGGCAGGTCCTCAAAGCCTTGAGTGAAGTGCGAACCAATAGTGTCAAGAACGCCAACAAAGCCGTAATCCTGCGCGGCCTGTGCAAACGCCTCCCAGAACGGGCGCACCTTATTAACCTCTACGCCATCGGGAAAGAATGCCAAGACCTGATCCGTAGCAAAGACCAACCCGGCACCCGGGGTATACATAAGAGACACGGCAACACCACTTCACGCGCGGAACACTGATCGCCGTTCACGGTATCGCTTATTGCCACAAGATGGAAGAATCCACAGGTCTAGATCGACATGTGTGCACCGGGCCTGCGCGAGTTTCAGCGCAGCAGGCAAGAATTAAGCGACGCGGTCTACCAGCGCCTCGGCAAACTGCACCAGGGCATCCTTCACCGAGCCGTTGGGGATTCCCTCGAGTTGCTTAATTGCGGAAAGCGCAACTTCCCTAGACTTCTCCCTCGTCATCTCAACCACACGGTGCTCACGCAGCGCGGCCACAACCGCACCTAGAGCCTCATCAGATGAGAGATCCGAGTCAATGGCCTGCACGAGGTCCCGATCAGCTTGCGTAGCCTCCGGCGATGCGGCAAGTTGACGCAGCAGCAAAACGGGCATGGTTGGCACGCCCTCACGCAGATCCGTGCCCTGAGTCTTTCCCGTGACATCACCGCTCGAAGTAAGGTCGATGACATCGTCCGCAAGTTGGAATGCCACGCCTACGAGCTCGCCATATTGCGTGACCACGTCTTGATGCTGGGGGGCTGCCCCGGCAAGTTTCGCCCCAAAGAGTGCCGAAGTGGCTAGCAATGAAGCGGTCTTGTCCGCAAGAACCTGAATATAGTGTGCTACCGGGTCTGCCCCGTCACGCGGCCCAAGAGTCTCTTGCAATTGCCCCATGCACAACCGCTCAAAGGTGTGGGCTTGGATACCCACCGCCTCTGGGCCGAGCTCGGAAGTCAGTGCGGAGGCCCGGGCAAAGAGCAGGTCCCCGGTCAGGATAGCAACGTTGTTTCCCCATACCTCGTGGGCTGAGGGAGCACCTCGCCGCAGTGGGGCCGAGTCCATAACGTCGTCGTGATAGAGCGAGGCAAGGTGCGTCAGTTCCACCACAACGGCGGCTTTGCGGACATCGTCGTTAATCCCGCCACCGAGCTGAGAAACGAGTAGCGTCAACAACGGACGCAGACGCTTACCACCGGCCGCTACGAGGTGACGCGAAGCGTCATCCACAAGAGAGTCAGCGTTGGCAACAGCCGCACGAAGGTTCTCCTCCACCCGATTCATTTCGAGCATGAGGGACGAGGCAAGCTGCTCGTCTTCTAGAGGAAGCGCAAGGGAAACGGTAGCCACAGATTGAACTTTGCTCTTGGAAATTGAGGGCCATTAACGTCCAGAAAATCAACGGATAATCAGCCCTAGGACACTACACCTAACTTACCGCACCCGACGTAAGTTCCATCGGGATTGGTTCGCTGGGAATCATGTGTTACGTCACGTCTTTACTTTGATTCCCGACGAATACCCACCTTGAGCGGACCACGATACGCCCAGCGTGGATGCGAAACACGTCAGGGGCACACAACCAGCCGTTGTGTGCCCCTGATAGTGTCCACGCTTGCTGAACCTTACAGCGAGTGTGGGCAACTGCAATACGTGGTGCTACACGCCAAACAAAGAGCCCAAGACATCCAGAATAGGTGTTGGGAAAAGACCCGCAGCCAACACGAACACGCCAGCCAAAATGATGACTGCAAGAGTTGGACCCTGCGACTTCACAACTTCGACATGCGGTGTTGACTCGAGCAGAACAACTGACGTCCGTACGGCCTCAGTCTTGAGTACGCCGTCATCCCCATCTTCTGCTGGATCAGCCACATTCGGACCGGCCTGAGTCAACTCGCCCGTGACCTCACGTTCCTCTGCAGGTGCCACAAAGAACATCAACACGATGACTCGAATGTAGTAGAACAGTGAGATTGCCGAGGCTGCAATGGCGACGATCACCAACGGAACTGGATTAAACAGTGAGGGATCGACGTTTGCCCCAACACCCGACTTAATGACGGAGGAGAACGCGGTGTACTTCGCGATGAACCCTGCAGTCAGCGGCAAGCCCGCAAACGAGAGCAGGAATACCGAGAATGCGCCGGCAATCAGAGGACTGCGCTTACCCAAGCCCGCCCATTGACCGATGTGTGTGGCCTCACCAAGGACTTCACCTCGATCAGAGACCTCACGGACAAGGGTAATGACGCCGAATGCACCGATTGTAGCCACGCCATAGGCGAGGAGGTAGAAGACCACTGCTTGCAGCGTGTCCTCGTTCATCCCCATGATGGCAACGATGATGAAGCCTGCGTGGCCGATCGACGAATATGCGAGCATGCGCTTCATATCGGTCTGGGTTAGACCAACAACCGTTCCCACAATCATCGTCAAGATTGCAATAACCCAGATGCCACCCAACAGCGCCTTACGGGCGTCTTCTGGAGCAAGCAGCACCACAAAGTTGAGGATACGCAGCAGCACACCTACTGCAGCAATCTTGGTGCACGCTGCCATGAAACCGCTGATTGGAGTGGGAGCGCCCTGGTATGCGTCGGGCGTCCACGCTTGGAATGGTGCCGCACCCATTTTGAAGAAGACTCCCGCAAGCACGAGAATCGAGCCAAGGATAATGAGCAGACCAAACTCAGGACTTGAGCCGGACTGTGCATGGCCCTGAGCCACCTGTGCGATGCCGTACAGAGTTACTGAGCCCGAGTAGCCATACAGCAAAGCTGCACCGAACAGGAAGAGCGCCGACGCAAATGAGCCGAGTACAAAGTACTTGAATGCCGCTTCCTGCGAGAGCAGCCGCCGCCTCCGGGCCATGGCTGTGAGTACGTAGAGCGGAAGGGACATGACCTCCAGCGCAACGAACATAGTGACGAGGTCGCCCGCGGCAGGGAAGATAAGCATGCCCGTGATGGAGAACAGCATCAGGGGGAACACTTCAGTCTGCTGGAGCCCGCGCTGTCGCGCAAGTTCCTCGTAGTCCGATCCGGGGACCGCTGCTGCTGTTGCAACAAATGGATCCTGTTGGGCGGCAGTACGGTCAATCATGACCAGAGTGGCCAAGATCGAGCAGATCAGCAAGACCGCTTGAATGCCCACTGCCCACTGATCAAAGTGCAGTGCTTGGTTGACCGGCAACGAAGGCCCCTTGCCGCCTGCCCCAAAGGTATCGACAGCTAACCACAGTAAATCGAGGAAGGCAACGATCTGTGCACCAAGGACGAGCACAATCTGAATAGGCCGGCGCACTTCTTGCCGAGCGAATGCTTCCACCAGAACCGAGAGGACTCCCGCCCCCGCAATAATCAACAGCGGGACGAGGAATGACCATTGGATCGACGGCGCCTGAAACGAGGCCTCAGCTAGGACTTGAGCACTCATCAGTTTGCTCCTTCAACGACAGAAACACTTGTAGCACTCGGCGCATCAAGGTACTTGAGCGCAAGGTTTGGTACGAAGCCAAGCACCAAGAGCAGGATAAGTAGCGGTGCAACAACCCACTTTTCGCGCGCACCAAGATCTGGTTTATCCGCGAGTTCCTCGACCTTTGGACCCGTGAAGATCTTTTGGTAAGTGATCAGAATGTAGAGGGCTGCCAAGATGACACCAGTTGCGGCGAATGCGCCAGCCCACGGATGAACGTCAATCGCCGTAATGAGCACGGTGATTTCAGAGATGAACGTGGACAACCCCGGCATAGACAGGGCAGACAAACCAGCAACAAAGAACACGCCAGCTAGTACCGGGGTGACGCGCTGCATTCCACCGAAGTCCGCAATCATCTGAGACTTTCCATCGCGCGAACGCAGGAACAAGAATCCGGCCACCAAGAACAAGAGTCCCGTAGACAGACCATGGTTCACCATATAGAAAGACGCACCCGCTAGGCCCTGTGCCGACAGCGTGAAAATACCTAGAACGATGAACCCAAAGTGGGAAACCGAGGTATACGCAATCATGCGCATGAGGTCACGCTGACCGATTGCCAGCAGACCACCGTAGATGATCGAAATCACCGCGAGCACAATAATGACAGGCGCAGCCCACACTGTGGCGTTTGGGAACAGCGGAAGGCACAGAACTAACATCCCGTACGTACCGATCTTGTCTAGAACACCAACAAGTAGCACAGAGGTTCCAGCTGGCGCGTGTTGCGCAGTATCCGGAAGCCACGTGTGTACTGGGAACATCGGAGCCTTAATTGCAAATGCAATGAAGAAGCCAACAAAAAGCCACTTCTCAAGACCAGGATTGTTAATTGCACCTGCGAGGTTATCGATGAGGAAGCCGTGCTCCCCCTGTGGCCCTTGGAAGTACACGCCGATAACCGCGAGCAGCATGATCAAACCGCCAACGAGCGAGTACAGCAGGAACTTGATTGCTGCGTAACGGCGCCGTGCACCGTTTCCGAACGAACCGATCATGAAGTAAACAGGTACCAGCATCGCTTCGAAGACAACGTAGAACAGGAACACGTCTCGTGCGGCGAAAATCAGAACCATAAATGTGGTCAAGACCAGCACAAGAGCTAAGTAGTGACGCAGCCGGTTGGCTGCCGCTACTGCCTGCTCACCCTCAGCAGAACCAACACCCTGCTCTTTCCACGCCGCCAAAATAACCAGCGGCACAAGAAGTAGCGCAAGAGCAATCAGAAGAAGCGAGACACCGTTAACGGCAACCGCGTAAGAGGCGCCGATTTGCGGAATCCAGTTGACCTGCTCACTCAGTTGGAAGTTCCCGGCATCCGAGCGATCGAATGCGCAGAATGTCAGGATAAGTAATACAAACTCCACGAGCGAAATGCCCAGTGCAGCTCTAGGAGCAACAGCAGACTTCGCTGCAGGAATGCACCACAGGATGATCGCACCGATGAGCGGGACGACCGCAAGAATCGTGAGCCAAGGCATGGAATCAAGCATGTTTAGTCAACCCCTCTCAGTTCCAGATCACGTAAGCAACGATCAACACAATGATTAGTCCTGCCAACATCATGGCCGCATACGTACGTATGTAGCCGTTATGGAGTTTCTTCAAACCGATACCGATGGTACCGATCAGCGCTGCGAGGCCCGTAAACGCGCCGTCGACGAGCTTCTTGTCACCAAATACCAAGGTTCGTGTTGCGTACTGGCCGGGGCGCATAAAGACTGCCTCGTTGACCGAGTCCTGGTATAGGTCCGCACGTGCCGCACGGGTTAGCACAGAACCCTGTGGTGGCGTTGTTGGTACCGTCGCCGCGCCATATTGACGCCATGCAAGGAAAACACCGAGCACCACAAGAACCAGCGTCACGGTCATCAATACCGGCACCGCGATAACGGGTTCGTGTTCGTCGACGTGCCCCGTCACGGGCTCAAGCCACGTTACGAATCGGTCGCCCAAGCTGAGTACGAGACCGAGGAAGGCGGAACCCACCGCAAGGATGATCATCGGCCAGGTCATAAGTGCAGGCGACTCATGCGGGTGGCGATGAACCAATTCCGAGCTTTCCTCGCTGGACCAACGGGCTTTGCCGTGGAATGTCATGAAGAACAGACGAGACATGTAGAAGGCGGTAATCCCCGCACCGATAAGAGCAACCAGTCCGAATACCCAAGGCTGCCAACCCTCACCGTGGTTGGTCGCGAACGCAGACTCGATGATCTTGTCCTTCGACCAGAAACCAGAGAACGGTGGGACACCAAGAATTGCGAGCCAGCCCAGTCCAAAGGTAATCCATGTGACCTTCATGAACTTGCTCAGCGCACCAAAGTTGCGCATGTTGACGTCGTCACTCATCCCGTGCATGACCGAACCGGCACCCAAGAACATACCTGCCTTGAAGAAGCCGTGCGTGAGCAGGTGGAAGATCGCAAATGCGTAACCGATAGGGCCGAGACCCGCAGCAAGCATCATGTAACCAATTTGCGACATCGTCGACGCGGCCAGTGTCTTCTTAATATCGTCCTTGGCGCATCCAACGATCGCACCAAACAGGAGGGTAATCGCACCGATGATCGCTACCACTAGAAGTGCGTTTGGCGCCTGGGTAAAGATGGCACCTGAACGGACAATGAGGTACACACCAGCGGTAACCATGGTGGCTGCGTGGATAAGAGCCGAAACTGGAGTCGGACCTGCCATTGCATCCCCAAGCCAGGCTTGGAGTGGGAACTGAGCAGACTTTCCACACGCTGCCACCAGCAACATGATTCCGATCAAGTTCATCATGCCCTGGTTACCGGCCGCCAGTCCTTCCGCATTGGGCAGAACCTGAGCAAACTCAAGCGAGCCAAATGTAGCGAAGATTGAGCCGAGTGCAACGATCATGCCCACATCCGCTACACGGTTCATGACGAACGCCTTCTTAGCGGCCGTAGCGTAGTTCGGGTTGTGGTTCCAGAATCCAATGAGCAAGTAGGACGCCAAGCCAACGCCTTCCCACCCAACAAAGAGCAGAAGGTATGAGTTGGCGAGTACCAAGATAAGCATGGAAGCAACGAACAGGTTCAGGTATGCAAAGAACCTGCGCCGATCCGTGTCGTGCTCCATGTATGCCACCGAGTACACGTGGATCAGCGTGCCCACAAAGGTCACGAGCATAACAAAGGTCAGCGACAATGGGTCGATACGCAGCCCAGCACCCACGTGGAGGCTACCTGCATTAATCCAGTCGAAGAGATGAACGTCGACGACGCGTTCAGATGCGTCTTTGCCCAACAGTTCAAACAGGGCTCCAACGCCCACAACGAATGAGGCCGTGGAGGCGAGTACGCCCAGCCAGTGGCCCCATGAGTTAGAGCGTTTGCCCGCGAGCAGCAATATGGCGGAGCTGACGAGCGGGATAGCGATGAGGAGCCAAGAAGCGTTGATCATGTCAGTGACTCCCGGCTAGTTCTTGAGCAGGTTGATGTCGTCAACGGAGACGGACCTGCGTGATCGATAGATGGACACGATGATGGCGAGGCCTACGACCACTTCCGCCGCCGCCACGGTCATGACGAAGAAGGCAACAACCTGCCCGGTCAAGTCTCCGTGGATGCGCGAAAAGGTAACAAAGGCTAAGTTCGCTGCGTTCAGCATGAGCTCAATGCCCATGAATACGATGATCGCGTTACGGCGCAGCAGAACCGTTGCACCACCAATGGTGAAGAGAATGACGGCGAGATACAGATAGTTTGCGTAGTCCATGTCAGTCCTCCTTCTCGGTTGAAGAGTTTTCAGACTGGCTGGCTTCGCCATCGGCTACGCCCGCACCCTGCTCTGGCATTTCATCGAGTGTGGCTGAAGAAGCCTCGATCTCGTGGTCCCAGGTGCTCGGAGCGGGTCGGCCCGCCTTGTCTAGCTGCTCAATCTCAGGATCGTAGATAGCGTCACGCTCTTGTCCACGCGCGCGCAGCACACGCGACACAGACGACTCCACGGGGTTGCCTTGCGGATCCAGTGCGGGGACGTCCATGGCGTTGCGCTGAGCGAACACGCCCGGGCTGGGCAGTGGGGTTAGACGTGCACCACTTGCGACGCGGGCATCCGCCAGTTCCTTCTGACCAATTCGACGCGTCAAATTGCGCTTGTGGGTCATCGTGAGTGCCGCGATCGCCGCAGTCACCAGCAAGATGCCCACGAGTTCGAGTGGGAACACAAAATTTCCGAGCAAAACTCGGGCAAGCTCAGCAGGGTTGTTCGCCACCGTTGAGCCGTGGCCTTGTCCCCCCGAAAGAGTGAGCCGTCCCAAGAAAGAAAACAGCGTGATACCGAGGCCAATGCCCAGGATCCAGCCGATCCATTTTTGTCCCTTGAGCGTATCTACGAGCGAGTCACCCGCATCCACACCAACAAGCATGATGACGAACAGGAACAGCATCATCACTGCACCGGTGTACACCACAACCTGGACGATTCCGAGGAACGGCGCCTGGTTAGCGATATACATGACCGCTAGTGAAATCATCACGAAAACCATGCAGATGGTTGCGTGAACCGCCTTGCGCGCGAAGATCAGGCCGAGCGCGGCAATGACCATGAGCGGCGCAAGGCACCAAAACAAAACTTCCTCTGCACCAGAGGTCATGGCTGCACCACCTTGTTGCCTTCGACTGCCTTACGAGCCGATTCGAGTGTCGAGTCATCTGGCCTGTGTTCTGCGACCCAGTCCACCTGCTCTTGCGTGGGGCGAGTTACCTCGCCGCGGTAATAGTTGGTGTCTTTGGTGCCTTCTACCATCGGGTGAGGCGCCGCGAGCATCCCGTCCCGCATAGGAGCCAACAGGTCCTGCTTCTCGTAGATGAGGCCCTCGCGCGTTGGTCCAGCAAGTTCAAACTCGTTCGTCATCGTGAGCGCGCGAGTTGGGCACGCTTCGATGCATAGGCCACAGAAAATGCAGCGCAGGTAGTTGATCTGGTAGACCGCGCCATAGCGTTCCCCGGGAGAAACTTGTTGTCCCTCGGGCAGGTCCGCATTTGAGGCAGCTTCCACATAGATTGCATCCGCTGGGCAAGCCCATGCGCACAGTTCGCAACCAATGCACTTTTCCAAACCATCCGGGTAGCGGTTGAGTTGGTGTCGGCCATGGTACCGAGGTTTAGTGGGTACCTTTTCAAACGGGTACTGCTCCGTGACCGTGGGGCTGAAGAACGAGTTAAGCGTTACTCCAAAGCCCGCCACCGGTGCAAGCACCTTCTTGACTCCAGTGCTCTGCGGAATTACCGACTGATACTCGTCGGCTCCCGGCAGTTGAGCTGGAGTAAGACCCTGCGGCGTCTCAGTCATCGGTTGCCTCCTTAGTGGCGACGTTGCCCCCAACCTCAGCTGCCTGTTCGGCGCTCAGGATTTCTGCGGGTACGCGAGTGTGTGCGGCCGCCTTGCGCGCGGCGCGCGGTGACGGCGGAAGCGCCTGACCTGGCATCGGCGGAACGGGATATCCATCTGCAAACGCATCGAATGCAGTGGCTCCGCGCGGTTCGTCGAGTACGCTCGGCGCAACTTCGCGCTTGGCTGCACGCGAGTCAACAACGAGTGTGACAACCAAGACGATGAAGGCAAGCGCAGCCGCTCCGTAAAGGAACGGACGAGCGTCGATGGTTAGGAACGTTTGCACGCCCTGGAAGATTGCAAGGACGAACACCCAGACCAACGCGAATGGGATCAAGATCTTCCAGCCCAAAAGCATGAACTGGTCATAGCGGAATCGCAGTAGTGTTCCACGAACCCAAACAAAGATGAACATGAACGTCCATAGTTTGCCGAGGAACCAAAGCAGACCCCACCAGCCCTCGTTAAACATGCCGTCGTTGATTAAACCAAGCCCGAAAGGCGCGCGGTAACCACCGAAGAACAGGGTTGTAGCAACTGCGGAGACGTTAATCATGTTGATGTATTCGGCGAGGAAGAACCATGCGAATTTCATCGACGAGTACTCGGTCATGTAACCGGAGACAAGTTCACCCTCGGCTTCAGGAAGGTCGAATGGAAGGCGGTTCACCTCACCCATCATCGAAACTAGATAGATAAGGAAAGCCGGTAGCAGCGGCAGGAACCACCACACCCGTTCCTGTGAAGACACAATCTCCGAGGTGGACATCGAGCCGGCCATAATAAATACCGACACCAGCGAGAGGCCCATAGCCAACTCGTAGGAAATCACCTGAGCGGTTGAACGGACAGAGCCGAGGAGCGGGTAGGTCGAACCCGAGGACCAACCACCGAGCACAATGCCGTACACGCCGACCGAAGCGCACGCCAAAATGTACAGCGTAGCTACCGGGAAGTCAGTGAGTTGGAGTGGTGTCACCACGTCGGTAAACGGAATCTTTACCTCTGGGCCGAGCGGAATGACCGCGAACACTAGCAGCGAGCAAAACACCGAGATCATCGGGGCCAAGATATAGACGAACTTGTCCGCCGCCTTGACTGTGATGTCTTCCTTCAACAGCAGTTTCATTGCGTCAAATAGCGACTGCAGCAAACCGAAAGGACCGTTGACGTTTGGCCCAGGGCGCACTTGGAGGCGCCCCACAACCTTGCGTTCAAACCAAATGGCAACCAACACGCTCAGCAGCAAGAAGACCAAAATGAGTACGGCCTTGACGATGAACGTAATTAGGCCATCGTTGGAGAAATCAGCCATTATGCTTCGTTCCCTTCAACAGCTCCGTGGCCAGCGGCCACAGTGTCAACCTCACGCGGCACCTCAACCTGTGGAATACGCAGTTCCACCACAGCGCCCGGAGCCACATTGAGATCACTGTGCACAAACGATCCCACAGACTTCAACGGCAACCAGACCACGTCGTCGAGAATCTCCGTAAACGCAACTGGAAGCGTAATCGAACCAGCTTGGGTGGCAACCTCAAGAAGGTCACCCTCTGCTACGCCGATGCGTGCGGCCGTAGCCGCGGAAATTCGCGCCACAGGTGACTTAGCGGTACCAGCAAGGAACGGCTCAGCCACCTGCAGTGCACCAGCGTCGATCAACTGGTGCCACGAGGCCAACACGGCGCTGCCAGCTGGCGGCTGTGCGGCTTGGCCTGCGGTTTCGATTGGTGCAGCTGTGCGTGCACCGTTCCAGTTGCCAATCGCGTCGATCTCAGCACGTACCTCGTCGATAGTAGCGATCGAGATGGGCGAGCCCATCTCATCGGCCAGCAGCGAAAGGATGCGGTGGTCTGTTTCCGCACCGGTCTGGAGCGCACGGCCAAATGGACGAACCCTGCCCTCCCAGTTCCAGAATGCCCCAGCACGTTCAGCTGGCGGGGCCACCGGCAGCACAACATCTGCGAACTCCGTGACATCGGACTGACGTACTTCAAAGGACACAACAAAACGTGCCTTTTCAAAGGCCAACCGGGCCTCGCGAGGATTTGGTAGGTCGCTGAGTTCAATGCCGCCAGTTACCACGCCAGTCAACTCGCCAGACTGCAGTGCGCCAAGGATCGAGTCAAGATCGCGGCCCGCAGTGCTCGGCAGTTCGGGGACACCCCACAACGACGAGATATCGACACGTGCAGCGGCATCAGTTACTGGACGTCCACCGGGTAGAAGCGTTGGCAACGCACCCATCTCAAGGGCACCACGCTCACCTGCACGACGTGGAATCCACGCCAACCGCGCCCCGGTAGCCTCAGCGAGCCGCAGTGCCGCCGAGTATCCGGCGGTTGTGCCAGCAAGCCGTTCACCCACGATGATGACGGCCTTGTTACCGCCGGACTTCAGTGCCTGCGCGGCTTGGGTAAGCGGTCCCTCGGCAGGCGTGGTCACTGCGGTCACGATCGAGTCGAGAACGCTGCCTTCGCTACCTGGGACCGCTTGGATCAAGGTGGCACCGGCGTCGCCGATGCGCTCGAGCCCACGGCTCTTAAACGGTGCAATCGCAAACGCCTTCAGGCCGTTCTTGCGCGCCGCCTTGCGCAGGCGTAGGAATACCACACCGCCTTCCTCCTCTGGCTCAAAACCAGCCATGAGGACTGCAGGCGCGCTCTCAAGATCCGAGAAGGTAACGCCAATACCCATGCCAGCGACCTTCGAGCCAAGGAATGAGAGTTCCTCAGCGCTGTGAACACGGGCGCGGTAGTCGATGTCGTTTGTCTTAAGAGCAACACGCGCAAACTTTGCGTAGGCGTAAGAGTCCTCAATGGTTAGTCGACCACCTGGGAGAACCGCGGATAGACCGGCTGTAAGTCCCGCGGCAGCCACCTTGAGTGCCTCGGACCACGACGTCTCAACGAGTTCGCCATCTTTACGCACCAGCGGCGTGTTAATACGACCAGGAGCGGTCTGCCACGTGAATGCAAAGCGATCTTTGTCCGTAATCCACTCTTCGTTAACAAGAGGGTCGTTGCCCGAGAGCCTGCGCAATACGGTGCCACGGCGGTGGTCGATCCGGATCGCAGAACCCGACGAGTCGTGCTCAGAGATTGCTGGCGTTGAGACCAGATCAAACGGACGCGAGCGGAACCGGTATGCAGCGCTCGTTAATGCACCCACAGGGCAGATCTGAACCGTGTTACCCGAGAAGTACGAGGAGAACAAGCGTCCAGATTCATCTACCTCAGCTGCTCCAACCGGCGTTTCACCAGCTGGAGTGTTAGCCCGGGCATCAGCTTTCAACTCGGCGTTGTCGAGCCCAGAAACATCCTCACGCGCAACCGAGTCGAACTGCTTTGGCGTATATCCCTGGCAACCGCCCGCCGACTCCTTAGCAAATCCGAGCACGTCTTCGTCGAATCGGCCGATCTGCTGCTGTGCGCCACGCTGTTGTAGGTCGATAAATGCATCGCCTGCAATCTGCTTGGAGAACCGGGTGCACCGCTGGCACAGGACGCAGCGTTCGCGGTCCAGGAGGATCTGGGTGGACACCGAGATCGGCTTGGGGAACGTGCGCTTCACGTCAATAAAACGTGATTCTGCATGTCCGTGACTCAACGCTTGGTTCTGCAGTGGGCATTCGCCACCCTTGTCGCAGATTGGGCAGTCAAGAGGGTGGTTGATGAGCAGTAACTCAAGAACACCCTTCTGCGCTTTGTCTGCAACGGGCGAGGTGTTCTGCGTGTTAACCACCATTCCCGGTGACGCCTCAAGCGTGCACGACGCCTGTGGCTTAGGCATCGCGCGCACGTTGCCCTCACGGTCTGGCAAAGCCACCTCAACGAGGCACTGGCGGCATGCGCCGGCCGGTTCGAGGAGCGGGTGGTCACAGAATCGAGGAATCTCGATTCCGATCTGTTCAGCGGCACGAATAACCAATGTTCCCTTGGGGACTTCAGTTTCAATGCCGTCAATTGTGAACTTGACGGTGTCAGTCATCAGTGGGCTCCCGCTCCTGCCAATGCGACACGCTGCTTGGGCGTGTATTCAAAAAGTGCTGAACGTACCGGTGGGAAAAGTTCACTCGCGGGCGTGTGCATACCAGCCTCAAACTCTTCACGGAAGTACTTGATGGCCGAGGTGATGCAGGAGGTTGCACCATCACCCAACGCGCAGAACGCACGGCCAAGGATGTTGTCACAGGTATCCAACAGAGTCTCGATGTCTCCTTCTACACCCTTACCCTGCTCGAGTCGGCGCAAAACCTGCTTGAGCCAGTAGGTACCCTCACGGCACGGCGTGCACTTTCCGCAAGACTCGTGAGCATAAAACTCAGTCCAACGCGTGACAGCGCGAACCACTGAAGTGGTCTCGTCGAAAATTTGAAGAGCGCGAGTTCCAAGCATCGAACCTGCCGCACCCACCGACTCATAATCAAGAGGAACATCGAGATGTTCGGCCGTAAAGATCGGCGTGGAGGATCCACCCGGGGTCCAGAACTTCAGTTCGTGCCCTTCACGCATACCACCGGCCATGTCGATCAGCTCACGCAACGTGATACCCAGCGGTGCTTCGTACTGGCCTGGCCGCTTAACGTGGCCGGACAGCGAGAACAGGCCATTACCCTTTGACCGTTCAGTACCCATCGATGCGAACCACTCGGCACCTCGAGCCACAATCTGTGGCACAGAGGCAACTGACTCAACGTTGTTCACCACAGTTGGCCGCGAGTACAAACCTGCGACCGCGGGGAACGGAGGCTTGAGGCGTGGCTGGCCACGACGGCCCTCAAGCGAGTCAAGGAGCGCAGTCTCTTCACCACAGATGTATGCACCAGCACCCGCGTGGACGGTAACGTCCAAATCGAAGCCGCTACCCTGAATGTTCTTGCCAAGGTAACCGGCGGCATATGCTTCTTCGACTGCCCGCAACAACCTGCGGTAAACATGCACAACCTCACCACGCAGGTAGATAAAGGCGTGGTTGCAGCCAATTGCATATGAGGTAATAACAACACCTTCGATGAGGAACTGCGGCGCGGCCATCATGAGTGGAATGTCCTTGCACGTGCCCGGTTCCGACTCGTCGGCATTTACTACGAGGTAGCGCGGTCCTCCGTCGTCAGGAGGGAGAAAGCCCCACTTCATACCGGTGGGGAATCCTGCGCCACCACGTCCACGCAGACCAGAGTCCTTGATCGTGGTCACGATGTCTTCAGGCTTCTGCGTGAGCGCCTTCTTCAGGCCCTCATATCCGCCGTTTTCCAAGTAAGTGGCTAGTGTCCAAGAGTTGGGCTGATCCCAAAACGCACTCAGCACCGGTGCGAGGACCGTGTTGTACTGGGTCATTTGGCTTCGTCCTTCCCAGCAGGACGCTCTGCGGACGAACCTGGCTCCCCCGTCCTTGGCGCGACTTCGCTCTGGTCGTCTCCGGATGGTGCCAACTTAGCCGAGTCAGCGGTCCAGCCGTGCTCACGAGCAAGTTTGGTTCCTTCGATCGAGGCTGCACCTGCGCCAGGGCCTTCGTCCGCACGACCGTCGTTAAATCCAGCGAGTACACGAGACACCGCCTTGAAACCACAGATCTTGTGCGGACCACGGCTCGGTGTCACATCCTTACCTGCGCGCAGGTCATCAACAAGCTGAGTTGCGCTTTCAGGCGTTTGGTTATCCATGAACTCCCAGTTGGCCATGACCACTGGAGCAAAGTCACAGCCCGCATTGCATTCGATGCGCTCGAGGGTGATTTTTCCGTCTTCGGTGGTTTCATCGTGTCCGATACCTAGGTGCTCAGACAGTTCATCGAAGATTTCGTCCCCACCCATGACGGCACACAACGTGTTCGTGCATACGCCAATGGTGTATTCACCATTGGGCTTGCGCTTGTACTGGGTGTAGAACGTTGCCACAGCTGAAACTTCAGCAGTGGTCAGCCCGAGTTGCTCGGCGCAAAACTCGATGCCGTTGCGCGAAACATAAGCGTCCTCGGACTGTACGAGGTGCAGCATAGGCAGCAGCGCTGAACGTGCAACTGGATAGCGTGCAATGATCTGCTGCGCATCCTGTACGAGTCGCTCGTAGGTCTCAGCGTCGTAACCGGAATGCCTTGCTGATGTGTCCGACGAATCAATGTTGGCCGTCATCGGTCCACTCCTCCCATCACGGGGTCGATTGATGCAACGGCCACGACTACGTCCGCGACCTGACCGCCCTCGCACATAATCGAGGTGGCCTGCAGATTGTTGAAGGATGGGTCGCGGAAGTGCGCGCGGTATGGGCGCGTTCCGCCATCGGACACGAGGTGCACGCCGAGTTCTCCACGTGGGTGCTCGACTGTCTGCCAAACCTGTCCTGCTGGCACCCTGAAGCCTTCTGTAACCAGCTTGAAGTGGTGGATAAGGGCTTCCATCGAGGTACCCATAATGTGGCGAATGTGCTCGAACGAGTTGCCCTGTCCGTCTGATCCGATGGCCAACTGAGCGGGCCATGCGATCTTCTTGTCTTCGACCATCGTGGGCTGGCCCACGGTCCGCTCAAGGCGGTCCAGAGTTTGCTCAACAATGCGGATCGACTGACGAATCTCCTCAAAGCGCAGCACTACACGCGTATAGGCGTCAGCACCTTCTGCCACGGGAACATCGAAGTCGTAGGTTTCATATCCGCAGTATGGATTGGCCTTGCGCACGTCATATGGCAAACCAGCCGAGCGCAAGATAGGACCGGTGATGCCCAACGCCATTGCGCCGGCAAGGTTGAGGTTTCCGATGCCCACAGTACGCAACTTGAAAATTGGGTTAGCCAAGCACAGGTTCTCGAGTTCGCGTGCATACTTGAGCATCTTTGGCAGGGCCTCGCGCGCAGCCTCAACGAATCCTGCAGGTACGTCCTGGGCAACTCCCCCGGGACGAATGTATGCGTTGTTCATGCGCAAGCCAGAGGCCATCTCGAACAGGCGCAAAACCTCTTCACGGCCGGTGAACGCTGCCGTCATAACCGTGGTAGCGCCAAGTTCGTTACCTGCCGTACCAAGGCACACAAAGTGCGAGCCGATGCGCTGCAACTCCATCATGAGTACGCGGATGATCG
>Ga0222423_1000505_pt1 | contig 26286 bp, 21 predicted proteins | sample 3A0metagenome_FD_182472 | JGI IMG/M metagenome (GOLD analysis project Ga0222423, IMG submission 182472) | Enriched microbial communities from leaf-cutter ant dump, University of Wisconsin, Madison, United States - 3A0 (version 2) | ecosystem: Environmental > Terrestrial > Nest > Insects nest >...
AACCGATCGCCTCGTGTGTCGCCTTTCGTTCGAATAGCGGTCGAAAGGCGACACAAGAACGCGAAGGGGCCCCTCGCGGTGGCGAGGGGCCCCTTCGGGGGTGGAGCTGGGTCAGCGCTCGTTGGTGCCGGCGATGAAGGCCTCGAGCTCGGCGCGGCCCTTGCCGTCCTCCATCTGGACCGGCGGCGACTTCATGAAGTACGTCGACGCGGACAGGATGGGGCCGCCGACGCCGCGGTCCTTGGCGATCTTCGCGGCGCGCAGGGCGTCGATGATGATGCCGGCCGAGTTGGGGGAGTCCCACACCTCGAGCTTGTACTCGAGGTTCAGGGGCACCTCGCCGAACGCGCGACCCTCGAGGCGCACATACGCCCACTTGCGGTCGTCGAGCCAGGCGACGTAGTCCGACGGGCCGATGTGGACGTTGCGGTCGTCCTTCTTGCCGGCCAGCGGGCCGTCCTGCAGGTTCGAGGTGACGGCCTGCGTCTTCGAGATCTTCTTGGACTCCAGGCGCTCGCGCTCGAGCATGTTCTTGAAGTCCATGTTGCCGCCGACGTTCAGCTGGTACGTGCGGTCCAGGATGACGCCGCGGTCCTCGAACAGGCGGGCCAGCACGCGGTGCGTGATGGTGGCGCCGACCTGCGACTTGATGTCGTCGCCGACGATCGGGACACCGGCGGCCTCGAACTTCGCGGCCCACTCGGGGTCGGACGCGATGAAGACGGGGAGCGCGTTGACGAACGCGACGTTCGCGTCGATGGCGGCCTGCGCGTAGAACTTCGCAGCAGCGTCCGAGCCGACGGGGAGGTAGCAGATCAGGACGTCGACCTGGGCCTCGCGCAGCGCGGCGACGACGTCGACCGGCTCGGCGTCCGACAGCTCGATGGTCTGCGAGTAGTACTTGCCGATGCCGTCGAGCGTGTGGCCACGCTGGACCGTGACACCCAGCGGCGGCACGTCGGTGATCTTGATCGTGTTGTTCTCGGACGCGACGATGGCCTCCGAGAGGTCGAAGCCGACCTTCTTCGCGTCGACGTCGAACGCGGCCACGAACTCGATGTCCTTGACGTGGTAGTCGCCGAACTGGACGTGCATCAGGCCGGGGACCTTGCTGTCCGCAGCTGCGTCGGCGTAGTAGTGGACGCCCTGGACGAGCGACGCGGCGCAGTTGCCGACGCCGACGATGGCGACGCGGATGGAGGTCATCCTCGCTCCTTCTCGGTGGTTCGCGCCGGGGTGCCCTGCGGCACAGCGGCGGTGGAAGCAGCATCGGTCGGATGACCGGTGCCTGTGGGACGCACGCGGCGGCGGCCGCGCTCGTTGTCGATGAGCCCGTCGAGCCAACGGACCTCACGCTCGACCTGTTCGAGGCCGTGGCGCTGCAGCTCGAGCGTGTACTCGTCCATGCGCTCGCGGGTGCGGGCGAAGGACTGGCGGACGGTCTCGAGTCGTTCGGTCAGGCGCGTGCGCCTGCCCTCGAGGATCCGCAGCCGGGTCTCGGCGTCCGTCTGCGCGAAGAACGCGAAGCGGACGTCGAAGTTCTCGTCCTCCCAGGTCGACGGCCCCGACGAGGCCAGCACCTGCTGGAGGTGCTCCTTGCCGTCGGCCGTGAGCTGGTAGACGATGCGGGCCCGCTTGCTGACGCCGTGCCCGCTGTCCGTCGACTCGAGGCCGACGATCCAGCCGCGCTCGACCAGGCCCTTGAGGCACGGGTAGAGCGAGCCGTAGGACAGCGCACGGAACGAGCCGAGCACGAGGTTGAGCCGCTTGCGCAGCTCGTACCCGTGCATGGGCGACTCGTGCAGCAGGCCGAGGATGGCGGGCTCGAGCACGTCGGAACGACCGCGCACAGTGCCACCTCCTCGGCTGGGGCTAGAGTCTGCGTGCTCCCCGACGAGAGCGTCGGGTTCTGCACGATGTATCAACTCGATACATCTGCAGAGTATGTCGGACGAACCTATCGGCACAAGTCCGTCGTGCCGTGCGGCCGCCGCAGCACTCGTCGTCGTGCCACTCGTCGTGCCCGTCGTGGTGGCCGTCGTCACAGCGCAGGCGGGGTTTCGGGACCAGACGTCGCCGCGGGGTGCCGATCGTGTGAAGGTCGCGCCCGACGTCCGATACGTCCCTCCCTGGCCCGATCGAGGCCCCCCATACTGAGGTTCGCGGCCGATCCCTGCCCTGATCCAGACCCGGGGCGGCACGGTCCACTCCCGTCGTCGTCCGGAAGGCAGCACGTTGGCAGGCTCGTCCACCCCGAGGTCCGCACCCCCGCGGAGCCGTCGCAGCTCCGGGCGCGGCACCCGCGCGGCGACCCCGACCCGTCCGACGGGAAGGAAGCGGTTCTTCGACTACCCGCGCACCGGCTACCACGGGCTGCACCGCTGGCTCCCGTCGTGGCGTGTGCTGCTCGGGACGTTCCTGGGTGGTGCCTTCCTGCTGCTCGGCGCGGGCGTCGCGGCGTACGCGACGATCGACGTGCCGAAGCCCGGCGAGGACGTGAGCGCGCAGACGTCGACGATCTACTACGCGGACAACGCGGACGGCAGCCAGGGCGACGTGATGGGTACCTACGCCGTCCAGAAGCGCGAGATCGTCGACTACGACACGCTGCCCGCGTACGTCGGCGAGAGCGTGGTGGCCGGCGAGGACCGCACGTTCTTCACCAACCGTGGCATCTCCATCACCGGCATGGCCCGCGCGTTCCTGCACAACGCCACGGCCGACGACGGCACCACGCAGGGCGGCTCGACGCTGACGCAGCAGTACGTGGAGCGGTACTACGTCGACAAGACGACGACCGACTACGTGGGCAAGGCGCGCGAGGCGCTGCTCGCCATCAAGATCGCGAAGTCGCAGTCCAAGGAGCAGATCCTCGGCAACTACCTCAACACCATCTACTTCGGCCGTGACTCGTACGGCATCCAGGCCGCGGCGCAGTCGTACTTCGGCGTCGACGCCAAGGATCTGACGCAGGCGCAGGCCGCGCTGCTGGCCGCCGTCATCCCGTCGCCCAACAACTGGGACCCCGCGGTCGACGCCGCGAAGTCCGAGCAGCGGTGGAACCTCATCCTGGACGGCCTGCAGGACATGGGGAAGCTGTCCGACGCGCAGCGCGCGAAGCTGACCTTCCCCGACACGGTCGAGTACAAGCGGACCGAGCGCTACACCGGAACCAAGGGCTACCTGCTGACCGAGGTCGAGAAGGAGCTCGAGGCCGGCCCGCTGAAGATCACCAAGGACGAGCTGATGCGCGGCGGCTACAAGATCGTCACCACGATCCAGAAGCCGGTCCAGAAGGACATGGAGGCCACCGCGAAGTCGTACCGCAACGGCGAGATGCTGGGCGAGAAGCCGAACAAGCGCACGAAGCTGGCGATGGTGTCCGTCGACCCGTCCAGCGGTGCGATCGTCGGCATGTACGGCGGGTCCAACTTCGTCGACGACCAGATCAACCGCGTCACGTACGACAAGATCCAGGCCGGCTCGACGTTCAAGCCGTTCACGTTGATCGCCGCGCTCGAGAGCGGGAAGACGCTGGAGTCGCGGTACAACGGCTACAGCCCGATGAAGGTCCAGGGCTGGGACAACCCGGTCCCGAACTTCGACAACGAGCAGTTCGGCAACATCAACCTCGTCACGGCCACCGCGGAGTCGGTCAACACCGTCTACGCGCAGCTCAACGAGGAGATCGGACCCGAGAAGACGGTCGACGTCGCGACGCGTGCGGGCATCACGACGCCCGTCCTCGACATCCCGTCGAACGTGCTCGGAACGTCGGCCGTCCACCCCCTCGACATGGCGAGCGCGTACGCGACCCTCGCCGCGCAGGGCGTGCATCACGACCCCTACATGATCGAGAAGATCGTCAACTACGACGGCACGACGGCCTACGTCGCGAAGTCGAAGGGCAAGCGCGTCTTCGACGCCGACGTGGTCGCGGACGCGACGTACGCGATGCAGCAGGTCGTGCAGTCCGGCTCCGGTGAGCAGTGGATCAAGCCGCTCGACCGGCCGATCGCCGGCAAGACCGGGACGACGAACGAGTGGAAGGCCGCCTGGTTCGTCGGCTTCACGCCGCAGGTCGCGACGGCTGTCGCCCTCAGCCAGGTCGGTGAGGACGGCCACTCGCAGGAGACGATCGAGGCCGTTCCCGCGTCGCTCGGCGGGGTGACCGGCGGGAAGACGCCGGCGGAGATCTGGGCGGCGTACATGAAGGGGGTCTTCGAGCTGCCGCAGTACGAGAAGGTCGAGGACTTCCCGCCGCGCGCGAACGTCGGGCCGACCCCGACCGCGCGTCCGAAGGCGACGACGACCGCCACTCCGACCCCGACGCCGACCGAGACGCAGGAGACGGTCGACAAGGTGCCGGGCGGTCTGGTCGGCAAGCTCCAGGCCGACGCGAGCGCGACCCTGGTCCAGGCGGGCCTCAACGTGGCCATCACGACGGCCTACTCGGACGACGTCGTCGTCGGGCGCGTGATCAGCGTGAGCCCGGGCGAGGGCAAGAAGATCAAGCCGGGCGGCACCGTCACCCTGGTGATCTCGAGCGGCCCGAAGCCCGAGCCCACGAAGGAACCCGAGCCGACGCAGACGACCAAGCCGACGCAGCAGCCGACCGCGCCGGCCACGCCGAAGCCGACCCAGGAGCCGACGCCGAAGGCGACCGAGAAGGCCACCGACGCGGAAGCGGCGGCCGGCTGACGACCGGGTGACCCGTCCGGCCGATTTCGGCTGGGCCGGGCCGCCCGGTAGGCTAGAACACTGCTGTGCCCACGTCCTCGACCGCCATCGGTCGCAGGCGCGGGAGCCCGACGAGCACCGCCCGTCCCACAGCGACGCACGAGAACCCTCCTGTCACGGATCGACCGTGACCGCCAAGACCAGAGGAGGTGGGTATGAGCCTGCGTCCGTACGAGATCATGATCATCCTCGACCCTGATATCGAGGAGCGCACCGTTGCTCCTTCGCTCGACAAGTACCTGTCGGTCATCACGACCGACGGTGGCTCGGTCGACAAGGTCGACATCTGGGGTCGTCGCCGCCTGGCGTACGACATCAAGAAGAAGTCCGAGGGCATCTACGCCGTCGTCGACTTCAAGGCGACGCCCGCCACCGCCAAGGAGCTCGACCGCCAGCTCGGCCTCAACGAGGTCGTCCTGCGGACGAAGGTCCTGCGCGCCGACGCCTGAGCCTGTGCACGAACGCTGCGCGTGTCGGTAGGCACCGCTAGCGTGCGCAGGACCACACACGACTGATCGAACGAACGAGGAGATGGCATGGCCGGCGAGACCGTCATCACGGTGATCGGGAACCTCACGGGGGACCCCGAGCTGCGCTTCACCCCGTCGGGTGCAGCGGTCGCGAACTTCACCGTCGCGTCCACCCCCCGCACGTTCGACCGCCAGAGCAACGAGTGGAAGGACGGCGACACGCTGTTCATGCGCTGCTCGATCTGGCGGGAGGCGGCCGAGTCGGTCGCCGAGTCGCTCACCAAGGGCACCCGCGTCATCGTGACCGGCCGCCTCGTCCAGCGTTCCTACGAGAACCGCGAGGGCGCGAAGGTCACGGTCGTCGAGCTCCAGGTCGACGAGGTCGGCCCGTCGCTGCGCTACGCCACGGCCAAGGTCACCCGGACCCAGCGTTCGGGTGGCGGCGGCTTCGGCGGCGGTGGCGGCGGCTACAACAGCGGTGGCAACCAGGGCGGCGGCACTGGCGGTGGCAACCAGCAGGACGACCCGTGGGCGACGCCCGCAGGTGGTTCCGGCGGCGGCTACTCCGACGAGCCCCCGTTCTGATCCCTAGGTAACCCCAGACAACATCCCATCCCCGGGCACGGCAACGCCCGGGGCTCCACCGAAGGAGGAGCACCACGATGGCCAAGGCCGTGGTACGCAAGCCCAAGAAGAAGCAGAACCCGCTCAAGGCGGCGAAGATCGACGTCGTCGACTACAAGGACACTGCGCTGCTGCGCAAGTTCATCTCCGACCGCGGGAAGATCCGCGCTCGCCGGGTGACCGGTGTGTCCGTGCAGGAGCAGCGTGCGATCGCGCGCGCCGTCAAGAACGCCCGCGAGATGGCCCTGCTGCCGTACTCGTCGTCGGCTCGCTGAGGAAGGAGACACTCATGGCCAAGATCATCCTGACCCACGAGGTCACCGGACTCGGTGCCCCGGGTGACGTCGTCGAGGTGAAGGACGGGTACGCCCGCAACTACCTCATCCCGCGCAGCCTGGCCACGCCGTGGACCAAGGGTGCCGAGAAGGACATCACCGCGATCCGCAAGGCCCGCAAGGCCCGCGAGATCGCGACGCTGGACGACGCCAAGGCCGTCCGCGACTCGCTGCAGGCCAAGCCGGTCGTCGTCTCCGCCAAGGCGGGCGACTCCGGTCGTCTGTTCGGTGCGGTCACGACCGCTGAGATCGCCGACGCGGTCAAGGCTGCCGGCGCCCCGGCGATCGACAAGCGCAAGGTCGAGATCGGTCAGCCGATCCGCGCCCTGGGCGAGTACAAGGTGTCGGTCCGTCTGCACGCAGACGTGGCCGCGACGGTGACCGTCAAGGTCGTCGCCGCCTGACGCCAGGCATCACGCGCGAAGCGCCCCGTCCCGGATCCGTCCGGGGCGGGGCGCTTCGTCGTGGTGGAACCGCGCGGCGGGCAGCCCGCTTGCCTTGCGAGGAGTGCCGGGCGTGGGGATCGCCCTCAGAGCCGCCCCCCCACGGAGCTTGTGTTCTGCGTTTCGCTCGCATAGCGGCAGGAATGCAGAACACCACCGCGTTGGGGGTCCCGTGGTGGGGTCAGGCGACGCCCAGGTAGGCCTGCTTGACCGCCGGGTCGGCGAGCAGCTCCTGGCCGCGCCCCGACGTCGTGACCTCGCCGGTCTCGAGGATGTAGGCGCGGTCGGAGCGGGACAGGGCCTGCTGGGCGTTCTGCTCCACGAGGAGGATGGTGGTGCCCTCCTTGTTGATCTCCGTGATGATGCGGAAGATCTGCTGGATGACCAGCGGCGCCAGGCCCATCGACGGCTCGTCGAGCAGCAGCAGGCGCGGACGAGCCATGAGCGCGCGGCCGATGGCGAGCATCTGCTGCTCGCCGCCGGACAGCGTGCCGCCCACCTGGGTGCGGCGCTCTAGCAGGCGCGGGAACAGGTCGAACACCCGCTCCACGGTCGCGTCGTGCTCGGCCTTCGTCTTGAACGTGCGGGCGTAGGAGCCCATCTCCAGGTTCTCGACGACGGTCATGCCCGGGAACACGCCGCGGCCCTCGGGGGCCTGGACGATGCCGGCCGACACGCGCTCGTGCGCCTTCATGCGGGTGATGTCGCGGCCGTCGAACCAGACGGAACCGCGGGCCACCGGCCGGATGCCGGAGATGGCGCGCATCGTCGTCGTCTTGCCCGCGCCGTTGGCGCCGATGAGGGTGACCAGCTCACCGTCGTCGACCGTCAGCGAGATGCCGCGCACGGCCTCGATCCGGTCGTAGGCGACCGTCAGGTCCTTGAGCTCAAGCAGTGGCATCGTCGGGCACCCCCAGGTAGGCGGCGATGACGGCGGGGTCGGAGCTGACCTCCGCCGGCAGGCCGTCGGCGATCTTGCGGCCGAACTCCAGCACCACCACGCGGTCGGTCACGCCCATGACCAGGCGCATGTCGTGCTCGATGAGCAGCACGGTGAAGCCGTCGTCGCGGATCTTGCGGATCAGGTCCATGAGGGCCTGCTTCTCGGACGGGTTGAACCCGGCCGCGGGCTCGTCCAGGCACAGCAGCTTGGGCTGCGTGGCCAGGGCGCGCGCGATCTCGAGGCGACGCTGGTCGCCGTACGAGAGGTTGCGGGACTGCTCGGTGGCGTGCCGGCCGATGCCGACGAACTCGAGCAGGGCCATGGCCCGGTCGATCGCGTCACGCTCCTCGCGGCGGTGCCGCGGGGTCCGGAAGATGGCCCCCGGGACCGACGTCTTGTGCCGGGCGTCCGTGCCGACGACGACGTTCTCCAGCGCCGTCATGTCGGAGAACAGGCGGATGTTCTGGAACGTGCGGGCGATGCCGAGGCGCGTGATCTGGTTGCGCTTGACGGCTCCGATGGGGCGGCCGTCGAACATCACCGAGCCCGACGTGGGCCGGTAGATGCCCGACATCGTGTTGAAGCACGTCGTCTTGCCGGCGCCGTTGGGACCGATCAGACCGAGGATCTCGCCGCGGCGGATGTCGAACGTGACCCCGTCGAGCGCCGTGAGGCCGCCGAACTTCACCGTCACGTCCTGCATCTGCAGCAGCGGGGCGCCGACCTCCGTGTGGATGGTGCGGTCGGTCGCGACGACCTCGGCCACGTGCTCCGCGTCGGCCAGCTCGGGGTTGACCGCCGAGAGGTCGATCTCGATGGCCTCCTCGACGTCGCCGTCGGGCAGGTACTCCTCCGGGGTCGACCCGGCGACCACGTCCTCGGTGCTGCGGAACTCCTCGTCGTGCTCGGAGCCGGCGCCGATGCCTCCAGGGGTGCTCATCAGGCGTCTCCCTCCGTGTCGTCGGCCGTCTTCTTCAGCGGTTCCCCGCCGGCGGTCGCGGGAGCGGCCTCGGGAGTCACGACGGACGCGGCCGCCAGCGCCGCACGCCGCGTGGCCACGTAGATGCCGCGCCCGTAGGTGAGCAGCTTCTGGCGCGCGGGGAACAGCCCCTGCGGCCGGAAGATCATCAGCACCACCAGGGCGAGGCCGAAGAAGAGGTACTTGTAGTTGGCGATGTCGTCGCCGTTGATGGGGATGCCGAACAGCTCGGTACGGCCCAGGAAGAAGTTGGGCAGGTACACGATGATGAACGCGCCCACGATCACGCCGAGCTTGTTGCCCTGACCGCCGAGGACGACGGCGCACAGGAACAGCATCGAGTTGATGACGTTGAACGTCGTCGGGACGACGAACTGCACCTGGCCCGCGTAGAGCGCCCCGGACAGACCACCGATCGAGGCGCCGATGAGGAACGCCCACAGCTTGAACTTGAACGTCGGCACGCCCATGATCTCGGCCGCGTCCTCGTCCTCCCGGATGGCCACCCACGCGCGGCCCACGCGGGAGCGCTCGAGGTTCCCGACGACGAGCAGCACGATGATGATCAGCACGATGCTGAGCCAGAACCACCAGGTCCCGGAGTTCAGCGGCGCGGTCGTGTTGCCGGCGGAGAAGACGCCGTTGGGCTTGTCCGCGGACTCGCCCACCACGGGGTAGGCGATCTGCGACAGGCCGCGGCCACCGCCCGTGATGTCGCTGAGGTTGTCGGCCAGGAGGCGGACGATCTCGCCGAACCCGAGGGTGACGATGGCGAGGTAGTCGCCGCGCAGGCGCAGGGTCGGGGTGCCGAGGATGAGGCCCGAGACCGCCGTGATCGCGATGGCGATCGGGACGGCGAACAGCCACGCCCAGTCGCGCGAGAGCCAGTCGTCGGTCAGGTTCCACGGGCTGTCCGGGCTGGTCAGCAGGCCGACGGTGTACGCACCGATGGCATAGAAGCCGACGTAGCCGAGGTCCAGCAGACCCGTCTGCCCGACGACGACGTTGAGGCCGATCGCGAGCAGCGCGTACATGCCGAACTGGGCCAGGACGCCGCCGAAGTCGGTCCCGACGGTGGTGATCACGGGCGGCCGGATGACGGGCAGCAGCGCGATCAGGACGATGAACGGGACGCCGATGCCCCACTGCGTGGGACGCGCGAGCGCGTCCCACCAGAGCCGGAGCTTGTCGCCGACGCCCAGGTGCAGCGTGGGCTGGGTCTTCTCGATGCTCATGCGCGTGCCCTCCCGAGGGACTCACCCAGGATGCCGGTCGGTCGGAACATGAGCACCAGGATCAGCAGCACGAAGGCGACGACGTCGCGCCACTCGGTGCCGAACAGCGCCTGCCCGTAGAGCTCCATGACGCCCAGCAGCAGACCACCGAGCAGCGCGCCGCGCAGGTTGCCGATGCCACCGAGGACGGCGGCGCTGAACGCCTTGATGCCGAGGATGAAGCCGCCGGAGTAGATGATGCCGCTGGGCACCCGCAGCGTGTAGAGCAGGGCCGCGGCGCCGGCCAGCAGGCCGCCGATGAGGAACGTCAGCATGATGACGCGCTCGCGGCTGACGCCCATGAGGGTCGCGGTCACGGGATCCTGCGCGACGGCGCGGATGCCGCGACCGAACTTGGTCAGCGTGATGAAGCGTTCGGTGGCCACGGCGAGCAGGATCGCGGCGACGAAGATGACGATCTCGACGTTGGTGACGTCGGCGCCCAGGAACGTGAACTGGACCGTGGGCTCCACCAGCCGGATGGGTTGCTGCGCGTTGACGCCGCCCAGCTTCTGGTTGGTGAGCTTGGGGAGCACGAAGTGCACGAACTCCTGCAGGATGAACGAGGCTCCGATGGCGGTGATGAGGAACACCAGCGACGGGGCGCCACGTTTGCGCAGGGGCCGGTAGGCCACGCGTTCGAGCCCGACCGCCGCGCCGCCGGAGACGGCCATGCCGCCCAGCATCGCGATGCCGAGGTAGACGATCGTCAGGAGGGTGCCCTCGGTGTACGCGTTGCCGTTGGGTGTGAAGCCCAGCAGCATCAGGGTCGCGTACTGCCCGAACATGCCGAGCATGAAGATCTCGGAGTGGGCGAAGTTGATGAGCCGCAGCACGCCGTAGACCAGCGTGTAGCCGACGGCGACGAGGGCGTAGATCGATCCGTAGGTGAGGCCGTCGACGGTCAGTGCCCAGAAGTTGTGGGTCAGGGAGTCGACGTTGAAGGCGCTCACCACGCTCGACACGGCGGGGCCGACGGTCATGACGGCGCTCATGGTGCTCCTAGATGGGGGGGACGGGTGGTGCAGCACGGCGGCCGGGCCCCGTGGGGACCCGGCCGCCGTGTGATCGTCACTTGACCTGGTAGATCCAGATCAGGGCCGAGGCGAGCTCGCCGTCGGCGTCCCACTTGTAGTGGCGGGCCAGGCCGTCACCGTCGTAGTTCTTGACCCAGTCGACCATGCCGGCGCGGTCCTTCACGCCGGAGTCGATGCCCTTGAGCATGATCGTCGCCAGGTCGTACGCCTCGACCGAGTAGACACCCGACGCGACGTTGAACTTGGCCTGGTAGTCCGCGGCGAACTTCTCCGGGGCGGGGCCGCACGGGCAGGACAGGTACGCGTCCTTGGCGGCGGAGCCGGCCTGCTTGACGAACTCCGGGTCGTTGGTGCCGTCGGCCGAGACGAAGGCGGCGGTCACGCCACCCTCCTTGAGCTGCGACGCGAACGGCGCACCCTCGGCGTAGTAGCCGGCGTAGAAGACGGCGTCGGGCGACTCGCCCTTGACGATCTGGACCGTCGCGGAGAAGTCCTTGTCACCGGTCTTGACCTTCGCCGCGCACGCGCTGTCCGCGGCGTCGCCGAGGCCCGCCGTGATCTGCTCGGCCAGGCCCACGCCGTAGTCGGAGTCGTCCTGGACGACGCAGACCTTCTTGAAGCCGAGCGTGTTGACCATGTAGGCCGCGACCGACGGACCCTGGACGGCGTCGTTGGCCAGGCCGCGGAAGAAGTTCTTCCAGCCGTTCTTGGTCAGGTCGGGGTTGGTCGCCGAGGCGGTCAGCGACAGGAGGCCGGCCTGCGAGAACACGGGGCCGACGGCCTTGGTCTCACCGGAGAACGCGGGGCCGAGCAGGCCGATGATGCTGTTGTCGCCGGCGATCTGCGGCGCCACCTGGGTGGCCTTCTGCGGGTCGCCCTCGGTGTCGAACTGCTTGATGGTGACCTGGCAGTCCTTGTTCGCGGCGTTGTGCGCGTCGACGGCCAGCTTGGCGCCGTTGAGGATGTTGATGCCGAGCGCCGCGTTGGCGCCGGTCAGGGCGCCGGCCATGGCGATCGTGGTCGGGTCGCACTTGGCGGAGCCGTCACCGGCCGGGTCGGCGGCGTTCGACGAGTCCGCGGCGGGCACCTCGGCGCCCTTGCTGTCGATCTGGACCAGCGGCTGGATGCTGAGGTCACCGGCGGGGGCGGCCGACGAGGCGCCGTCCGTGGCCGACGGGGTGTCGCCGCCCGCGTCCTTGGACGAACAACCGGCCAGCACGAGGCCGACCGCCAGGACGAGCGCGGTGCCCGCCAGCTGGGGGGTGGATCTACGCATGAGCTACCTCCGTGGGGTGTGCACCGACGGCGTTGCCGACGTCGATGTCCCGGCCGCGTGCGTGCCAGGGCTGGACGCACCGTAGGCCGCAAGAGTTACCGGTGAGTTTCGTTTTGCGCAAGCATGGTGACGATCCGGATTCAGGCAGGTCACGGATCTGTCACGGGGGTGGGAAAGGCCCAGGATCGCGACGAAATCCGGCGACGTTGCCATGTCCGTACTCTCTACCGCGGCGCCCACAACCCGGCGCGTCGGGGCGCGACACGCCGGGTTTGTCTCACGCTCCGGTCACCATCCAGGCGCTCCCGCGCGCGCGGACGCCCGTCGTGACGGCCCGGGCGGCCATGAACAGCCCGGCGAACGCGAGCCACAGCCAGACGAGCCCGGCCGTGCCGCCCGGGGCCCAGGCGTGGACCGCCAGGGCCGCCGGGAGGTACGCGACGAGCGTCGCGACGCCGGCCCAGGCGAGGAACACCCCGTCGCCGGCACCGATGAGGACACCGTCGAGCACGAACACCCACCCGGCCATCGGCATGGTCACCGCTGCGACGACCAGAGCTGCGACAGCGGCTGCGCGGACGTCGTCGTCGGCCGTGAAGAACCGGACGTACAGCCACGACGCACCCCCGACGACCAGCCCGAGCACCGCCCCGGCCCCGACGCCCCACTGCAGGGTGCGCCGCAGGACCGCGCGGGTGCCCGCGACGTCGCGCGCGCCGAGGGCGTGCCCGACGAGCGCCTGCGCGGCGATGGCGAGGGCGTCGAGCGCGAAGGCCGCCAGGCCCCAGACGGCGTTGACGATCTGGTGGCCGGCGAGCGGGACGGCGCCCAGGCCGGTCGCGACCCAGACCGTCACGAGGATGGCGGCGCGCAGGCTGAGGGTGCGGACCAGCAGCGGGGCGCCCGCGCGGGCGTTCGCGACGATGCCCGCGACGTGCGGCGACAGGCGCGCGCCGGCTCGTCGGGCACCGCGGACGACGACGACCGCGAGGACCGCGCCCATGCCGAGCTGCGTGAGCGCCGTGCCCGCGCCCGAGCCCGCGATGCCGGTGTCGAAGCCGTAGACGAGGGTGATGTTGAGGACGGCGTTGACGACGGCGCCGGTGGCCGCGACGCCCAGGGGCGTGCGCGTGTCCTGCAGGCCGCGCAGGGCGCCGGTCGCCGCGAGGACCAGCAGCATCCCGGGCAGCCCAGGCGCCGACCAGTGCAGGTAGGTGACGGCCTGCCGGGCGACCTCGTCGTCCGCGCCCAGGGCTGTGACCAGCCAGTCCGCACCCAGCCACAGGGCTGCTGCGAGCGCGACGCCCAGGCCGAGCGCGAGCCACATCCCGTCGACGCCCATCTGCATCGCGCCCGCGCGGTCGCCCGCGCCCAGTCGTCGGGAGACCGCGGCCGTGGTTGCGTACGCGAGGAAGACGCAGAGCCCGACGGCCGTCACGAGCACGGTCGACGCGAGCGCGAGACCCGCCAGGGGAGCCGTGCCCAGGTGCCCGACGACGGCCGAGTCGACCAGGACGAACAGCGGTTCCGCGACGAGCGCACCCAGGGCCGGGACGGCGAGCGCGAGGATCTGCCGGTCGACGGTGCCGCGCAGGTGTCCACCAGATGAAATGGGGCCGAACTCTCTCTCGATCCACACCCGGTGCACAGACGAACGTGCGGGTGACGGCGGTGTTCGCCGATGGGACGCGTCCCAGTATCCACACTGCTGTCCACGGTCTGTGGAGAAAGTCGGACACGGTCCACACCGGCGCCCACACCCGACCTATCGCCGTCCCCAGGTGAGGGGGCCGTGATCCCCAGTCTCGACGGCAGTTGTCCACAGGGCCGCGAGGGGTGGTTGGAGGGCGCCGAGAACAGGTCTACGGTCGCGTGGGCGAGGTCGGTTGGCGCCGCCTGTGGGGACCGTGTCAGACCCTGTTGGGAACATGTGTTCGAGCGAAGGACGATAGGGGCGACAGGTGTCGATCGAGGAACTTGAGTACGGGGCGCCGCCGGACGCCGGACACGGTGGTGGCGGGTTCGACCGCACCCCGCCGCAGGACCTCGACGCCGAGCGGTCCGTGCTCGGCGGCATGATGATCTCGAAGGACGCCATCGCGGACGTCATCGAGCAGCTGCGCGGCACCGACTTCTACCGGCCCGCGCACGAGGTCGTCTATGACGCGATCCTCGACCTCTACGGCCGCGGTGAGCCGGCCGACGCCATCACCGTCGCCGACGAGCTGACCAAGCGCGGCGAGATCGGCCGCATCGGCGGCGCGCCCTACCTGCACACCCTCATCTCGGCGGTGCCCACCGCCGCGAACGCGGGCTATTACGCCAAGATCGTGCGCGAGCGCTCGATCCTGCGGAAGCTCGTCGAGGCCGGCACCCGCATCGTCCAGCTCGGCTACGGCACCGACGGCGGTGACGTCGACGAGCTGGTGAACAACGCCCAGGCCGAGGTCTACGCCGTCACCGAGCGCCGCTCGTCCGAGGACTACCTGCCGCTCGCCGACGTCATCGGTGGCACGGTCGACGAGATCGAGGCTGCCGGGCATCGCGGCGAGGGCATGATCGGCGTGCCGACCGGGTTCTCGGACCTGGACCGGCTGACCAACGGGTTGCACCCGGGGCAGATGATCGTCGTCGCGGCCCGCCCCGCCATCGGCAAGGCGCTGGCGCTCGACACGCCGCTGCCGACGCCGACCGGTTGGACGACGATGGGCTCCGTCCAGGTCGGGGACCTGCTGATCGCGGCCGACGGCACGCCGACCCGCGTCGTCGCGGCGACGCCGGTGATGACGGGGCGCCCCTGCTACCGCGTCACGTTCGACGACGGCACCAGCGTCGTCGCCGATGCGCAGCACGAGTGGGCCACCCGCACGCGGGCCGACCGCCGCAAGGCTGGCACTCCCGCGGGCATCCGGACCACCGAGGAGATCCACGCGACCCTGCGGTGCGCCACGGCGGACGCGCGAGCCAACCACTCGGTCGCGACTGCCGCCCCCCTCGCGCTCCCGACCGCCGACCTGCTCATCGACCCCTACGTCCTGGGTGTCTGGCTCGGCGACGGCCACAGCGCGTCCGCCCGGTTCACCAGCGCAGACCCGGAGATCGCGATGCGCGTGGAAGGGCTCGACGACAGCAACGACGCGGATGCTCGACTGCGTGCGCTGGGCGTCCATGACGAGCGCCACATCCCGCTTGCCTACCTGCGTTCAGACGAGGCGCAGCGGCGTGAGCTGCTCGCCGGCCTGCTCGACATTGACGGCACGGTCAACCCGACGGGGAGCGTGCAGATCGCCCTCACTGACGAGCGGCTGGCACGCGACACGCGCGAGCTTATCCACTCGCTCGGGTACCGCACCGGCTTGTCGACCAAGCGCGTGAAGGGGCGAAGCGAAGCCTCGTCGACCTGCTTCGCGATCACCTTCACGACGGACGACGACGTCTTCTGGCTCGAGCGCAAGCGCATCGTGCACAAGGAACGTCGCCGGCCTTCGACCCCGCGCCTCACCCAGCGTCTGATCGTCTCGGTCGAACGGGTCGAGTCCGTCCCGGTCCGTTGTGTCGAGATCGCGCACCACTCGCACCTGTACCTGGCGACGAACGCGATGATCCCGACGCACAACTCGACGCTGGGCATCGACATCGCACGCTCGGCGGCAATCAAGCACAACATGACGTCCGTCGTCTTCTCGCTCGAGATGAGCCGCAACGAGATCACGATGCGCCTTCTCTCGGCCGAGGCGCGCGTGCACCTGCAGAAGATGCGCACCGGTCAGATGGGCGAGGACGACTGGGCCAAGGTCGCCGCCACCATGGGCAAGATCTCCGAGGCGCCGTTCTTCATCGACGACTCGCCCAACATGTCGCTGATGGAGATCCGCGCCAAGGCGCGCCGACTCAAGCAGCGGCACGACCTCAAGCTCGTGATCATCGACTACCTCCAGCTCATGACGTCCGGCAAGCGAGTCGAGTCACGGCAGCAGGAGGTCTCGGAGTTCTCCCGTGCGCTGAAGCTGTTGGCTAAGGAGCTCGAGGTCCCGGTCATCGCCATCTCGCAGCTGAACCGTGGTCCGGAGCAGAGAACCGACAAGAAGCCGCAAATGAGCGACCTTCGCGAGTCTGGCTCTATCGAGCAGGATGCCGATATGGTCATCCTCTTGCACCGCGAAGACGCGTACGAAAAGGAATCGCCCCGCGCCGGCGAGGCGGACCTTATTGTTGCGAAGCACCGAAACGGGCCCACCGACACGATCACGGTTGCCTTCCAGGGTCACTACTCGCGCTTCGTCGACATGCAGGCTTAGCCTTTTTGGGGCGTAGGTCCCGCATAAAGTTGGGACCGATGCACCAGAAAAGACGGAAGAACTCAGCTGAAGTTCGTGGCAGTCGCCAGCCCGTTCAGGCTCGAACGAGCACGACGCCAGCACTGGCGAGCGCTCGTGCGGCGGGGTCGTCCTGGGGCCTGTCGGTGATGACGCCTGCGACGGCATCGAGCGGAAGGACGGTGTACCGGGACGCGGCGCCGATCTTCTCGTCGCTGCCCAGCACATAGGTCTCCGCGGCGCGCGACGCCAACGCTCGCTTCATCGCGGCCTCGTCGCCGTCGCCGGTGGTCAGCCCCGCGGTGTGGTGCACTCCCGTGACGCCGAGGAAGAACAGGTCGGCACTGATCTGGTTCGCGGCCTCCACGGCCGCGGCGCCGCACGCGACGGCCGAGTGCTTGAAGAGGCGGCCGCCGATGAGGAAGACCTCGGCCTCGTGGTTCAGGAGGGCGGCGGCGATCGTCGGGCTGTGGGTGACGACCGTGCACGGGAAGGACTTCGGCAGGACGTCGACCATCGCCAGCGTCGTGGTGCCGCCGTCGAGGATGACGGTCGCGCCCGGCGGGATGAGCGCGACGGCTGCGGCCGCGACCCGGCGCTTGCTCTCAGGTGAGACAGCGGTGCGAGCGGCGTAGTCGGCCACGGCGGGCGACGCGAGCAGCGCGCCGCCGTACACGCGCACGGCCAGACCCGCCGCGTCGAGCTCGCGCAGGTCTCGGCGGATGCTGTCCTCCGAGATGCCGAGCTCGGCGGCGACGTCCTTCGCGACGATCCGACCTTCCCTGCGCAGCCGTTCGAGCAACAGGTCCTTGCGCGCAGCGGCAAGCATCCGCGGTCCTTCCTGTTCTTGCACGTTTCTGCTGTATCGTGCCGAGTGTGACTAAGCCTATGTTGATCCTGATCGCCGGCCCCTACGCCTCGGGAACCGGGGGCGACCCCGCGCTCATGGCCCGCAACCTCGAGCGCCTGGAGGAGGCCGCGTGGCCGATCTTCCAGGCCGGGCACATCCCCATGATCGGCGAGTGGGTGGCCCTGCCGGTGCTCTCGAGCGCGGGGGCCAGCGGACCGACCGACTCCCTCGCGGCGCAGGTCATGTACCCCACGGCCGAGCGGCTGCTCCAGCACTGCGACGCCGTCCTGCGCCTGCCTGGCCAGTCGCAGGGCGCCGACCAGGACGTCGCCATCGCGATGGAAAGAGGCATCCCCGTCTACTACTCGCTCGAGGAGGTCCCGGCCATCGCAACCCTCGCCGGCTGACCGAGCGTCGCACCGCGGATACTGCTGATGTGGCGAACCATCGAGCACTGACCCCGTCGAGCGCCGGGTGTGCTCGTGAGAACTGCCGGGCTCGTGGCGGCGGGCGTGGGCGAACACGGCGCGCGCGACCACCACCCGCACGCCGCGTGCGTCGAGCCCGGTGATCGCGGAGCGGGTGGCGGCGGCACCGGTGAGTCGATGCTCGTGATGGCCGGCTCGAGCCAGCACGGCGACCGCGAGACTGCCCGCGAGCGCCGCGGTCGCCATCGTCAGCGGGTGCTGAGGAGCCAGACGAGCGCTGCCGCGTTCGCGAGGGCTGTCGCGGCAGGTCCGTAGGTCTTGAGCCTGTCGTGGGTGCGCACGCCGACGACGGCGTCGGCGCCCTGCACGATCACCATCACGACCGCCACGGCGGCGACGAAGTCGATCGAGCTCGTGAACAGGGCGATCGTCGCGCCGGCCGCCAGGGCGGTGCTGCGGGCGAGCGCGTACATGAAGCCGACCTTCGCCTCGTCGCCCGCCCCGCGGAGGCCCGCGATCGAGTATCCGAGGCTGACGTAGGCGCTGATCGCCGTGATGGCAGCGCAGATCCAGAACTCGATGCTCACGCTCGGACTGTGGTGCGGCTCACGGCCTCACGCGCTGACGTCACGACCGTCGCGGCGGACCGGGCCGGCCGACACTCGCAGCGCCGCGATCGTGAGCCCCGCCGCCAGCAGGACCAGGACGGCGGTCTGCGCGAAGCCACCGGAGGGGCGCGGATGCGTCGTCGCGACCGTGACGATCCCACCGATCGCCCGGGCGACGACCGCGCCGCCCGCGAGGGCAGCGACGTGCGCCCGCCCCCAGCGAGCGGACCGCGACCACCGCGTCACCAGCACGGCCGCGAGCGCGAGGACCGCGATGCCCAGCGCGACGCCCAGCCAGGTGCCGGGCACCAACCCGTACCCGAGCGCCAGCACGAGCGCGCCGAGCACGACGAGCCACGGTGGCGGGACGGGGGCGTCCGTAGGTGGTGGGAGCGTGCGTCGGCCGAAGGTGCGGGCGACGACGACGAGCGCCGCGGCGACCGCCACCGCGCCGGCCAGCTGGCCTGCGGAGGCCTGGTCGGATCCGGCATCGCGCACGTCCGACCACACCGCGATCGACGCCAGCACCCAGAGCACGACGAGCACGGTCGTGCCCGGTAGGCGCAGCCACGGTCGTCGGCCGGGCGACGAGTCGAACGACTCGACGAGCGCGATCGGCGCGCCGATGCTCCACACCGCGTGACCTGCCAGGAAGTTCAGCGCGAACGCACCGCTGACGCCGATCGGCGTCAGCAGGGTGGGTTCGACCCACGACCGCCACGAGTCGTAGTCCATGTAGTGCATCGCGAACAGCGACTGGTCGACGACACCCGCCTGCAGCACGCCGAACGCCGTGCCGAGCGCCAGGATCCCGGTCCAGTGCATCGCGGTGCGCGCGGCGAGCTCGCGGATCAGCAGGGCGGGCGCGCCGTACAGCGGGGCGAGCACCGCCAGGCCGCCGAGCAGCTGCCACGGCTGACCCGTCACCTCGGGGTCGTACGCGGAGAGGTACTCGGCGCACACGGGCGCGACGAGCAGCAGCGCCAGCACGAGCGGCCAGGAGCGGACGCGTGTCGTCGGTGCGGGCACGGATGCCATCGCGCCATCGTGGCATGCGCGCTCTCCGGGGGGAGCCGCCCGTGGCGAGCGACGGCGCGTCGAACGCGGCGCGCTTAGCCTCGTCTCATGACCACGACGTCGCGCCGCATGCAGGACCTCCAGATCGACGACCACACGCTCACCGTCCCGCTGGTGTGGTCGGACCCCGCTGACGAGCGTCGGATCGACGTGCACGCGGCGGTCGTGACCCGCGACGGCGGCGACGACCTGCCGTACCTCGTGTTCCTGCAGGGCGGCCCGGGCAGCGAGGCGCCGCGTGCGTTCCACTCGCCGACGGCGCCGTCGTGGCTCGACGCCGCGCTCGAGCACCACCGCGTGGTCATGATCGACCAGCGCGGCACGGGTGCGTCCACCCCGGTCGGCGACGACGACCTGGAGCGCGGGACCGACGAGCTCGTCGAGCACCTCACCCACCTGCGGGCCGACTCGATCGTGCGCGACTGCGAGGCGGTGCGCGAGCACCTGGGCGCGGCGACGTGGAACGTGCTCGGGCAGTCGTTCGGCGGCTTCACCACGCTGGCGTACCTGTCGACGGACGCGTCGTCGCTCGAGCACGTCTACTTCACCGGCGGGCTCAGCGCCGTGGGCCGGCACCCCGACGACGTGTACGCCCTGACCTACGACAAGCAGCGCGAGGCGTCGGAGAAGTACTACCGGCGCTTCCCCGCGCACCGCGACGCGATGCGGCGCCTGGCCGACCTCGCCGCGGCCGGCGCGATCGTCCTGCCCGACGGCGAGGTCGTCTCGGTCTCGCGGCTGCGCTCGCTCGGCATGCTGCTGGGCTCGAACGACGGCTGGCAGACCCTGTGGCAGCTCCTCGAGCGGGAGCCCCGCACCAACGCGTTCCGGTACGACCTCGCCGCCGCGCTGCCGTTCAGCGCGCGCAACCCGATCTACTACGTGCTGCACGAGTCGAGCTACGCCGACGGTCACGCGACCGACTGGTCGGCCGAGCGCACGGAGCCCGACGACTTCCGCGCCGACCCCACCCTGCTCACCGGCGAGCACGTGCGCCGCGAGTGGCTGGACACCGTCCCCGGGCTGCGGCCGTGGAAGGACGCAGCCCTGGCGCTGGCGGAGCACGAGTGGCCGACGATCTACGACGCCGACGCCCTCGCCTCGTCCGGCGCTCGCGGTGCCGCGGCCGTCTACGTGAACGACAACTTCGTCCCGCTCGAGTTCTCGCTCGAGACGGCCCGCCTCCTTCCCGGCGTCACGCCGTGGGTCACCAGCGAGCACGAGCACAGCGGCCTACGCTCCGGCGACGTCTTCACGCACCTCGTCGACCTCGCGCACGGCCGACGCGTGCGCTGACGCGCCGCCTCTCAGCTCCGGCGCCGCGCCACCAGGAGGAAGATCGCGCCGACGAGCAGCAGGCCGAGCCCGACGAGCAGCGGGGGCACCGCGTCGGCGCCGGTGGTCGCGATCTGGCCCGGTGGTGTCGGCGTGGGTGTCGGTGCAGGGGTGGACGGGCTCGCCGTCGGTTCGGACGGGGTGGGGGTGGGCGTCGGGGTGGGTGAGGGCGTGAGCGCGTTCGTCACCGTGACCACGGGAACCGTCGTGCCCCCCGGTCCCAGCGTGATCGTGCCGGAGACGTCCGGCGGCTCCCAGTCGCCGTCGTCGACGTCGGCCGGCGGGGTCTCCGTCACCGTGCAGGTCGCGCCCACCGGGAGGTCGGTGGCGACGGTCGTGGAGTCGCCGCCCGTCAGCGTCCACGTGCCGGAGCCGACGACGGTCGAGTCGTCGGGATAGGTGCACTGCCACGTCCCGGTGTACGTCGTGCCGTCGGGGACCAGGCCGCCCGGGTCCTGGACGTCCTTGGTGATCTCGAAGCCCGTCGACGGCACGCGCGTGTTGGTCGCGGTGAACCCGCCCTGCGGCGTGCCGTCGCTGACCACGGTCCAGCCCGACGGGTCGACGGTGAGGTCGAAGCTCGGCTGGCCCGACTCGGTGAGCTCGATCTGGGTGCCCGCCGGCCACGTGTCGGGGGCGATCGGCACGGCCGCGGTGTCGCCGTCCCGCAGCGTGAGGGTGGTGCTGGGCAGCGGGTCGCCGCGGAAGTCGCGGGCGTGCACGGTGATCGTGTACGTCGCGTCGGGGTCGACCCACAGGCCCATGTCCTCGACGAGCTTGGTGACCGTGGTGCTCACGTCCGCGATCAGGCCGGCGTCGATCGTCGGGTCGTTCTCGCCCGGGGCGCCGGCGGTGTACGGGACCTCGCCCGACGACGGGTCGGCGTCGGAGTCGACCGAGTCGTTGCTGCCGGCGTCCTGCGTCGTGAACGACAGGTCCGACCACGGCAGCGTGCCGAAGCGGGCGTCGTCACTGAACGCGTCGCCGGTGGTCGGCGGCACGAAGCGGACCGTGTAGTCGCCGCCGTCCGGGTCGAACCCCGTGATGTCGGGGTCGTCGGTCGCGAAGTAGTACTGGCCGTTCGCGTCGGTCGTGGTGGTCGCGATCGTCGCGCCGCCTGCGTCGAGCAGGTCGACCGTCACGCCGGGCAGCGGCGGCTCGTCGGCGTCCTGGATGCCGTCCTGGTCCGCGTCGAACCACACGACGTTGCCGATCTGCAGCGGCGCGAGCGGCAGCAGCGTCGCGACGTCGCCCAGACCGCCCGCCTTCTTGAGCGCGGCGCCCGTCGACTGGCCGGCCACGTTGCGCGCGTCGGCCCGGCTGCCGTCCTGCGTGCTGAACCACGAGAACCCGTTGACGCGGTACTGCCCACCGGGGTCGAACGCGGTGGACAGCAGCTGGTCCACGCCCGGCAGCGTCGCGAGAGCGCCCGTCGTGGTCTCGTGGTGCACCGGGGTGGTGGTCACCCACTGCGTGCCGTCCCACTGCGCCGAGTACACGTTGGTGTCGTCGAAGAACTCCCCGCCGCCCGGGCCCTCGGCGCGGGTGGACGCAGTCGTCTTGCCGCCCACCGTGCCGTCGTCCTCGAGCGTGAACGTGCCGTCGCCGTCCGGCGCGGCGACGAGCGTGTCGCCGTTCGAGTACGCCTCGAAGGTGCCACCGCTGGCGTTCGTCTCGCCGTTCGGCCCGTAGTACTCCTGGCCCGTCTGCAACGAGAGGCGGTCCTGCAGCCCGACGACGAGGTCGCCGTCCGGCGTGAAGTCGATGTCCGACAGGATCGGCTGCGCGTGGGAGATGCCCTGTGCGCCCTCGATCTCGATGCCCCAGTCGTCGGCGTCGAACGTGTCCGTCCACGGGTGCCACAGGCACTGCTCGCGCGGGTCGGGATCGGGCGGCGGGGAGCTGGTGCAGAGGCGGTTCGGCCGCTCCCACGGCAGGCCCTTGAGGTAGTCCATCGGGATGCTCAGGGCGGTGGTGCCCGACGACAGCGCGCCGAGGTCGGACTCCGGCGCCGAGCGGACGACGGCCCGCATCGTCGTCGTCGCGGAGGTCGAGTCGCTCACGTAGCCCACGTAGACCTGGCCGTGGTGGACGTGCACGGCCCACGGCCGGTCGGTGGCGCCCAGCCCCAGGTCGATCGCGTCGTCCAGCGACTTGCTCGCGATGTCGATGACCAGCAGCTGCTGGGTGTAGAGGTCGACGGCGTAGAGCTTGGTCTGGTCGGTGCTCACGGCCATCCCGCCGATGCCGACCTTGCCCGCGTTCTGGAACGCCAGCGGGTCGTCACCCGGTGCGTTCGGGTCCGCGGTGAGGCCGCGACCCGCCGCCGACAGGTCGAGCCCGGCCGGGGCGACCGGCGCGAGCGTGCTGACGTCGAGCCACTGCTCGACCGCGCCCGGTGTGCCGATCTCACCCGTCGCCGGATCCATCACTGTCGGTACGCGGTAGATCCCGCCGATCCCCAGCGGCCCCAGGTCCGTGCTGCGCTTGAGCAGGGCCGATGCGAACACGTCGCCCGTGCTGCGCTGCGTCGCGACGCCCCACAGCGCGCCTGTCTGCTGCGTCGTCGCCAGGAAGGTGCCGTTGCGGAAGTAGTTGGCCCGGGCCGCGGCCGGCGTGCCGCCCGGGACGTCCGGCCCGGTGGGCAGGTTGAAACCGGGCGCCTGCGAGGCGTCGGTCAGGTCGTCCTGCCACGGGTAGACGATGAGCGACGGCCAGTCCGCGGCGTACGGGTTGGTGCGCTGGGCGGCGTAGTGGATGGGTGTGACCGTCGGGGTGTCGATACCCGCGGTGGAGTAGTCGTCGGGTGCGTTGACCCCGAAGTCGACGTCCGTGTCGCCGAGCCGGGCCAGCTGCACGTCGCTGCCGCTGTCGCCGGCCCCGGCCGCCAGGACGGAGTAGCTCGGTTCGTAGCCGTCGGGCAGGTCCGAGAAGACCAGGCGCACGTCGTCGGTGTCCGCGCCGGTGACATTCACCGTGTACGTGCCGTCGGGCCCCGAGCGTGCCGTCCCGACGACCGTCTGGTCTCGGTCGACCGCAGTCACGAGGACCCCGGCCAGCCCCCGGTCCACCGGGGTGCCGCGGCCGCCGCCCGTGTCGAGCACACCGTTCGAGTCGTAGTCCTGGAAGACGGTCCCGGAGACGGTGCCGCTGGCCGCGAGGGCGGGGGTCCCGGACGTGGCGAGCGCGACGCCGACGACGAGCGCGCCCGTGAGCGCGGCGCCTCGTCGTGCGACCCGTCCTCGCATGCCGTCCCCTCCCGCGCATGACCGCCGATTCGTCACAGTAACCCGTCGTTCGCCCGTTTCGCCGGGTGACTCTCTCCGGGCGAGGTCGCCGTCAGGCGCGCAGCGCGGTGCCGAGCCCGCGCGCGGGGGTGAAACCTGGGAGCACCAGGAAGGACGCGGAGGCCGTCGTGCGGGTGAAGGCCATGAGCGCGTCCTGCTCGTCGAGCCGCTGCTGGGTGCGGACGAACAGGCTCGTGTCGGCACCGAACGCCATGAACAGCAGCCCCTCTCGGTCCGGGCCGTCGGCGAACGAGTACGAGCGCCGCAGCATGAGCCCGTCGAGCCCGGCCGGCAGGGGGTGGGCGCGGCGGATGTGCGCGTCCACCGGGACCAGGTACCGCCCGTCCGGCGTCTTCGCGTCCAGGTCGGGGCCGTCGGCCTGGGAACCGCCGCTCAGGGGGATCCCGGTCGCTCGGGACCGGCCGATGGCGTCGTCCTGCTGGGTGACGGTCTGCGCGCCGAAGCGGGCGACGTCGATCGGCATGCGGCGCACGACGAGGGTCGTCGACCCCATCGGTCGCGCGCTCCAGACCGTCGTCGCGAGCTCGTCGTCGGTACGGGGGATGCTCAGGCCGTCGTGGAAGCCGAGCAGGTTGCGCGCGGCGAGGCCCTCGGGCGGGCCGGCGAAGGCCGACGCCGACCAGCTGACGTCCAGACCCGTCTCGCGGTGCAGCGCCGAGACGGCGCGCGCGGCCGTGGGCCCGACGTCGCAGCGGACCAGGACCGCGAGGTCGCCGCCCTCGTCGACGAGCGCGTCGCGAGCGAACGCCGGTAGGTCGTCGGCCGCAGGTGCACCCGGGAGGAACGTGCGCACGACCCGCGGGCCGATGCCGACGGTGACCGTGAGGCGGGTCGGCCTCAGGTCTCCCAGGTCCGGGTCGGTGCCGGCGACGAGGGTCGTGATGCGCTCGCCGACGCCGTCGAGCAGGTCGGCGAGGTCGGCGCGGGACGGGAGACGCTCCGGCAGGTCGAGCACCGCGAGCTCCGCGTGGCGCTGGAGCGTGGTCGGTCGGTCGATCCCCGCCTGGTGCGTGCCGTGCGGGTCGACGACGGTCGCGTCGTCCGTCCCCGGCGTGGTCGTGCCGGCGGTCGGGCTCCCGTCGGCACCGCCGCGACCGGTCCCGTCGAGCGCTCGTGTCCCACCCGCTCCTACGAGCGCCCCACCGACGGCCCCGGCGGCGGCGCCGAGCAGGAAGCCCCGGCGGCTCGGCCCGCCGGACGGCCGGGTCGGCGGCTCGGCGGCGTTCGTGGGGTCGCCGGTCATGATCGGAACACTACGTCCCGCCTCGTCCGGGTTCGTCCGTGGCCCGGCCGTAGACTGCCCGGATGCTGCGCGCGAACAGGGCCCGCACGTCGTCGGGCGTCCTGTCCGTCGCGCTCCTGGTGGCGCTCGCTGCCTGCTCGTCGGGCACGTCACCGCACCCGACGACCGCGCCGAGCGTGTCGGCGACGGCCACGACAGGCACGATCCGCGTGCCGCAGGACGCCGCGACCATCCAGGCGGCGCTCGACCAGGCGGCGCCCGGCACCACGGTCCTGGTCTCGCCGGGGACCTACGCGGAGTCGGTCGCCGTCCGCACGAAGGACGTGGTGCTGCGCGGCACGGACCGCGGCGGCGTCGTCCTCGACGGCGGCGGGGGGCTGCCCAACGGGATCGTCGTGACCGCGCCGGGGGTGCAGGTCGAGAACCTCACGGTGCGCGACTACACGCTCAACGGAGTGCTCGTCACAGGGCTCACGCAGGACGGCGGGCTCGCGCGGGGGAGCGACGGCTACACCCGCCTCGACCCGGAGAGGTACCCGCCCCTGCAGGGCTTCGCGGTGCGGTACGTGACGGCGTCGAACAACGGTCTGTACGGCGTGTACGCGTTCGACGCGCAGCACGGCGTGATCGAGCAGAGCTACGCGTCGGGGTCCGCGGACTCGGGCTTCTACATCGGTCAGTGCCGGGACTGCGACATCGTCGTGCGCGACAACGTCGCCGAGCTCAACGCGGTCGGTTACGAGCAGACGAACGCGAGCGACTCGGTGACCGTGGTCGGCAACCGCTTCGCGTCCAACCGGGTGGGCGTCTCGGTGATGTCGGACTACCAGGAGGCGTTCGAGCCGCAGCACGGCACGGTCGTCGTCGGCAACGTCGTCGCGGGGAACCACGCCGAGCAGACTCCCGCGCAGGCCGACGGCGCCTGGGGCATCGGGCTCGCGGTGTCCGGCGGTCAGGACGACGAGCTCCGGCGCAACAGGATCACCGGCAACCCGGTCGT
>Ga0222423_1000507_pt1 | contig 26208 bp, 23 predicted proteins | sample 3A0metagenome_FD_182472 | JGI IMG/M metagenome (GOLD analysis project Ga0222423, IMG submission 182472) | Enriched microbial communities from leaf-cutter ant dump, University of Wisconsin, Madison, United States - 3A0 (version 2) | ecosystem: Environmental > Terrestrial > Nest > Insects nest >...
CGGTGCAGGGCGGCAAAATTGCCGTGGACACCATCGTCCAACGCGACACGGACGACGCCTTCCGTGGCCGAGCATTCACGCTGTACGACGTCGCCTACAACATCGCCTTCATTGGCTCCGCCTTTGTAGCGGCAGCGTGCCTACCCGCCACGGGATATTCACGGGTTGCGGAAGGGTCGCTTGCCGTGGCGTACCTCGTGGTGGCCGTGATCTATGCGTCCTCACCATCGCGGCCGGCCGAGCGGGCCTGCCACCACTGAAGCAGACGCTCGCGGGCCTGATCAGCTCGCAGCGGCCCATACTCCATGCGCAGCTCCAACAAATGGCGATACGCCTCGCCCACGTGGCGGCCCGGACCAATCCCCAGCGTGCGCATAATCTCCGTGCCATCGAGGTCAGGACGAATCGCATCAATCTGTTCCTGCTGACGCAATTGGGCAATCCGCTCCTCCAGATCGTCGTAGGCAAAGGACAACCGCTCCGCCTTACGCCGATTCCTGGTGGTCACATCCGCCCGGGTCAGTCGATGGAGGCGCTCCAACTGTTCGCCCGCGTCGGTCACATAACGACGCACCGCCGAATCGGACCACCGCGCCTCGCCGTAGCCATGAAAGCGCAGGTGCAGCTCCACCAACTGCGTGACGGCCTTGACCGTGTCCTTGTCGAACTTCAGCGCTTTGAGCCGCCGCCCCGCCATCTTGGCGCCCACCACCTCGTGATGGTGGAAGCTCACGCCCCCGCCCGGTTCGAGCCGACGCGTGGCCGGCTTGCCAACATCGTGCAACAACGCGGCCAGGCGCAACACCAGATCCGGCGTGGGAACGGCACCATCCGCGTCCGTTTCTAAGTCAATGGCCTGCTCCACCACCGTCAACGTGTGGTCGTACACGTCCTTGTGGTGGTGATGTTCGTCGATCTCTAGCTTCAGGGCCGGAAGTTCAGGAAGAACATGCTCAGCAATTCCCGCATCGACCAGCACCCGCAAACCCTCACGCACGTTCGCCGCCAGCAGCAGTTTGGTGAGCTCGTCGCGCACCCGCTCGGCAGACACAATCTCAATGCGCGGCGCCATCCGTGCCATGGCCGCAAACGTGGCCGGCTCAATGTCAAAGCCCAGTTGCGCGGCAAAACGCGCCGCCCGCATCATGCGTAGCGGATCGTCTCCAAAGGACACGTCCGCATCGATTGGGGTGCGCAGCAGCGCACCCGCGAGGTCCTCGATGCCGCCAAAGGGGTCCACAAACTCGCCGGTGCCCACGCGCAACGCCATCGCGTTGATGGTGAAGTCACGCCGGGCTAGGTCGCCATCCAACGAGTCGCCAAAGGCAACCACGGGCTTGCGTGTGGCACCGTCGTATTCGTCGGCACGAAAGGTTGTGACCTCGGCAATGAGGTCGTCACGGCGCGCACCGATGGTGCCAAAGGCACGGCCCATATCCCAGGTGGCATTGCTCCAGCGCTTCAGGATCGCCTCGGTGTCGTCGGGACGGGCCGAGGTGGCAAAGTCCAGGTCCGTGGAGGCGCGCCCCAGCAAGACGTCACGCACCGAGCCGCCCACCAAGACCAAATCGAACCCCGCTGCCGCAAACATCTCGCCGAGCTGGGCGACTTCGTCGGGCACTGCAGCACGCAAAGCACCCGCACGCGTGGTCAACACCTCGCGAGATGGCACGGCAGGCACGGTAGGTCGAGTCATGGGTACCAGCATTCCAGAGCATGCCAACGGCTGGGTCCCCAGGTGCTCCCGGTTAGAGTTGCCCCATGCCCGAATCGCCCACGCCGCGCCCGAGCCGCTTTCCGCGGCCCCCCATCGGCGCCGGTCTTCGCCGCAAACGTGCGGCCAGGGTGGCCGGACAGTTGCCCGTGTCACGGGAAGTTTCCGCGGGTGGCGTGGCGGTCAAGGTGGAAGACGGTGTGGCCTACGTGGCCTGCATTGCCCGACGCAACCGAGCCGGCCGTTTGGAATGGTGCCTACCGAAGGGCCACATTGAGGCCGGTGAAACCCCCGAACAGGCTGCCGCGCGCGAAGTTGCGGAAGAAACAGGCATTCAGGCCGAGGTGCTGCAGTCCCTTGGTGTAATCGACTACTGGTTCACCGGTGATGACCGGCGTGTTCACAAGAAGGTGCACCACTTTTTGCTTGAGGCCGTAGGCGGATACATCACCACCGAGAACGACCCCGATCACGAAGCGGAGTTGGCGGACTGGATCCGCATCGACGAGTTGCACACCAAACTCGCCTTCCCTAATGAACGCAAGATGGCCCAAACAGCCGCGGAACTCCTGACTCGTCGCTCGTGAAGCTCCAAACTGGGACCCCCTTGGCGGCACGCGCATCGGCCGCTGCTGTCATCGTTGCCGCGCTCGTTGGCAGCGCGTACCTAAGTGCACTACCTGCACCCGCCTGGGGGACAACGCCGCAGACACCCCCACACGAGGCCGATGTGACCCCCGCTGACGCACTGACGGTGACCCGGGTCAATGAGTTCCCCGCCTCGGTATCGGCCCAAAGCTCCTATTCGGTACGCCTGCGCGTGCTGGCTGCCTTGCAGCCCGTCAGCGATGTGCGCCTGACGCTGAGTGTGACCGATGCGCCCCTGAAGGATTCCGATGCCCTCGCACAGTTCCTGGCTGACCCCTCGGTTGTTGAACGGCACCGCGTAGCCGCGACCGCGGTGGGTACCACCGACACGACCGGGCGCACCGTACTCAGTGCACACACGGAGACCGCCGTGAACGCCACCGTTGAGGCAGGGGGCTTTGGGTTGGACCCCGACACGCCTGGCGTCTATGGCATGGTGGTGGAGTTGCGCACCCCCACGGGCACCGTGTGGCAAGCAGCAACTCCCGTCACCTGGCAGCCGCGCGCATTGCCCAACCTGGATGTTGCAGTGGTGGCAACCATCGCCGGAAACCCAGCCCGCACGTCGGCATTGCTGAGTGCAGCCGACGATGATCGCATCACCTTGGCCGTAGACACGGCCAATCTCGATGCCGAGCAGTTGGCATCCCTGACACGTCGCGAAGCATTCGCCGTGCCCGCGGGCAACCTCGACATCTCCAGTGCGGCTCACGTCTTTGCCGCCAGCTTGCTCGACGAAGCACTGGCATCAGCGCGCGGATCGGTGGAGTTGCCCTGGCTGGCCTTCGCGGCGGCCGTCGACGATTCCACGATGACGCTTGCCTCTCAGGGGGGCGCCCTGGCGGTGCTGTCAACTGGACCAACAACGCTAGACGTGCCCTTTCCCGTTGTCACCGCCACTGAGATCGTTGACCGTGCCGGAGAGCCGCTGACTCCCGCACCGGTAGTGCTCATTCACTCGCGCATCTCGCGAGCGCTGGCGGGTCTTGTTCCCGGTGACCCCACCACCACCTCCCGGGTGTATGCCGAGGCCGCCTTCGCGTCGATGAGTGGCGCGGGCACCGTGGTGGTCGCACCGGGAGCGGACTGGCTGGTGGACGGTTCGCACCCTGCGCACGCCGTGACAAGCCTGCTCGATGCGCCCTTTGTCACGCCCCGCACGCTTGCAGGCTTGCTGTCTGGGCCGTCACGTACTGAGGTAGATCTGCCGGAGGCAACCCCTTCGGAAGTGGACATTCCCGGAGGACAAATCGTTGCAGCGGTCAGTGCCTTGTCCGCACTGGCCAATGTGGACGCCGCCTCAGACAGCGCCTCCACGCTGACCCAGCGAGCGCGCCAGGAAGTTTTCTCCTCCATGTCGCTGGCGGATCGGGACGACCCAGCACGGCGTAGCGGGCGCATCGACGATGCTGTGGCGAACGCCAATGACCTGGCAACCTCGGTACGCGTAATCTCCGGTACGGACCTGACCTTGGTATCCCACTCCGGGGCGGTGCCCTTGACCATTCACAACGGTCTGGATGTGCCGGTCACCGTGCAGGTGGCAATGACATCCCGGTCACTGATTTTGCAGGCCAAGGCCGCTCCCCTGGTGACCATCGAGCCATACTCCGACGCCATGGTCACCGTCCCCGTTGAAGCTGTCTCCAGCGGTGACGTCAACGTATCCGTGGCACTGCGCAATGCGGACGGCGCCACCCTGTCAGTGGCAGAGACGCTACGAGTGCGGGTGCGTGCAGCGTGGGGCAGTGCAGCCACCGGGGTAGTAACCGGCGCGCTCGTACTGTTGCTGCTGGCTGGGATCTATCGCACGATTCGTCGTGGCCGACGCGACACCCGCCTAGTGCCGACCGCATCCACTCCCGTGGCGGGCGAGTCCGAATCGGACGACGACTAGCGGTGGGGAGAATAGCCCCATGACAACCGACGATGCGGCGCAGGCGGGACCCGCCTCCAGCGCCAACGTCGAGGCCACCCCCGGACGCTCACTCGCCCGCAATACGGCGGTGATGGCCGCGGGCACGCTGGTATCGCGCGTGTTGGGACTGGTGCGCAACACCATCTTGCTGGTGGCGGCCATCTCTGTCACCGGGATTGCCGCGGACGCCTACTCGGTAGCCAACCGCCTGCCCAATGTGATGTTTGCGGTACTGGCCGCGGGGGTGCTCAACTCGGCCCTGGTTCCACAGATCGTGCGGGCCTTTAGTGATGGCCGCGAGCGCACCGTGCATCGCATCGTCACCGTGGGAACGGTATCCATCCTGGCGGTGACCGTGGTGTTCACGCTGACCGCCGGATTCTGGGTGCGGTTGTACTCGGACAACTGGGGTCCCGACCAGACCGCCCTGGCCACTGCGTTTGCGCTGTGGTGTATCCCCCAACTGTTTTTCTACGGTCTGTACTCCCTGCTGGGCCAAGTGCTCAATGCCCGCGAACAATTTGCGGCGTTCATGTGGGCCCCGGTGGCCAACAACGTCGTCGCCATTGCGGGTCTGGTGGTGTATCTGGCCGCCTACGGTCGGTACGCGCCCGTGCACAGCAGTGCGGCCGAAGTGGTCGATCAGTGGACCATTGGGCGCATTGTGCTCATTGCTGGAGTGGCGACCCTGGGTATCGCGGCCCAAGCGTTGGTGCTGATCGTGCCGCTGTGGCGTGGCGGCTACCGGTGGCGATGGGTGTGGCGCGGACCCAAGGGTGAACTGTCCACTGTGGCGCGCGTGGCCAGCTGGGCGTTGGGGGCGGTGCTCCTGGAACAGGTGGGGGTGGCGTTGGTGAGCAGAGTAGCCACCGCGGCCCCACGCGCGGCCGCCGTGTTGGAGGCGGCGTCGGGTTCGGCCCACCCGGACACGTTGGTGCCTGATCCTTCGGTTGCGGGCGCCGCCGTGTATGACATGGCGCTGAGCATGTACTTGTTGCCGCACTCGCTGGTGGCGATCTCACTGATGACGGTGCTGTTTACGCGCATGTCGCGTTTTGCCGCCGCCCACGATCTGGTCAGCCTGCGTGGCGTACTCAGTGAAGGCGTGCGCCTGGTGGGTGCGTTCATGATGCTCGCGAGTGCGATCTTGTTTGTGGCGGCTCCTCACGTGGTGCGCGTGCTGGCATTCACCGCGAATGCAGACACCATCGATGCGGTGTCCTGGTCGCTGCGGTGCATGGTGCTTGGCCTGGTGCCGCTGGGCGCCTCGGTGATGTTCAAGCAGGCGTACTTCGCGCTCGAAGATGGGCGCACCGTGTTCCTCATTCACATTGCGATGACGGCCGCCTGGCTGGCAGTGGCTTACGGCGTCAAGTGGACGGCGTCCCCGCAATGGTGGGTGGCGGGCGTATCACTGGGACTGACGGCCACAAACATCGTGTCCGTGGTGCTGAGAATGTGGGGACTGCGATCTAGGTTGCACGGGGTGGATGGCCGCCGCATCGGTACAACGTACGCGAAGTCGTTCACGGCCGCGCTTGGTGCCGCGGTGCCCGGTGTGGTGATCATGTGGCTTGCCCCGTCCACGTGGGACGACGCTGGTGCCGGCGCGGTGCTGGGTAGCGTTGCCACGCTGATAGCCGTTGCCGTAGTGATGACAATGACCTACCTGATGCTTTCGCGCATCTTGCACATTCCTGAGACACACGCCGCGACGCGGGTGCTCCTGCGACGTTTGCGCCACGTACCATGACAAAGGTCGCCAAGTCAGCGCAGGTAGAGGTCGGGGAGGTCGAGGTCACAGTGCAGACGGGGGAAACGATCGCGGGGCGGTTCATTGTCGCAAACCCTGTGGACGATTCCATCCCGGGAATGAGCACCTTTACCGGGCATGACACGCGCTTGGACCAAGGCGTCACGATTCACCTGATCGACTCCGTGGCACCCTCGGCGGTGGTGCGGGCCGCTCATCGTGCACGCCTGGTTTCCGATCCGCGGTTGGTACGCGTCCTTGCCGCGCACACGCACGGACGCGGCGCCGACCGCCGCACCTACGTGGTCACGGACCAGCCGCGTGGTGCCCGGCTGGACACATTGCTGACGCGTGCCGCGCTGGCGCCCTCTGCCGCGGCGGCGGTTGTGGGATCGCTCGCAGCGGCCCTGTTGCGGGCCAAGTCAAGCGGTGTGCGGCACGGCCATATTCGCACGCGCGACGTGACAATTACCGACGGCGGCCACGTCGTGCTGACGGGATTAGGCATCGTTGGCGAACTTGTCAGTCAGTCGGGCGCCGGTCCAACCCCACGGGAGAAGGACGACGCTGTCGCCCTGGCGCGGCTGTTTGTCACCGCGGTCACAGCACGTGCTGTTGACGAGGTCACGGTTGCCCACCTGCCGGACGACCTCCCGGAAGCCGCCCGCGCCTTAAGTGAGGGCGTACTCGCCGGGAAGGGCCCCCGCACAGTGGCCGAGGTCATCGCCGCGTTGGGCACGGGCAACTATGCGGCGCTGCGTGAGTTGGCGCGTGAAGCGCCACGGCTGTGGTGGCCGGCCGCGCCTACCGAAGCCTTGCCCGAGTCGGCCGAGCCTGCGCCTGAACCTGAACCGACCGCGCTTGAGCCTGAGCACGAACCGGCCGAGACCGCGCCTGAACCCGAGACCGAGCCCGAGACCGAGCCCGAGCCCAATGAACCGGCCCCCGCGCGCCCCCTCACCCGCTTTGGCCACGCGGTTGACGACCTCGACGAGTTCCACGACATCATCGCCGACCAAAACCAAGTCATCCGTCCGTCTGTGGTGGAAGCGATCGCAACCCGACTGCACCACCGCTTCCCCGGATCGGCACGGCTCACTCGCGCTGCTCAGGCCGCACATCGTCGGGCACAAGCCCCGGCCCCCATCCGGCCAGCACCCCTCCTGGTGGCCGTGATGATCGTGGCGATCTTCGTGGCCTGCGTCATCGCTATCGACAAAATCCAAACGCCTCTGGAACCGGCCACAGACGGACCCAGCGGCGACAACTATCCCCAGTACAGTTTCGGTGCCACAGCGCCGGCACCCGCACCCCTGCCGTAGGTCGCGCCTTTTCCCGTAGTGTTCCCTTCATTCGGCCACTGGAATAGGCCGGGCCTACCATCGTGTTGGCCTATCCACATGAGCACAACGGTTACGCAAGGGATTTGACCTGTGTCAGAGATTCGCAATGTCATCATCGTCGGGTCCGGCCCTGCCGGATACACCGCCGCCATCTACGCTGCCCGTGCGGGACTCAGCCCCCTGGTGATCGCCGGCTCCATCACCGCCGGTGGCGCGCTGATGAACACCACCGAGGTAGAGAACTTCCCCGGATTTGTCGAGGGTATCCAAGGCCCCGAACTGATGACCACCCTGCAGGCACAGGCCGAGAAGTTCGGTGCCGAGGTGTTGATGGACGACGTCACGGCCGTCGAGCTCACCGGTGAAATCAAGACGGTGACAGTGGGCCTGGGTCGCACCTACCAGGCACGCGCCGTCATTCTGGCGATGGGGTCCGCGTACAAGGAGCTTGGCCTGCCGGACGAGAAGCGACTGTCTGGCAAGGGCGTGAGTTGGTGCGCAACCTGTGACGGGTTCTTCTTCCGCAACCACGACGTGGTGGTCATTGGAGGAGGCGACTCGGCCATGGAGGAGGCCACCTTCCTGACCCGCTTCGCCAACAAGGTCACCGTGGTGCACCGCCGTGATGAATTGCGTGCCTCCAAGGTGATGGTGGACCGCGCCACCGCAGACCCCAAGATCGAGTTCGTGTGGAACGCCGAGGTGATTGGTCTAGAGGGTGACGTCAAGCTCGAGGGCGTATCCGTACGTGACCGCATCACTGGTTTGGAGTCCACGCTGCCAGCCACCGGAATGTTTGTCGCGATTGGTCACGACCCTCGCTCGGAGCTGGTGCGGGGCGTGATCGACACGGATGCCGAAGGCTACGTGCAGGTTCAAGGTCGCACCACTCACACCAACATCCCTGGAGTGTTCGCCTGCGGTGACCTGGTCGATAGCCGCTACCGTCAGGCCATCACCGCCGCAGGGTCGGGCTGCTCGGCTGCCCTGGACGCCCAGCGCTGGCTTGAAGATGTGGCCGATTCCCAGCACGGCCTGAACGAGCCGCTGGCTGCTGGACGTAGTGCCTCATGAGCACCGTCGCCGCAACCACCGACACCTTTAAGGCTGAGGTCCTGGACAGTGACGTGCCCGTTGTCGTCGATTTTTGGGCCGACTGGTGTGGGCCTTGCCGGGCGGTTGCCCCGGTGCTGGAGGAATTGGCCGAGGAGTACGCCGGCCGGGTGAAGGTGGTCAAGGTCGACACCGACGCCAGCCCCGAACTGGCGATGGCGTACGGCGTGATGTCCATCCCCACGCTGACGTTCTTCCGAGGCGGCCTGGTTGCCAAGTCGGCGGTCGGTGCCAAGCCCAAGGCGGCATTGATCGAACTGTTCGATGAGGTTCTGGCCGCCGAATAAGTTGCGCCCAACGTTTTGCCCCCTTTGAAACGTTAGAGTGCTACTCACCTAACCCAAAAGGGGGGCGCATGCGCGCACATCGTGGTCTTACGTTCCTTGCTCTGGCTGGCGTCGCTGCCTTGACATTGACCGCCTGTTCCAGTGACAACAAGGACGACACCAAGGACGACTCGGTCACTATCGCGTCCATTCTGGGGCTTCCCGACTACGCCTCGATTGACTACCAAGAGCAGGAACGCCAGCTTCAAGAACTCGTCGCCGTGTGCATGCGCGAGGAGGGCTGGGAGTACACCCCTGTGGAGTACCCCAGTGAGTACTACGACTTCAGCGAGCCCACTGACGACGAAGAGCTCGAACGTATCCAGCGCGAAGGGCTTGGCGTCACGTACTGGACGCTGCACGCCTTTGACGACTCTGCCGACGTGGACGACCCGTTTACGGACTTCCAGGACCCCAACTTGGACTACCTGGACTCACTGAGCCAATCCGAGCAGGAGGCGTACTACGTCAGTTTGTATGGGGAACCGATGTCGGACGAGGGTGTCGAGATCACAGCACTGCAGGAAGATGGCGGCTGCTACGGCAAGGCGAACGTGCAGGTACGCGGTGATGACCCGTCCCAAGACCCCGCCTTCTGGGACGCCATGGCACCGTATTACGACGACATCAACGACCGGTACGTCGCTGACTCGCGCTACATCGAGATCAATAAAGCCTGGTCTGCGTGCATGAAGGACGCCGGCTACGACTTCACTGACCAGAATGCCTTCTACGAGTGGGCGTACTCCAACTTCGATGCGCGCCAACAGGAGGTCCTGGGCGACGACTTCTGGTCCGACCCAACGGCAGGGTGGACTCAAGAGCAAATTGACGACTTCTTCGCTACCGCCACGGCGCAAGAGCAGGAGGAACTGTTCGCCCCGCCAAAGCTCACAGACGAGCAGCGAACCGCGCTCCAAGCGATCCATGACGAAGAAGTCGCCATTGCCGTGGCCGAGTTCAACTGCTCCAAGGGCAACAACGCCAAGCTCGCGGAGGTGTACTCCGATGTCGAGGCCACATACGCCCTGGAGCACGAGGACGAGCTGCGGGCCTTGGCCGCCTCGTTGAGTGCCAAGAAGTGAACCGAAACCGCGTCGTCGCAGGAGCGATCGGGCTGGTGGTGGTTGCTGGAGCCGTGGGATGGATCGCAGGATCAACCATCACCTCCCCGGCCGAGGCCGCCGCCCGTGCCCAGGCTCCCACCCCGTCGCTGATTACCGCCGACGTTGACGAACGTGTGCTGTCCGCCGACGTCATCGCCCGCGGCTCCATCGGCTATGACGACCCAATCTCGTTGTCGCTCGGTGGTGCTGTGGGTGGCGATGTTGACGCGCAGATCGTCACGTTCGTGCCCGAAGAGGGCATCGAACTAACCGAGGGTGCGGTGGCGCTGGAAGTTGCCGGCCGGCCCGTGCTGTTGCTTGAGGGTGAACTACCGGTCTACCGCGACATGCGACCGGGGTCTTCCGGAGACGATGTGCTGCAGCTAGAGCAGGCGCTGAACCGGCTCGGATACCTGGCTGTCGCCGACGACACATGGGGTCCCGAAACCGGTGCCGCCATTCAGTCGCTGTACGCCAAGGCCGGGTATTCCACCAACACCACGTCGAGTTCAGACAAGGACGCACTCGAGGGCGCCCGCGAGAACGTGCGCTTTGCCAACCAGGCCGTCCAGGATGCGCAGAAGGCACTCGAGGGTGCGGGCGGCGCCACGGGGTCTGCACTGTTGGAGATGCAGGCGGCCGTATCCGATGCCCAGGATGCACTCGCCATTGCACAGGCACAGCGCACCCTTGCCATCAGTTCTGCCCAGGGTGCCGTCACGCTGGCCCAAAACGACATCGACGCCCTGCCGGCACCGGCAAACACCCACCCGGATTACCCGGCGCTACTGAACACCCTGACCGACGCCACCAACGCCCTCAACGCCACAACGGTGGAGCAGGATGCGCTGGTAGCCGCGGCACAACGCTCCCTCAACGTGGCCAATGCGCGCCTATCCGAAGCAAAGAGTCCCGGTGACCTGACGGGCCTGCGACGCGCCCTGGACGACGCCAAACGCCAGCAGGCCGAGGCTAACGAGCAGCTTGTTGAGATCGAGAAGAAGGTGGGGACATGGATCCCCTCGGGCGAACTGATCTTCGTTAAGCATTTGCCCGTGCAGGTCAACAGCACGACCGTCCGGCGCGGCTCCACTGTGTCAGGCAGCTTCATGACAGTGTCCGGGGCTGACATCGCCATGACGGTGGGAGTGTCCGAGCAAGACGCACGCCGCCTCAACGTGGGTGACACGGTGATCATCGACGAGCCCGACTTGCTCGATGCCCCCCTCGAAGCCACCATCAGCGAAATTCCAGACAGCTCCGGCTCGGGCCGTGTGCAGCTGTCGGTGCTGTTGGAAGACATCCCCCCGGTGCTCGTGGGAGCCAACGTCCGGGTGATCATCCCGGTCGAGTCCACCTCCGGATCAGTACTGGTGGTTCCGGCAGCCGCACTTTCCTCCGTCGCAAACGGTGACGTGCGCGTCGAGGTCGAAGATGCCGACAAGCCCGGCACCACATACTTTGTCACCGTCACCACTGGTTTGGCGGCCGACGGTGTGGTGGAGGTGCATCCCGTCGACGGAACCCTGCGTAAAGGTGACCGGGTGGTGGTCGGCCAGGCGGACATCGGACCCGCAGGTGGCATCGGCGCAAGTTCGCCCGACCCAACGCCCGCGGCCACCAGTGGTACCGCACGGGACTAGCCGTGACCACTGAACAACAACTCGACTGGCCGTCGGGTGACGTGCCCGTCCTGTCCTTGGACGGCATCGGCCGCACGTATATGTCCGGTGAGGTGGAGGTGGCCGCGTTAGCCGATGTCCATCTGCAGGTGCGCCGCGGTGAATACGTGTCAATCGTGGGCCCGTCTGGGTCCGGCAAGTCCACGCTATTGAACATTCTTGGCCTGCTGGATCGGCCCACAGCCGGCTCATACCTGTTTGAAGGCCGCGAAGTTGCGAGCCTGAACGAAACTGACCGCACCGCGGTACGCGGCCGACGCATCGGCTTCGTTTTCCAAGCATTTCACCTGCTATCGCACCGCACAGTGGTGGAGAACGTGACGATGTCGATGCTGTACACCGGCGTATCCCCCAAGGAACGCGTTGAGCGGGCGCGTTCAGCGTTGCGCTCGGTTGGCCTGGATCACCGGGCCGACTTCACCCCGACCCGCCTGTCTGGTGGTGAACGCCAACGGGTGGCAATCGCGCGGGCAGTGGTGGCCGAACCGGCCGTCCTGCTAGCCGACGAGCCCACCGGAAACCTGGACTCACGCACCTCCGAGGCAATCCTGGGACTGTTTGACCAGTTGCGCGCAGGCGGGTTAACGATCGTCATGATCACCCACGACTCATCTGTGGCCCAGCGAGCAGACCGCTCGGTGCGCATCCGAGACGGTCGGCTCACCCAGGTGGAGGCAGCATGATGCACACCTCGTTTTCCTGGCGTGACCTCATCTCGGAAGCCGTCGCCGGCCTCGCATCGCGACCGGCACGTACCCTGCTCACCGTGCTGGGAACGGTACTGGGAGTAGCTGCCCTGGTGGCCACCGTCGGCATCGCGCAAACGGCAGGTAACCGCATCGTCGGGACGTTTTCCGAACTCGAGGCCACCAGCGTCGTCGTTTCCAACAACCGCGGGTACTACGGAAGTGGGCCCGCTCCGGTTGCCTTCCCTCAGGACGCCGAATCACGCATCGCCCGCCTGAACGGTGTGGAGGCGGTCGGGGTGATGGGTCCAGTCAACGTCAATGGCGCACTGGTTTCGACCGTGACGCTGGACGATCCGACCGGGCTGAACGAGTTCCAAATGGATGTAGTGGCGGCTTCTCCGGGGCTATTCGATGCGGTCAAGGGCCAGATGCGCATGGGCCGCTGGTTTGACGCGGGACACGATGCACGCGCCGACAACGTGGTGGTGTTGGGGCCGGGCGCCGCACAAAAGCTCGGCGTGTTCCGGGTTGACCAGCAGCCAGTGGTGTTCATTGGCGATGCCCCATACGTGGTGATGGGCGTGTTGCGCGATGTTGCCCGCCAGGCCGACCTACTCAACGCGATCATTATGCCCGAGGGCACAGCGCGGGCCGACTACGACTATGTCTCCGGCACAACGGTGCAAATTGATGTGGCTTTGGGTGCCTCGCAGCTGATCGGAAAGCAAGCGCCCATTGCCCTGAACCCTGACGACCCAGGCACGTACCGGGTACGCGTCCCTCCCGCCCCGGACGCCCTGCGCAATTCGGTCGAAGGGGACGTGAACTCACTGTTCCTGATCCTGGGCGGAGTGTCGCTGCTGGTGGGGGCAATTGGAATTGCCAACGTCACGCTGGTGTCCGTGCTGGAGCGGGTGGGTGAGATTGGCCTGCGGCGTGCAGTGGGCGCACGACGCCGCCACATCGCCTCACAGTTCCTGTTGGAGTCCACAGCGATGGGACTGGTGGGTGGCGTGATTGGCGCCACCGTAGGCATTTTGGTGGTGGTGGGACTGGCGGCGTCACGGCAGTGGACACCGGTGTTGTCGATGTGGATTCCGGTGGGTGCACCGCTGCTGGGAGGAATGACCGGGCTCATTGCGGGAATCTATCCGTCGCTGCGTGCCTCGGCTTTGGAGCCAGTGGATGCGCTGCGTTCCGGCACCTAAAGTGGGTCGCCTCCTCGAAACTACTGGGCTGAACGTGCGAGACTTGCGCACATGACTCACTCGGATTCCGGCGGCACCAGACTCGACCCGTGGTTGGGCTCGTACGCCGCACGCGCACACAATATGCGCGCCTCCGAGATTCGTGCCCTGTTCTCGGTGGTGTCGCGCCCTGAGGTGGTCTCACTGGCCGGAGGAATGCCGTACCTGGCAGGGCTTCCCCTGGAGCAGATCGGCCAGATGATGAGCCGCCTGGTGGCCGAACAGGGTGAGACGGCCCTGCAGTACGGCTCTGGGCAAGGCTACGAACCGCTGCGCGAGCAGATCACCCAGGTGATGGAATTGGAGGGCATTCACGCCCATCCGGACGACGTGGTCGTCACTACTGGTTCGCAGCAGGCACTTGATCTGGTGTCCACGATCTTCCTCAACCCCGGTGACGTGGTGGTAGCCGAGGCGCCGTCCTACGTGGGGGCACTGGGAGTGTTCCGCGCCCACCAAGCCGACGTGGTGCATGTGCCCATGGATGAGGACGGGCTCATTCCCGCCAGCCTGGACGAGGCGCTCACCAGGCTGCGCGCCGAAGGCAAGACGGTGAAGTTCCTGTACACCGTGCCCAACTATCACAACCCTGGCGGTGTGACGCTGTCGCTTGAGCGGCGGCCGCAGATCGTTGAGATCTGCCAGCGCCATCGCGTGCTGGTGCTTGAAGACAACCCGTACGGGTTGCTGGGATTTGACCGTGAGCCTTTGCCAGCGCTGCGATCCCTCGACCCAGAAGGGGTCATTTACCTGGGATCTTTCTCCAAGACCTTTGCGCCAGGGTTCCGGGTAGGCTGGGCGGCCGCACCCCACGCGGTGCGCGAGAAGCTGGTGCTGGCAGCCGAGGCGGCCATCCTGTGCCCCTCGAACGCGTCACAGATGGCCATCTCCGCGTACCTGGATCGCTACGACTGGCAGGGCCAGATCAAGGCCTTTCGCGAACAGTACCGGGAGCGTCGTGACGCGATGATTTCGGCGCTGGAGGAGATGCTGCCTGCCGCGTCCTGGAATGTGCCCGACGGCGGCTTCTACGTGTGGGTGAAACTACCCGAGGGCCTGGATGCCAAGTCCATGCTCCCGCGGGCCGTGACCGCCCGGGTGGCCTACGTTCCCGGGACCGCCTTCTACTACGACGGCTCGGGCGCCGACCATATGCGATTGAGCTTTTGCTACCCCACCCCTGAGCGCATTCGTGAAGGAGTGCGCCGCTTGGCCGGGGTCATCACGGCCGAGATGGAGACCGTGCGGATCTTTGGCGCCAGCGGCACCGATGCATCCACCACGGTGGAGTTCCCGTCACCGGATATTGCGTAGCGGTTTAGGTGGGCGTGGCAGTGGGAGCTGTGAGTTGACTGTTGTGGCTGCGACTGAGTGATCGATGAAGGCACTGCACCTGAAGGAGGCGGCATGAACGTGTTGATTCTGGCCGGAGGCCTGTCCCATGAGCGCGACGTGTCGATGCGTTCGGGGCGCCGTGTGAAGGACGCCCTCGAGTCGGTAGGGGTTACGGTCACGATGGCCGATGTTGACACGGATTTGCTACCTACTTTGCAGTCTCTTGAGGATATGGTGGTGTGGCCGTTACTTCATGGCGCGTCGGGTGAGGACGGATCCCTGCAGGCGCTGCTGGAACTTGCCGGGGTGCCCTTTGTGGGGACCCGCTCCCGCGAGGCCCGGGTGGCGTGGAGCAAGCCGGTAGCGAAGGCGGTTTTCTCCCGGGCCGGCGTTGCCACGCCCGACTTTGTCACCCTGCCCCAGTCGCTGTTCCGCGAGGTCGGGGCAGACCAGGTCCTTGAGCTGTTGCTCGCTCGCTTCCCGCTGCCCATGGTGGTCAAGCCGGCCCGGGGCGGATCCGCACTGGGAGTGTCACTGGTTCACGACCGTAGCCAACTGGCACAAGCAATGGTCCACTGCTTCGCCTATGGCGACATGGCCCTCATCGAGGCGGCCATCACTGGTACCGAGGTGGCCGTATCCATCATTGGCACGGGCGACCAGGCTCGCGTGCTGCCCGGTGTTGAGATTGTCTGCGATGGGCCCTACGACTACGACGCGCGCTACAACCCCGGGCGCGTGGAGTACTTCGCACCCGCGCGCCTGGATGCTGACGCCCAGGCGGCCGTGGCCGCTGCGGCCCTCAGCGTGCACCGCACCATGGGCCTGGCTGACCTGTCTCGCATCGACCTCATCATTGACCATGACGGTGTGGCCCAGGTGCTGGATATCAACATTGCCCCCGGCATGACCGAGACGTCCCTATTCCCCCAGGCCGTTGAGGCCGCTGGCGAAGACCTCGGCGCCCTCTACGCGGCCGTGTGCGCCCAGGCACATCATCCCTAAGCCACCACGCTGCGAACCGCTGAGACCCCTCTCGCAGTGCCCCGAACCGCTCTGCTCACGCCACACCGGCACCTAGCTACTAAAGACTCCAGGCTCGGCTGGGTTGATCTTCTGCACGATGCGGTTGAGGTCCTCCACGGTGGCGAAGTCAATGGTGATGCTTCCTTTGGCGCTGCCCAATTTCACCTTGACGCGCGTGTCGAGATGGTCGCCAAGGCGTGCCGATAGGTCATCAAGTGCTCCCGTACGCGCACCCGGACGCACCGTACCCCCCGGTGCCTGAGGGGCCTTCACGCCGAGCGTGACGGCCTCTTCGGTGGCGCGCACCGACAAGCCCTCCGCGACGATGCGGGTGGCCAGTGCGTCCATCTGCTCGGGGGTATCCAGCGTGAGCAACGCGCGTGCGTGCCCCGCACTCAACACGCCCGCGGCTACCCGTCGCTGCACCGCGGGGGGGAGTTTAAGCAGGCGCAAGGTATTGGTGATCTGTGGACGCGACCGTGAGATGCGGTCGGCAAGTTGCTCGTGGGTGATCCCAAAGTCATCGAGCAACTGCTGATACGCAGCAGCCTCCTCCAACGGGTTCAGCTGTGAACGATGCAGGTTCTCCACCAGCGCATCGCGCAGCATGTCCGTGTCGTCAGTGCTACGGATGATTGCCGGGATCTCCGTCAGTCCGGCCTCACGGGTGGCACGCAGGCGACGCTCACCCATGATGAGCTCATAGCCCTCGCCCGCAGGATTGATGCGCACCACAATGGGCTGCAGAACACCAATCTCTTTAATGGAGCCAATCAACTCCGCCAGCGCATCGGGATCGAACACAGTACGAGGCTGACGCGGGTTCGGTACAACCGATGCCGGGTCAATGTAGGCAAAGGTGGCGCCCGGTACCGCCCGCAGACCCTGATCGTCGGACTCACTCACAAGCTGATCCGCCGTCACCTGCGGGACGGCTCCCGTGTCAGCAAAGAAGACGTCGTGGGGCCGGGAGCCGCGCTCCGCTGCCGCCGACTCTGGTTCAGTGGGGATGAGCGCGCCAAGCCCGCGACCCAGGCCACGCGACTTGGGGCGCGAGCTGGCCGGCTTGTTGCTTGCCGATGGGTTACTCACTGCGCACCTCCCACGGCAGCGCCGCGTTCTGCCACTTCGCGTGCCACGGCGAGATACGCCACGGCACCCGATGAGTGGGGATCATGTGTGATGACGGTTTGGCCAAAGCTTGGAGCTTCGGAGACACGAACGGAGCGCGGGACGGTTTGCTCAAGAGTCTGCGCGGGAAAGTGGGTGCGGACCTCGTGTGCGACCTCACGAGCAAGGTTGGTGCGCTGGTCATACATCGTCAGCACAATCGTTGATACGTGAATTGCCGGATTGAGGTGCTTCTTGACCATCTCGATGGTGTTCATCAACTGGGTCAATCCCTCCAGGGCGTAGTACTCGCACTGAATAGGGATCAGCACCTCCGTGGCCACAACCATTGCGTTGAGCGTGAGCAGCCCCAAGCTGGGCGGGCAGTCGATGAAGATGTAGTCAAGATGGCGGCGCTCGTTGTCGAGCAATTGCTGAATTGCTGTGTGCATGCGGTATTCACGCTTGACAGCTGAGACCAGCTCGATGTCCGCTCCCGCGAGGTCAATGGTCGCCGGAACACACCACAGCGTCGGCAGGTCCGGGCAGCGCTGCACGACAGATGCAATGGAGGCATCGTCGAGCAGGACTTCATAGATAGACGGAGTGCCGGCGCGATGCTCCACCCCCAGTGCCGTTGAGGCGTTGCCCTGTGGGTCCGCGTCAATGACCAATACGTTGGCACCCTTGCTGGCAAGAGCGGCGGCGAGGTTGACCGAGGTGGTGGTCTTGCCCACGCCGCCCTTCTGGTTCGACACCGCGATAACGCGGGTGCGCGGGGGGCGCGGGAAGTCGTGAGCCTCCAAGCTGCGGCGCAGACGCTCCGTTTCCATCAACTCGGCCGCCAAGGGGCTATCACCGTCCACTTTGATTCCACCGAAGGGATCATGTGACCTGCTCGCAGCGGTCGCCGCATCGCTCGCATGAGCCTCGGCCGTCGGCTGTGATGCCGGTGGCACGCTGTGCTCGTGGGGTGATGTCACGGGGTCTCCTTGCGCGATTCCAGCCTGGCGTACGGGCCAATGTTTCACGTGAAACATCATGTCCGCAAACTGCGAACCGGCTACTTGTCCACATGTCGCCTGGGGATTAGCGCCGAGGCATCCGGCCCTGTGGACGGCGCCCGCTCATCATGCCCGGCGGCATAGCTCGTCGCTGTGGAGAACCTGGGGAGAAGAATTTTACCGAGAGTGCGCGTCGCGGGTAATGCGCACAACCGTTGTGGGCTCCAAACCACTCAGGGTGGGTGCCGACACGACCTCGGCCACCAACCGTGCTTTGCGCAGTGCGTACTTAGCCCGGTCAACCTCGTCGGCTGCAGAGCGGCCCTTGAGGAGAGCCATCGCTCCCCCTTGCGCCAGCAGCGGTGCACACCACTTCACCAACTTGTCGACGCTCGCCACGGCACGGGCGGTCAGCGCATCGGCCGCCACGGACTCCCAGTACTCCTCTGCACGACCGCGCAGCACTCGCACGTTGGCTAGACCAACGTGCTGTGCGGCCTCGGTAAGCCAGGACACGCGGCGCTCCATGGGCTCAATGAGGGTCACCTCACGATCGGGCAACATCGCCGCCACCACCAACCCTGGCAGCCCTGCCCCTGAGCCCACGTCCACGATGCTCCCCTCACCCAGGAAGGGCACCACCGCTGCAGAGTTGAGAATGTGGCGCTCCCACAAGCGATCCAGCTCACGAGGACCAATCAGTCCCCGGGTCTCACCTTGGGCTGCAAGCAACGCCGCAAACGCGGCCACAGCGTCATACCGATCCCCAAGCAATGCATGCAGCGCGTCACCGTCGATGGCGGCAAGGTCGGTGACCGGGCCTGCGGATGGTGATGACATCGGTTCCCTCTCTGGTCGCACATCACGAGACCTACATCCCGCATTGTTTCACGTGAAACATTCGCCCTCACCGTAGCGCGGTGTCGCACGCTTCTCAGTAGCGCCTCATTGTGGGGCCCGAACGAGGGGGCCTTCAACGACCATCCCGGCTATCCAGGCCTCTCCTCGACCAGATCACCTAGAGCCGCACTGAACTACGCAAGTGGTGCGCCTCGCCCGCAGTACTACCAGGCGTAGTCGTCCATTAGCCGCACTGCCCCTCAACCGCGCTGCCCCTCAACCGGGCAGTCCACAGCCACCGTATTCCAACAGCAGCACCACTCGCAGGCCGTGCCACCCATCCGCCGCCCCTCCAACATCAGCGCCACCCACCCGCCGCACGGTCCATCATCCGGGTCCTCCACGACCACGATCGTGCGTCCACCGACGCCGCGAGCTGGGCGCACGCTCGGCGCACGCTCGGCGCGGGGCCTGTGCGGGCGCCCTGCCAGAGGATGACTGGGATCGCCTTGTGCCGGCGAATGTTTCACGTGAAACATTGCCGACTCGTGACACGTACGCTCGAGGTTGCACGCACGCCCCCGCGCGCCCAGCACGCCGGCTGGGAGGCTCACTGGTAATCGAGTGCGACAAGGGATTGCGGAATGTAAGGCCAGCGCGCCCCTAACGGTCAGCAATCAACGACTAGTGGGGAAGGCGCCCCGAGTGCCCACCTCGCACTCACGTTCGCTCTGTTGCCGCGCACTACCAGCCGCTTGCTATGCGCACAGTGGGTATCGGCTCCTGAAGTGGTTCGAGTCGATCCCGGTCGTGTCACGCACAACCACAACCTGAAGGTCTGGTAGTTGCCGACATGTCAGTTGCATAGCCCAGCGGCCATAGATCTCGCGTCCCTCATCCGCAACCTCAGCCTGAATGAAGACACGTACACCGTCACGCCCGACGGGCTCGAATCCACTGACCCAGTATCCGAGGTTTTCGGGGTCGAGGTCTTGCAGGCTAGCGACGCCGTTGCCATCCAGAAGGGCCTGCTCGAACTCGTCGACAAGACTGGGCGTCGGAGCTTCAGTAGCTGTCGGAGAGGGGGTCACACTTGGCGCGGGTGGCTCGGATGGCGACGGGGATGTGACGGCGTCCTTGGGCGCTTGGGTGTGCGTCATGCTTGGCGATGGCGGCTCGTCATCCCCGGTGGGAACAAACAGCAACGCGCATCCACTCAGTGTGAACGATGCTGCGGCGAGGAGTAATGCTCGCTTCATAGCCGGAGCCTATCGCCGTGGTCGCTCGGCAACAACGCCCGTGTGCGCGTAGCGCGACCGTCCGAGCAACATGCCCACGCAGCTCCAAGTTTTGGGTTGTGGCAGTGAATGTTTCACGTGAAACATTGCCCCTGCGTGCTACGAACCTCCCGCAAACTCGACACGCCGCCAAAGTGAGCTTTCAAGCCCAACTCCCCGGCGTGTCACTTACGCGGAAGGTTCGTAGCGTCGAGGCGTCGGCCTCAGGGGTTCTAAGCGTGGCGGTCCTAGCGCTGGAGGTTCGAAACTTCAGGCTGTCAGCCTTAAAGGTTCGGAGCGTGGGTCACCTAGCCTCAGAGGTTCGCTGCTTCGTGCGGGCCACTTAGTCTGCCGGGATGACCAGCACGTGGCGGTGGGGGTCTTCACCCTCGGACTCAGACTTGAGTCCTGCAGCCAACACCACGTCGTGCACAACCTTGCGCTCGAATGCGTTCATTGAAGGCAAGGCGACCGTCTGCCCCGTCTCGCGCACCTTGGCCACGGCCTCACGCGCTTGCTCGGCCAACTGCTCGCGACGGCCCGCCCGGAAGTCGGCAATGTCCAACATCAGCCGGCTAAGGGCACCGGTCTCCGACTGCACGGCGAGCCGCGCCAAGTCCTGAAGCGCGTCGAGCACCTCGCCGTCGGGGCCAACCAAACGCTTGAGGTCGGCGCTGGGTCCCTCGGCAACCACAGCAACCTTGGGCCGGCCGGCCTCGACCGAGATGTCAATGTCGCCATCCATGTCCAGGATGTCGAGTAGTTCCTCGAGGAAGTCGGCGGCAATGTCGCCCTCGTGTTCGAGGTCCTTACGGGTGTCGTCGTTCATGATGGTCCTTGGGCGTAGGGGCTACCGGTGTGGTTGCCACGTTCTAGAGGGATTCGATTCCCGGTGCATCGTCAGCTGAATTCGAACGCTGCGTGCTCGATCCCTGGTTGGCAGGGTTGCCGCCAGCGGACCCGCCAGCAGACCCAGCAGCAGCACCCCCGGCACCGCCCGACTTCTTAGCCCGCTTCTTGCTCTTTGGCTGCGCACGCTGACGAGCCTTGCGCTCCTCCTCCGCAGCAAGGGCAGCAGCTTCTTCATCCAGACGTGCCTGCTCCAGCGTGCGCCCGTCGGGCGCCAAACCCTTCGCGGCAAACTTAGCGGCCTGGCGCTCCTTGAGCAGACGCTCTGCCTCGGAGCCGGGCGTGGGGTTGCGCTTGATGACGTAGAACTGCTGGCCCATGGACCACAGGTTTGTCACGGTCCAGTAGATGAGCACACCGATGGGGAAGTTCGGCCCCGACAACACAAAGATGAACGGCATGGCGTACATCAGCATCTTCTGCTGCTGGGCCATCGGACCTTGCAGGGCGCTGGCGGGCATGTTCTTCATGGTCAACTGGCGCTGTACAAAGAACTGCGTCGCCACCATCATCACAATCAGAATCGCGGCAATCACTCGCACTGACGTGATCTCAGTTCCAATGAATGTCTCGTGTAGGGGTGCAGAGCCAAACAGCCGGGCCTGGTTTGCTTGCACGCGCAAATCATTGCTCAGCAGACCAATAGGATCACCGCCGTCACGCAGCGAGTAATTCAGCACCCTGAACAGTGCGAAGAAGATCGGCATCTGCAACAGCATCGGCAGGCACGACGAGAACGGGTTGGTCTTGTGCTTGGAGTACAGCTCCATGGTCTCGCGCGTCATTGCCTCGCGCGAGGCCTGGTCCTTCTTGCCCTTGTACTTCTCCTGGACCGCGCGTAGTTCCGGTGCGATGAGCTGCATGCCTCGCTGGGCCTTGATCTGCCGCACAAAGATGGGGATCAGCGCCGTGCGTACCAGAATCGTCAGACCCACAATCGACAGCGCCCACGTCAGGCCAGATTCCGCATCCATGCCCAGGAACGTCAACGCGTGATGCACCAACACCATGATGTTGGCAACAACCCATTCGAGTGGGTACAGCCAGCCTAAGAGGTCCACAAACTGTCCTTACGTAGTTACTGTCGAAGTCTTCATGTGGCGACGAAACAGTGGTTCTCCCACTGCGGGTACCTCGTCAACGCCGCCGTTGCTCCACGGGTTGCACCGCAAGATTCGCCATGCCGCCAGCACGCTTCCTTTGATGGCACCGTGCCGCTTGACCGCCTCGAGCCCATAGTGGGAACAACTGGGGTAGTACTTACAGGTGGGTCCCATCGCAGGTGAGATCACGGTCTGGTAGGTACGAATCGCACCCATCACCATCACCTGCGGGATACGCACCACTGCGTGCGCGCCAGTGCGCACCGCGTGCTGGATCCGATCCCGCGCCGTCATCGGCCAGCCTTGCGTGCAGCGCGGGTGACGGCATCGGCCATGTCGCGTTGCAGCTGCGAAAACGGAACCGCGGCTGCGGCAGGTAGTGCACGTACCACCATGGATGAACCGGTGGGCAGGCTTGCCAGGAGGTCTGCGGCGATTGCCCGCAGCCGACGCTTGATGAGGTTTCTCACCACCGCACCTCCCACTGCTCGAGAAACAGCGAAACCGGCCATGCTTGTCGCATCGCCGGTTTGCGCGAGATACACCACGACGGTTTGGGTGCCAGCCTTGGCTCCCCGGCGCATGACGACGCTGAAGTCGCTACTGCGCCGCAGGCGTTGGCCAGCGGCTAGCACTACGCCGACAAACCAGCGCGACCCTTGCGGCGACGTGCCTTCAGGATGGCGCGACCGGCCCGAGTGCGCATGCGCAGGCGGAAGCCGTGCGTCTTGGCACGCTTACGATTGTTCGGCTGGAAAGTCCGCTTGCTCACGGCAATACTCCACGACGTTAGAGGGGTGGTCGAATAGCGCACCTACGGTACGCGGTGACGGTGCCGGGGTCAAATCTCAACACCACCGTTGGACCATTGGCCCAAACGGTATAGGCTCCCTCATCGACGCCTCATACGGTTGGAAGACACGCCGGTGAGCACACATGACATTTGGGTAACACGGTCTCAACGGCCTGTGCACAACGCTGTGGAGAGGAACAGCTCAGTGGCGAATGACGAGGCTAGTCGCACAATCGACGACGTATGGTCATCCGCTGTAGGCATCCTCATTGCCGACGGCACCACTACTGCTCAGCAACGTTCCTTCTTGCGTTTGATTAAGCCTCTTGCGGTGGTCGAGGACAACGTCTTCCTTGCGGTGGCGGAGGACTTCACCAAGAACTATGTGGAGACGACGCTGCGGCAAGCAGTGTCGAGTGCACTCAGTGATGTGCTCGGTCGGGACATCCGCATTGCGGTGACGGTTGACTCCTCGGTGGTTCCGCCGCTGGTGGTAGTGGACGATGCGTTCGAGGATTCCGCATTCGATGACGAGCCCACCCCTCGCCGCGAGGTTGACGTCGCGCCAGCTGACATCGAAGAGCCACACCTCAACCCTCGGTATACCTTTGACACCTTTGTGATGGGTGCCTCCAATCGGTTTGCCCATGCGGCCGCGCTGGCCGTGGCCGAGAGCCCCGGCAAGACCTACAACCCGTTGTTCATTTACGGTGACTCGGGCTTGGGTAAGACCCACCTGTTGCACGCGATTGGTCACTACACCCGTCAGTTCAAACCCCAAATGCGCGTGCGATACGTGAACTCCGAGGAGTTCACCAACGACTTCATCAACTCGATTCGTGATGACCGTTCCTTGAGCTTCAAGCGCCGTTACCGCCAGGTCGACATGCTCCTCATTGACGACATCCAGTTCCTGCAGGGCAAGGAGCAGACGCTGGAGGAGTTCTTCCACACCTTCAACGCGTTGCATAACGCCGGCAAGCATGTCGTCATCACCTCCGACGTGTCACCGCGTCACCTCGACGGCATTGAAGAGCGAATGCGCACTCGCTTCGAGTGGGGTCTGATGACGGACGTGCAGCCACCGGACCTGGAAACACGCATCGCGATCTTGCGCAAGAAGGCACAGGCCGATGATGTGCAGGCGCCGTCCGATGTGTTGGAGTACATCGCCTCCAACATCACCAGCAATATTCGTGAGATCGAAGGTGCCCTGATCCGGGTGACGGCCTTCGCTGCGTTGAACAAGCAACCGGTCGACCTGAGTCTGGCTCAGTTGGTGCTGAAGGACCTCATCTCTGATGACGACTCGGAAGTGACCGCCTCGACCATCATCGGTAAGACGGCCGAGTACTTTGCCATCTCGGTGGAGGAACTCACGGGCACCTCCCGGTCGCGCGTGTTCGTCACTGCCCGCCAAATCGCCATGTACTTGTGTCGCCAACTCACCGACCTCAGCCTGCCCAAGATTGGTGAGAGCTTTGGCGGCAAGGACCACACCACGGTGATGTACGCGGTCAAGAAGGTTGAAGATCAGATTGCGCAGCGGCGCCAGATGTACAACCAGGTCAACGAGATCCACGCGCGCATCAAGCAGCAGTCGCGTCGTTAGCTCCCGCCTCACTCACACGACCACGCACCCGGGCGTGATCTACCCCATAAGTGGGGTACTCACACATGTGGAAAACTCTGTGAATTGCCGTGGACACGTCACATGTTCACCGAGGATGCACTGTGAATGAATCACATCTTCTTGTGAGTTCGACGGCGTTGTTCACATGTCCTTCTACATCGCAGCGGTGTGTCACCACACAGAATCCACGCCATCGAATCTGCCCGCACCAGGCACGATGCCAGTTGTCCACACATTCCACGGTGCCTACTACGACTCCATACCTATTTGAGATTGTTATTCACACGGCCCTTCATAAGGTCCCACGATGGCCGGGTGAGCGCGCGCTCACCTTGTCACCAACAAGGACTAGACGCGTCAGTGGCGTGGCGTAGTCTGTGACCCGAAAGGGGAGTTCAATGAAGTTTTCCGTTGAGCGCGATGTGCTTGCCGACGCTGTTGCCTGGGCTTCTCGTGCCGTGCCGAATCGCCCCCCTGTTCCCGTGCTGGCGGGCGTTCTTGTTGAGGCCGACGCTGCGGGAACTGTGACCCTGTCCAGCTTTGACTACGAGGTTTCGGCTCGCGGTGAGTTCGCCGCCGACGTGCAGTCCGCTGGGTCCGCGTTGGTGTCGGGTCGCCTGCTGCGTGAGATTTCCAGTGCCTTGCCGCATAAGCCGGTCCAGTTTGAACTCGATGGCTCCAAGGTCACTGTCACCTGTGGTTCGTCGCGCTTCTCCTTGGCGACCATGCCGGTGGATCAGTACCCATCCTTGCCCGTCATGCCGGACGTGTCAGGTGTGGTGGACGGCGGTGCGTTGTTGGCAGCAGCGCAGCAAGTACAAGCTGCTGCCTCGCGCGATGAGACACTCCCCATCCTCACCGGTGTGCGCATTGAGATCGAGGGCGAACAAATTTCGCTCCTGGCCACCGACCGGTACCGCCTGGCGCTACGCGAACTGACGTGGAAGCCAGCCACCCCCGACATGTCGGCGGTGGCACTGGTACGGGCGAAGACGTTGGCGGACACAGCGAAGACGCTGGGATCATCCGAGGTTCACGTTGCGCTGAGCTCTGGTCAAGGCGTGGACCTGATGGGCTTCTCGGCCGGCGGCCTGACCACCACGTCACTGCTGATGGATGGCGAGTACCCGCCGGTGCGGCGCCTGTTCCCCGAGTCGTCGTCCATCACGGCGGTGGTGTCAACCTCCGAACTCATTGAAGCTACTCGGCGCGTGTCGCTGGTCGCAGAACGTAACTCGGCGGTGCGTTTGGCTTTCACCGAGGGTGAAGTGGTGTTGGACGCCGGTCATAGTGACGACGCTCAGGCTTCCGAGGCATTGGAAGCCACCGTCGAGGGCGGCGACATCACCGTGGCCTTCAACCCCACGTATCTGCTGGACGGGTTGAACGCTCTGGATGCGCCGTACGTGCGGCTCGGCTTTACTCAGGACACCAAGCCGGTGGACTTTGTCGGGTTGGATAAGCCGGACGGCACTCCCAAGACCGAGTTCCGCTACCTGCTCGTTCCCATTCGTATCTCGAGCTAACTCGTCATGCGTGTCACGCATGTTTCCCTCAGTGACTTCCGCTCCTACGCCGAGGCCCAGATTGAGTTCGGCCCAGGAGTGACCACCTTGGTGGGTCGCAATGGTCACGGCAA
>Ga0222423_1000508_pt1 | contig 26195 bp, 19 predicted proteins | sample 3A0metagenome_FD_182472 | JGI IMG/M metagenome (GOLD analysis project Ga0222423, IMG submission 182472) | Enriched microbial communities from leaf-cutter ant dump, University of Wisconsin, Madison, United States - 3A0 (version 2) | ecosystem: Environmental > Terrestrial > Nest > Insects nest >...
CCGGAGGACCCCGCCCAGTGGGAGTTCATCCGGACCTTCTCCCCGTACCACCTCCTCGACGAGACGGCCGAGTACCCGCCGGTGCTGGTCACGACCTCGACGCGCGACGACCGCGTGCACCCCGGCCACGCGCGGAAGTTCACGGCGAAGCTGCTCGCGGCGCGCAAGGACGTGACGTACTACGAGAACGTCGAGGGCGGGCACGGCGGCGCCGCGGACAACGCGCAGGCGGCCCACATGGCGGGGCTCGTGTACGAGTTCCTCGCGGGGCGGCTGGGGCTGGAGCCACGCGGGGCCTGACGAGGGACCGCATGGGCGGTTCGCTCGCCCGGCCGGCTACGAGGTGTCGCGATCGACGATCTCCGGCGGGTCTGGACCGGGGAAGTCTCCCGATCCGTCCGGTCGGTAGGTGCCGGGGACCCCGAGCTGCCAGCGGACGGCTCCGTGACCGTCGTCGACCCGGCGCATCGGGATGCGGTGGTCCTCGATCCATTGGTTGTGGAACCCGCACACGAGCGCGGCGTTGTCCACGCTCGTGGTACCGCCGTCGGCCCAACGGACCCGGGCATGGTGGATCTGGCCCAGGAAGGCGGGCGCGGCGCAGCCGTCGACGACGCACGCGCGGTCCCGGGCTACCACGGCACGCCGCAGCTGCCCGGTGAAGGTGCGCCTCGTGCGGCCGACGTCGAGCACTTGCGAGCCCGGGCCGAAGACGACCCTGCTGACCTCGCAGTCGGCCGCGAGCCGAGCCAGGACGGAGTCCGGGACGGGCCCGGAGCCGTCCTCCCACTGGGCCGGCGGCGCCGTCACGAGCGCTGCGAGGCCGGGCCCGGTGCGGGCGCTCCCCGAGTGTGCCGGGCGTGCGCCGCCCGGGTCGCTCGCGGGAATGCACGTGCCCGTGCGGTGCAGCAGGTCGGACAGCTCGGTGTGGGTGACGTGGACGGACAGGTGGGGTCGCACGGTGCCGACCGTGCCCGTGACCCCGTGGTCCAGGGGAAGTCGAGCGAGACTCGTCAACGCCCCGGCGCGGCGCTGCGAGGAGCTGCGGGTGTCACCATTGGCAGGGACGCCGGACACGGCACGCAGCGCGGTCTTGAGTACTTGTCCGTGGTCGCGCGTCACGAACCCTGACAGGTGGTAGCCGTCCGTCGTGGCCGCAAGGTCGAAGAACTCCCGCGCCAGTGCCTGGCGGTACCCGCGCTCGTCCGCCTCGGGATCGGTCACGTGGGAGAACCGTCGAGTGATCTTCGCGAACTCGCCGACGCGATATCCGCCCGCAAGGGCGAGCAGCACCTGCTCGCCGGTGTGCGGTGCGTGTCCGACAGAGTCGGCACCCCCGACAGCGTCCATGCGTCCGGCAGAGTCGGCACCCTCGGCGTCGTCGACCGCTCTGGCCGATCCGTCAGGAGCAGCGGCATCGTACGTGTCCTCCTCGACCGCCTCGGGGGCCGTGCGCAGCGCGGCGATCCGCTCCGGTGTCGTAGCGGTCGCGGCGATCAGCCAGCCCTTCGCGGTGCTCACCGCGCCAGCCCGTGCAGCCTCCAGCGTCGCGGGCAGGATGTCTCGCAGCACGGAGGCCATCCGGGCGAGGCGCCTCGCCTCGCTGAACGGCACGTCGAGCGTGCGCTCGACCCAGGCCGCGAAGGACCGGGCACCCGTCCCCACCCACGCCGCGTCCGCCTCCACGCGACCCAGCCAACCGACCTGCTGCGCTCGCAAGCGGTCGGAAAGCCGGTGCAGGCGCGTCGCCGCTTCGGCAGCCGCGAACCCCCCGAGCTCTCCCGGGTCGAGCGCGACGAGCTCACCCACGAGGCCCTCGAGCTCAGCGAGGACGTGTCCCACGGAGCGGAGTCGGGTGGTGCCGTTCGTGCCATCGCCATGCAGCATGCCGCCCCCTCCAATCCGTCGCGTCGCCCTCGGATACCTGATGGAACAAACGTACCCAAGCCCACTGACAACGGGACGAACAGGGCATCACGGACGGCCCGCAGATCACGTTGACCTGCACCGATGCCCAGGGTGCCGCCCTGGAGTCCCGAAGTACACCCGCCCCAGAGCACACAGCCACCTCAGCCTCGGTGCACGGCCGACTCAGCCCCCGAGCCGCGGCAGCTCGATCGCGGGGCACCGGTCCATGACCATCGCGAGCCCCGCGGCCCGCACGCGCGCGGCTGCGGCCTCGTCCACCACCCCGAGCTGGAACCACACGGCCTTCGCGCCGACGGCGATCGCCTGGTCCGCGATACCTCCCGCGAGGGCGGAGTTCACGAAGACGTCCACGACGTCGACGGCGAACGGGATCTCGGCGAGGGTCCGATAGCCAGCCTCCCCGTGCACCGACTCGGCGCGCGGGTGCACGGGCACGATCCGCTTGCCGTGGGACTGGAGCACCTGGGCGACCCGGTAGGCAGCGCGCGAGCGGTTCTGGGACAGCCCGACGACGGCCCACGTGCCACCGAGCTCGGCCAGGACCCTGCGGATCACGCCGTCGTCGTCCATCGCCCGCCTCTCGCCGTCGTGCACCGGACGCTACCCCGCGCGCGCCCTGCACATCCTGCACACCCTGCGCGCCCCGCGCGTCACTCCTGGTTGGAGAACACCGCGTCGAACGCCGCCGTCGGGAGCTCCCAGAGCTGGGACCGCACGAACTCGACGGCCTCGGCCGCGCCGTGCAACCGGTCCATCCCCGCGTCCTCCCACTCCACCGAGATGGGCCCGGAGTAGCCGATCGCAGCGAGCGAGCGGAACGCGTCCTCCCACGGCACGTCCCCGTGCCCCGTCGAGACGAAGTCCCAGCCACGCCGCGGGTCGCCCCACGGCAGGTGCGAGCCGAGCACACCGTGCCGCCCGTCGCGCGGCCGCACCCGCGTGTCCTTGCAGTCCACGTGGTAGATCCGGTCCTTGAAGTCCCAGATGAACCCGACGGGATCCACCTGCTGCCACATCATGTGGCTCGGGTCCCAGTTGAACCCGAAGGCCTCGCGGTGGTCGATCGCCTCGAGGGTGCGCACCGAGGTCCAGTAGTCGTACGCGAGCTGCGCGGGGTGCACCTCGTGGGCGAACCGCACCCCCTCGGAGTCGAACACGTCGAGGATCGGGTTCCAGCGGCGCGCGAAGTCCTCGTAACCGGCCTCGATCACCTCGGCCGGCACGGGCGGGAACATCGCGACGTAGTGCCACACGCTCGACCCGGTGAAGCCGACCACGGTGTCGACGCCGAGCCTGCGGGCCACCCGCGCCGTGAGCTTGAGCTCCTCGGCGGCGCGCTGGCGCACCCCCTCCGGCTCCCCGTCGCCCCACACGCGCGAACCGACGATCGGCTCGTGGCGGAAGTCGATCGGGTCGTCGCACACGGCCTGCCCGGTCAGGTGGTTGGAGATCGCCCAGAGCTTCAGGCCGTGCCGGTCGAGGATGTCGAGGCGTTCGCGCACGTAGTCGTCGTCCTCCGCGGCGCGCCAGACGTCGAGGTGCTCTCCCGAGCACGCGATCTCGAGGCCGTCGTAGCCCCACTGCGCCGCGAGCCGCGCGACCTCCTCGAGCGGGAGGTCGATCCACTGGCCGGTGAACAAGGTGACGGGCAAGCGCCCCGAGGTGGTCATGAGGTCTCCTGAAGCCGGGTGAGGAACTCGATGGTGCGCCGGGCCAGCTCGTCCTGGCTCGCCGCGAGGGGTCGCCACACGGACGCAGCCGTGGCGATCGACGCGTTGTCGGAGGTGAAGCTCTCGAGCACGAGCGGCCCCGCGTAGCCGATCTCGTCGAGCACCGCGAGGAGGCCCGTCCAGTCGCCGTGGTCGTCGCCGACGGCGCCCCGGTCCGTGCCGCACACCTGCAGGTGCACGAGGTGCTCGCCCGCGGTGCGCACGGCGGCGAGCGGGTCCTTCTCCTCGATGTTGAGGTGATAAGTGTCGAGCGCGAGCCCGAGGCCCTCGCCGAGGAGCGGTTCGAGGGCGTCGAGGGCCTGCTCCGTCGTGTTGACCAGGCTCGTCTCGTAGCGGTTGAGCGGTTCGATGCCGAGCGTCACGCCCCGCTCGGCGGCGTGGTCGCGCACGGGGGCGAGGTGCTCGCGCAGCTCGCGCACGGCGGCGCGGCGCTCGTCGGCGGTCATGCGCCACGTCCGTCCGGTCGAGGCGTAGAACGGTCCGCACACGCGCGTCGCACCGACGACGACGGCGGCCTCGACGCAACCGCGCAGGTAGTCCTGGGTCGCCTCGACGGCACCGGGCGCCACGGCTCCCGAGGGTGCCGTCACGAGGTCGCGGCCGGGAGCCATCGCGCCGACCACGCACGCCGTGAGGCCCTCGGTGTCGAGCACCTCGCGCGCGCGGTGGGGGTCCCAGTCGCCGAGGTTCTCCACGGGCAGCTCGAGCACCTCGAAGCCCATGCCCGCGGCCTTGCGCGCGAGCCGCGCCAGGCCGTCGTCGTCGAGGGGCGAGGCCCACACCCACGTGTTCACGCCCACGGCTCGTCGCATGCGTCCCATCCTTCCGTCCACGTGCCCTGTCCTGCTGGGTCTTGCCTCCCGGCCGCGGCTCTCGCGCCGCGGCGCCGGCGGGGACCTGAGGCGAGTCCCCGCCGGCACCGGTCGTCACGCGCGAGGCGTCACGGCATCACGCGCTCCTGCCAGATCTCCGGGAAGCCGGGCAGGTTCTCCCCGCCGAACTTCGCGTAGTGCCCGTCGGGCATCCCGTCGTTGCGCTCGAGGTACTCGTCGAGCTCGTCCACGGTGATCGGCACCTGCGGGAGGACCCACTCGCCCGGGATCTCCTCGCCGGCGAAGATCTTCTGGACCGCCAGGAGCGGGGTGCGCCACTGGAAGTTGGAGTACACCGGGCCGAGGGCCGTGACCCCCGTCTCCTTCCACTTGCGCAGGAAGCTCAGCTCGTCCTCGCCCGTGATGACGGGGTAGTCGACGCCCGCGTCCTCGAAGGCCTCGAGGGCCGCGACGGCGCCGTCACCGGCGTCCATCCACACGCCGTCGACCCCGCCGCGAGCGAGCTCGTCGGAGATGATCGACTTGATCTTCACCGGGTCGGCGCCCGTGAAGTGGTCCACGGCCTCGATGCCGGCCTCGGCGAAGAGCTTCTCGGCCGCGGCCCAGCGCTGCTCGAGGACGTCGACGCCGGGCAGGATGCGCAGCGCCACGACCTTCGAGCCCGGCTCGAGGTTGTCGATGAGGAACTCGGCCGTGTCGATGCCCCACGCGAAGCCACCGATCGGGTGGATGAACGTCACGGGGCAGTCGGTCTGGACACCACGGTCGAAGACGATGACGGGCTTGCCCGTCTCGCACGCGCGCTCGACCGCGGGGGTCATCGCCGCCGTCGAGTTGGGCGAGATGACGAAGACGTCGCAGCCACCCTCGGAGATGAAGTAGTCGATGTCGGCGATCTGCGTGTCGTCGTTGTCCTGCGCGTCACGCGTCTCCATCTCGGAGATGACGCCCGCGTCCTGGAGCGCCTTGAGCTGCTGGTTCATCGTGATCCAGCCGGTCTGGCGCCAGGGGTTGGAGATCGAGGCGTTCGCGAAGCACACCTTCTTGGCGCCCTCGCTCGCGAACTCGGAGGTATCGACGAACTCGGCGTCGATGTGCTGCAGGTACGGCTCGTCGGCCGGCCCCTCGGGGGTCACCGAGCGCTGGGCGTACTGCTCGTCGTAGAGCGCCTGGTCGAACCACTCGTTCGCGGGCGCCTCGCCCGAGGGCTCCTCCTCGGGCGCGGGCTCCTCGCTCGCGGACTCGGTGGGCTCCTGGGTCGCCGTCTCGCTCGGCGGCGGGGTGACGGTCGGGTCGGTCGTGCAGGCGGCGGTGAGCAGCAGCGCTGCCGCCCCCATCACCACCGCGACCTGGGTAGTGCGTCGTCGCATCAGGCCTTCTCCTTGGGTTGGGTCCCGCTCGTGGCAGGGTTGTGGATGAGCTCCGCTCCGTCGCCGTCCTGCGTCGGAGCGGCGACGTCTCCCCCGTCGGGGGAAGCGTGGGTCGGGCCGCTGCTGCGGCGCCGGAAGTCGAGGGCGGAGTACGCGACGGCCGCGATGATGATCACGCCCTGGACGGAGGACCGGATCGTGGAGGGCACGCCGGCGTAGTTGAGGAGGACGAAGAGCGCCTCGAGGACGACGGCGCCCGCGAGGGCACCGACGATCCAGCCGCGCCCGCCCCCGAGGACGACCCCGCCGAGCACGACGGCGGTGATGGCCGTGAACTCGTACCCGCGCCCCACCGAGGGGTGCACGCCGGCGTAGCCGACGAGCAGGACGCCCGCGACGGTCGCCGACAGGCTCGAGATCATGAACGCGCGCGTCTTGACCCACCAGATGCGGGCCCCCGCGTAGCGCGCCGTGGCGACGTTGTCACCGACGGCCACGTGCAGCCGACCCGCGGGCCGGCGGGTGTACCACAGCGCGAGCGCGAGGAGCGCGAGCAGCAGGACCACGGAGTACGGCACGAAGTCCAGCAGCGGCACGTCGTGCCACCCGCCCCGGCCGATCTGGCGGAACTCGTCGGCCGGGTTCCCGGTCGCCGCCCCGCCCGTCCAGTACAGGACGCCGCCGAGCAGCGCGAGCATCATCCCGAGCGTCACGATGAACGAGGGCACCCGCAGGAACGTCGTCGCGAGCCCGTTGACGAGGCCCACGAGCGCGCCGAACGCGATCATCACGAGCAGCACGGGCACGGTGCGCGAGCCGTCCTGGCCCACGAGGGCGCCGGCCCCGACCACCTGGGCCGTGACGAGCGAGCCCATCGACAGGTCGAACTCTCCCGAGACGATGACGAAGTACTGGCCCATCGCCACGATCGCGACCGGGGCGACGCGCTGCGCGAAGCGCATGAGCTGTCCCGGCTCGGCGAACGTCGGGTTGATGACGACGATCGCGACGAGCAGCACGACGAGCAGCAGGAAGACCGCGCGCTGCGGGCTCACGAGATCGAGCGCGACCTCACGGGCAGAGCGTCTCATCGGTCCACCTCCCCGGCGGTCTGCAGCGGCGCTCCGGGTCCGAAGCGCGGGCGGTGCACATGGAGCGTGCGCCGCGTGTAGACGGCGACGGCGGCGACGATGACGACCCCGCGCACGATGTCCTTGAGGAACGGGTTGATCTGCATGACGCTCATGACGTTGTCGAGCACCGCGAAGATCGCGACGCCGCCGATGGTCCCCCACACCGAGCCGCGCCCGCCGAGCAGGAGCGTCCCGCCGAGGACGACGGCCGCGATCGAGAGCAGGTCGTAGCCTCCCTGCACGCCGACGGTCGGGCTGCCGACCCCGAGCCGCGCCGCGAGCAGCAGGCCCGCGCACGCCGCCGCGAGCGAGCACGCGACGTGCGCGACGATCACCGGGCGCGAGACGTGCACGCCGCTGAGCCGGGCCACCGAGGGGTCCCCGCCGACGGCGAACATCTGGTGGCCGGTGCGCGTGCGGGTGAGCACGAACCACACGCCCGCCGCGAGCACGAGCATGATGATCGTCGAGATCGGCACGGGCCCGAGCCCCGTCGCGCCGAGGAGCTGGAACTCCCACGGCACCGAGCCCGCGGTCCCCTTGTACTGCGTGTCGAGGTAGCCCTTGATGATGAGCCCCGTGCCGAGGGTCGCGATGAAGCCGTTGACGCGCAGCCGCGTGACCACGAGCCCGTTGAACAGGCCGATCGCCGCCGCGACGACGAGGGTCAGGAGCACGGCAGGAGCGATGCGCGCGGGGTCACCGGCCATGGTCGTCGCCGCGAGGAGGCTCGACAGGCTGATGACGGCGGGCACGGACAGGTCGAGCGAGGAGCACAGGATGACGAGCGTCTGGCCGATCGCGACGAGCCCGAGCACGCTCATCCCGGTGAGGATGTCGCGGATGTTGCCCGCGCTGAAGAAGCTCCGTCCGACGCTCGCGACGAGCACCGCGCCGACGGCGAGGCTCACGACGAGCGCGAGGTAGACGACCGCCGTCGGGTCGAGCGCACGCAAGCGGTTCATGCCACGACCTCCGCGCCCGCGGCGTGCCGCAGCACCTCTTCCTCGGTCGAGTGCGACGAGAGCTCAGCCGTGATGCGCCCGTCGCGCATCACGAGGATGCGGTCGGCGATGCCGAGGAGCTCGGGCAGCTCGGAGGAGATCATGGCGATCGCGACCCCTTCCCGCGCGAGCGCACGGATCACTTCGTAGACGGCGACCTTCGCGCCCACGTCGATGCCTCGCGTCGGCTCGTCGAGCACGACGACACGCGGTCGCGTCGCGAGCCACTTCGCGAGGACGACCTTCTGCTGGTTGCCGCCGGAGAGGAACTGCACCTCGCGCTCGAGGCGCGTGGTCGACAGCTCGAGGCGCTCCATGAGCGCGGGGACCTCGCGGCGGACGGCGGCCGTGCGCCGCGGGAAGACGCCGCGCACCACGAGGAGCGCGTTGTCGAGGATCGACTGCGCGAGCGAGAGGCCCGAGACCTTGCGGTCCTCGGTGATGAGGGCGATCCCATGGCGCGCCGCCGTCCGGGGGTGCCCGATCCGCACGCGCCGGCCCGCGACCTCGACCGTCCCGCGCGAGAACGGCGTCGCGCCGAAGATCGCCTCGGCGAGCTCCGTGCGGCCCGAGCCCTGCAGCCCCGCGATGCCCGTGATCTGCCCCGCGCGCAGCTCGAGGTCGATGCCGTCGAGCTGGGAGTTGCCGCCGCCCCGGACGCGCAGCGCGACGTCGCCGGGCTCGGTGCCCTCGAGGGCCGCCGGGAAGTACGTGTCGATCGACCGACCGACCATGCGCCGCACGAGCTCGTGCGGCGTGAGCTCGGCCGCGGGCCCCGTCGAGACGAGCCGGCCGTCCTTGAGCACCGTGATCGTCTCGCACAGGTCGAAGACCTCCTTGAGCCGGTGCGAGACGTACAGCACGCCCACGCCCCGCTCGCTCAAGGTGCGCACGATCCGGTAGAGGAGCTCGACCTCGTGCGTCGCGAGCGCCGCCGTGGGCTCGTCCATCGAGATGACCTTCGCATCGAAGCTCAGGGCCTTGGCGATCTCGACGATCTGCTGCTGGGCGACGCTCAGCGAACCGACCCGGTCGCGCGGGCGCACGGACGTGACGCCGAGCCCGTCGAGGATCTCGCGCGTGCGCCGCGACATCTCGCGCACGTCGACGACGCCGCGGCGCCGGGGCTCACGCCCCAGGAAGACGTTCTGCGCGACCGTCCGCTCGGGCAGGAGGTTGAACTCCTGGAAGACCGTCGCGACCCCGGCGCGCATCGCGTCGAGGGGGTGGGCGAACGTCACGTGCTCGCCCGCGAGCGCCATGGTGCCGCCGTCGGGCTGGTAGACGCCCGCGAGGATCTTCATGAGCGTGCTCTTGCCCGCCCCGTTCTCCCCGACGAGGCCGTGGACCTCGCCCGGGCGCACCTCGAGGGAGACGTCGTCGAGGACGCGCACACCGAAGAAGCTCTTGGACAGCCCGCGGGCCGCGAGGACGGGGGCGCTCATGCCTCGTCACCGACCTCGACCCAGCCGCCGTCGCGTGCGGAGCGGAGCACGGCGTCGGTGATCCGGGCGGCGCGGACGCCGTCGTCGAAGGTCGGCAGGCCCTCGGGGCGCTCCCCGCGGACCGCGGCGTAGGTGTCGGCGACGAAGGCGTTGAACGCGTCCTGGTAGCCCATCGGGTGCCCCGCGGGGACCACGGAGAGCCGCGCGGCGTCGGGGCCGAGCTGGGTCACGTCGCGCACGAGGAGGCGCGAGCCGTCGCGCGCTCCGAACCACAGCTCTTCGGGCGACTCCTGGTCGAACTGCACCGCGGCGCGGGTCCCGGAGAGCTCGAAGGCGAGGCGGTTCTTGCGCCCCGCCGCGACCTGCGAGACGAAGAGCGAGACGACGACGTCCGAGCGCGTGACGGCGAGCACGGCCGCGAGGTCCTCGGTCGCGACCGCGACCCCGCCCCGTTCGGGGTACACCGTGCGGGTCACGGCCGCCAGGCGGGCGATGCGCTCGCCCGAGACGAACTCGACGAGGTCGACGAGGTGCGAGCCGATGTCGGCGAACGCGCGCGAGTCTCCCCCGACCTCGGCGTCGACCCGCCAGTTCTCGTCGTCGGGCTCGAGCAGCCAGTCCTGGGTGTAGGAGCCCTGCAGGGACAGCAGCGTGCCGAGCTCGCCCGCGGCGATGCGCGCGCGGGCCTCGCGCACCATGGGGTGGTAGCGGTAGACGAACGGCACGGTCGCCACGACCCCCGCCGCACGTGCGGCCTCGGCGAGCTCGAGGGCGCTGTCGAGCGTGGTGGCGAGCGGCTTCTCGCACACGACGTGCTTGCCGGCCCGCAGCGCCTCGAGGGCGTACTCGCGGTGCGTCGAGTTCGGGGTGCACACGTGCACGACGTCGATCTGCGGGTCCGCGAGCAGCTCCGTCGCCGAGTCGTGCGGGCGCTCGGCACCGAGCTGTTCCGCCGCCGTGCGCGAGGCGGGGGCGGACGAGGAGGCGACGGCGGCGACGGTGCCCCGGGCCGCGCGCACGGCCCTGCTGTGCACCTCGGCCATGAAGCCTCCACCGAGGAAGCCCGCGGCCGGCGCCACGGCCGTGGTGTCGATGACGTCCGTTGTCATGTGCGCCATGTCACAGCACGCCCGGACTTCTGTCAAGCCCGTAGGCAAAAGGTTTCTAGGTTCGATACAGAACTGTGACTTGCTCGGTCAATAGCCCCCTTGGTTCACTGTGCTCGTGGCGAGCGTGCAGACACCCCCGACGACGGGAGCCGGAGAGCTCTTCCAACTCTTCCGCGCCCACGCCGCCCGCACGAAGGCCGAGCTCATCGAGCTCACGGGCCTCTCGCGCACCACCGTCTCCGCGCGCGTCGACGCGCTGCTCGCGACGGGGCTCCTCGCCCCCGCGGGCGAGGCCGCGTCCTCGGGCGGACGTCCCCCGGCGCGCGTCGCCTTCAACCCGAGCGCGCGCGTGCTGCTCGCGGTCGACCTCGGGGCGACGCACGGGACCGCCGCGGTGTGCGACCTCGCCGGGACCATCCTCGCGAGCCGCCGCACCGCTACCCCGATCGCCGCCGGACCGCTCGAGGTGCTCGAGTGGGTGACCCGCACGGCGAAGGACCTGCTCGCCGAGCTCGGCCGCGACGCCGCCGAGCTCGTGGGCGTCGGGATCGGCGTCCCCGGTCCCGTCGAGCACGCGACCGGCCGCCCCACGAACCCGCCGATCATGCCCGGCTGGGACCGCTTCGACATCCCCGGGTTCATCGCCGAGACCTTCCCCGTGCCCGTCCTCGTCGACAACGACGTCAACCTCCTCGCGCTCGGCGAGCAGCACTCGGCGTGGCCGCACGTCGAGGACCTCGTGTACGTCAAGGTCTCCACGGGCATCGGCGCGGGCATCATCGCGGGAGGCGCCCTGCAGCGCGGCGCGCAGGGCTCCGCGGGCGACATCGGGCACGTCCAGGTCCCCCGCAGCAGGGACCTGCCGCGCGAGCCCGACGACGAGCGCGACCTCGAGGCGATCGCCTCGGGACCGGCGATCGCGGCGTGGCTCACCGCGGAGGGCGTCCCCGCGGCGGGCGTCGACGACGTCGTCGCCCTCGTCCGCGCGGGCAACCCCGTGGCCGTCGAGGCGACCCGGCACGCGGGCCGCCACGTGGGCGAGGTGCTCGCGACGCTCGTGAACCTGCTCAACCCCACGGTCATCGTCATCGGGGGCTCCGTCGCCCGGGCCGGCGAGCACCTCCTCGCGGGCGTGCGCGAGGTGGTCTACCGGCGCTCGATCCCGCTCGCGACCCAGCACCTCGCGATCGTGCAGTCCGAGGTGGGCACGCAGGCCGGCGTGCTCGGCGCGGCCATCATGGTCACGCAGCAGGCCCTGTCGATCCCCTCGGTGGACCGGCTCGTCGCGGGCCTGCGGTAGCTAGCCGCGCGAGGTGGCCGCGACGGTCGCCTGGCCGAGCACCCGCGTGCCGCGGTAGACCACGAGGGACTGCCCCGCGGCGACCCCCGAGAGCTCCCCCGCGAGACGCACCCGCAGCGGGCGCGCGTCGTCGTCCGCGCCTGCCCCGACGCGCTCGACGAAGGCCGCGACCGGCTCGCCGTGCGCGCGCACCTGGACGGTCACGGGCTCGGCAGGACCGGGCGGCTCGGTGAACCACACGGCCTCGTCCGCCTCGACGACGTCGACGGCGAGCTCGGCGCGCGAACCGACCACCACGGTGTTGCTCACCGGCTCGATCGCGAGCACGTACCGCGGCTTGCCGTCCGGGGCGGGACGCCCGATCGCGAGCCCCTTGCGCTGGCCCACGGTGTAGGCGTATGCGCCGTCGTGCTCGCCGAGCACCTCGCCCGACGCGTCGACGACGGGCCCGGGGCGCGAGCCGAGCCGCTCGCGCAGGAAGCCCTGGGTGTCGCCGTCGGCCACGAAGCAGATGTCGTACGAGTCGGGCTTGGCGCTCACGGACAGCCCGCGCGCCGCGGCCTCGGCCCGGACCTCGTCCTTCGAGGAGACCTCGCCGAGGGGGAACATCGAGCGCGCGAGACGCTCGGGGCCCATGACGGCGAGCACGTAGGACTGGTCCTTCGCGGCGTCGCGCGCACGGTGCAGCTCGCGCGAGCCGTCGTCGTGCGTGACGATCCGCGCGTAGTGCCCCGTGCACACCGCGTCGAAGCCGAGCGCGAGCGCCTTGTCGAGGAGCGCGGCGAACTTGATGTGCTCGTTGCAGCGCACGCACGGGTTGGGGGTGCGACCCGCCTCGTACTCGGCGAGGAAGTCCGCCACGACCGTCTGCTCGAACTTCTCCGACAGGTCCCACACGTAGTACGGGATGCCCACGACGTCGGCCGCGCGCCGCGCGTCGCCCGCGTCCTCGATCGAGCAGCAGCCGCGCGATCCGGTGCGGAACTGGTCGCGGTTGCGCGAGAGGGCCATGTGGACGCCGACGACGTCGTGGCCGGCGTCGACCGCGCGCGCGGCGGCCACGGCGGAGTCGACTCCGCCGGAGAGGGCTGCCAGGACGCGCACCGGGACATGATAGGCGTCCCCGTGCGCACCCGACGGGTCACGTCACGACGACGGCAGCACCGCGACGGTCGCGGGGGTCGCGGCCACCCGCCCCTCGCCGTCGGACACGAGGTAGCTCAGCGTGAGGCGCGTGGTCAGGGCGTCCGACGCCGTGAACGTCAGGACCCCGCCCTCGACGCTCGCCTCGCCCTCGGGCAGCCCGAGGCGCGACTGCACGCCCGCCGCTTCGACGTCGAGGTCCACGCTCGCGGGGTCGAGCTGGCCGTAGAGCGAGACGTCGTTCGCGAGCAGGTCGATCGTGACGGGCCGGCCCGCGACCGCCGTGACGAGGTCGTTGTCCGGCACGGGCGGGAAGTCCGTGCTCCCCGTCGCCATGGCCCGGGAGCGGTAGCTCGTCTGCGTGCACACCGCCGAGGGGCAGTACGCCGTGAAGCCGTCCGAGTCGTTGGGCGTGGAGTGCTCGCTGCGCACCTGCATCCACCAGTACAGGCCGATGTCCCCTCCGGCCTCCTCGAACGCCCCCATCCAGTCGTCGAACACGACGTTGCGCGGCGCGTCGCCCCGCCACCCGTACTCGCCGATGAACACGGGCTTGCCCACCTCGTCCGCGATCGCGACGTGGTCGAGGATCCACTGCCTGGACCACGCGGCGTCCGTGCCCCAGTGGTCCGGGTATACGTGCATCCCCACGATGTCGATGTCCTTGACCTGGGCGAACGCCGTCGAGTCCTGGCCCGTGGAGCAGTTGTACGTCCAGTGCCCCTCCGGCTGCGTGCACAAGAAGCCCTCGTCGCCGAGGCCCACGATGTGCTTGGCGTCGATCGACTTCACGTGCGCGGCCATCTCCTCGACCCACGCGACGATCGTCTCGCTCGAGCAGTCCTGGGACGGGAACTGGGGAACCCCGTCGCACCGTGGCTCGTTGGCGAGCTCCCAGATCGCGATCGTGGGCTCGTCCTTGTACGCCACGCCCGTGATGGTGTTGGTGCGGTTGAGCAGGTACGTGACCCAGTCCTTGTACCACTGCTTGATCTGCGGGTCGGTGTAGAAGGCGCCGTGGTCCTCGAGCCCGGCCCACGCCACGTACTGGCCCATGCCGCCGAACGGCCCCCAGTTGTTGACGAACGGCAGGACGAGCTTGAGGCCCCGCTCCTTCGCCGAGGCGATCGCGTAGTCGAGCTTCACGAGCCCGTTCTCGCCCTCGTTCTGCGCGGGCGCCGTCCCGTCCCAGTACTGGAAGTAGGTGTTGGTGTTCTGGGGGTCGATGCTCGTGGTGGGGTCGGCCGGGTCACCGATGTCGTTGAACGCCCACATCCGCATGACCGTGAAGTCGTTGTCCGCGGCCGCCTGGAAGATCGAGTCCACCACGGGCGGCTCGGCGAACGCCGGCCAGTAGCTGTTCGACCCCGCGGCGCGGAAGCGCTCCCCCTCGAGCCACAGCTCGGTGCCCTTGACGGTGACGAACTCGGGGCCCGGGCCGGTGTCCCGTCCGGCGAACCACACCACGACCCCTCCGCCCACGAGCACGACGGCGAGGAGCGCGGCGAGGGACAGGATCAACGGCTTGCGAGTCATCATCGGCTCCCGAGGACGGTGAGGGTCGCGCAGACTCTAGCGTGACCGCGCTCTCACCGGGTGGCCATTCCCGCCTTCCTGGCCCGCTCGACGGCCTCCGGGAGGGCCGCGGCGAGCGCCTCGACGTCCGCGCGCGTGCTCGTGCGCCCGAGGGAGAACCGCAGCGCCCCCCGGGCGTCGCGCTCCGGCACGCCGGTCGCGAGGAGCACGTGCGAGGGCTGGGGCACGCCCGCCTGGCACGCCGAGCCCGTCGAGCACGCGATGCCCGCGGCGTCGAGCAGGTACAGCAAGGAGTCGCCCTCGCAGCCGGGGAACGTGAACAGGGCGTTCGCCGGCAGTCGCCGCGCCCCGCCCTCGGGAGCGGTCGCGGGCCACGGCCCACGCAGCACCGCGTCCGGCACGGCGCCGACGACGGCGGCCACGAGCTCGTCCCGCAGCCCGCCCACGCGCACGGCGAGCTCCGGCTGCTCGGCCACCGCGAGCTCGGCGGCGACGGCGAAGGACCGGGCGACCGGCACGTCGAGCGTCCCGGAGCGCACGCCCCGCTCCTGGCCCCCGCCGTGCAGCACGGGCGTGAGCTCGAGCTCGCGGCGCGCGAGAAGGGCACCGACGCCGTGCGGCCCTCCGACCTTGTGACCCGAGACGGTGAGCGCGTCGAGGCCGCTCGCCGCGAAGTCGAGCGGCACCTGCCCGAGCGCCTGGACGGCGTCGGCGTGCACCGGCACCCCGTGGCGACGGGCCGCGGAGACCACCTCGTCGAGCGGCTGCACGGTCCCGATCTCGTTGTTGGCCCACATCACGGACACGAGCGCGGTCTCGGGACCGTGCGCGTCGAGCTCGGCCTCGAGCGCCTCGACGTCGAGCCGCCCGTCCGCGTCGACGTCGAGCAGCACCACCTGGGCGCCCGCGTGCTCGGCGAGCCAGAACGCGGGGTCGAGCACGGCGTGGTGCTCGACCGCGGAGACGAGGATGCGCCGCCGCGCGAGGTCGTGCGCCCTGCGGGCCCAGAAGAGACCCTTGATCGCGAGGTTGTCGGCCTCCGTGCCGCCGGCCGTCCACACGACCTCGCTCGGGCGCGCCCCGAGGGCGGCGGCGAGCTGTTCGCGCGACTCCTCGAGGGCCCGGCGTGCGGCCCGGCCCGCGGCGTGCAGGGACGAGGCGTTGCCCGTCTCGAAGAGGGCGGCCGTCAGGGCCGCCACGGCTTCGACCCGCATCGGCGTGGTCGCCGCATGGTCGAGGTAGGTGGTCATCGATCGCAGTCTACGAGCGCCACATGCGGAATCGGGCGGCGCGTCCCGCCCCGCGGCTGGCACCATGGTCACGTGAACCCCGACGACGGCGCCCCCGCGGCAGGCGACGCGCCCGCCGCGTTCTCCGGCTCCCGCCTGGGGTGGCGCGACCTGCCGCGTCACGTGCGCGAGCGGATCTCGTCGCACGCGGGGGGGCAGGTCGTGGCCGAGGTGGTCGCGACGAGCGGGTTCTCCCCCGGGTTCGCCGGGGTGCTCGAGCTCACCGACGGGCACCAGGTGTTCGTCAAGGCCGTCTCGCCGGCGCAGAACCCGCACTCCCCCGAGCTCGCTCGCGCCGAGATCCGCGCGGCGGCCGCGATCCCGGCGGACGTGCCCGCGCCCCGGCTCCTCTGGTCGTCCGACGACGGGGAGTGGGTGCTGCTCGGCTTCGAGGCCGTCGTCGGACGTTCCCCCGAGCTGCCGTGGCGCGCCGCGGACCTCGAGCGCTCCCTCGCGGCCGTGGTCGAGCTCTCGACCGCCCGGCCCCGCGCCGGGCACGAGCTGCCCACGATGGTCGACGAGGTCGCACGGACGTTCACCGGCTGGCAGTCCTTCGCCGCGCTGTCCGGCCGCGAGCGCGCCGAGGTCGCGGAACGGGCCGGGGGCCTCGGCGCCTGGGCGGCGTCCCGGCTCGACGAGCTCGTCGCGTGGGAGCGCGCGGCGCCCGCCGCCTCGGCCGGGGACCGGCTCGTGCACGGCGACCTGCGCGCCGACAACATCATCCTCGACCCCGAGCACCTGTGGATCGTGGACTGGCCGCACGCCGCCGTCGGCGCGGCGTGGCTCGACCTCGCGTGCATGCTGCCGTCGGTCGCCATGCAGGGCGGCGGGGACGCGCACGCGCTGTTCGCGGCGAGCCCGCTCTCCGCGGGGGTGAGCAGCGCGGACCTGCGGGCGTTCGTCGCGGGCGTCACGGGCTACTTCACGTGGGGCTCGTTCCAGCCCGACCCGCCCGGGCTGCCGAACCTGCGCGGGTTCCAGCGCGCGCAGGCCTACACGGCGATGACGTGGCTCCAGGAGCTCGCGGGCTGACCGCCCGCGCCCGTCACCGACCGCGCAGCTCGCGCACCCGCGCGGTGAGCCGGGGCAGCACCGCGGTGAGGTCCCCCACGACGGCGTAGTCGGCGAGCTCCATGAGCGGGGCGTCCGGGTCGGAGTTGATCGCCACCACCGTCTGGGCCGCGCGCATGCCGCCCACGTGGTGGATCGCCCCGGACACCCCGGCGCCCACGTAGAGGACGGGATTGACGGTCACGCCCGTCTGGCCCACCTGCAGCTCGTGGCCCACCCAGCCCTCGTCGACCGCCACGCGCGTCGCACCGACGGCGGCGCCGAGCACGTCCGCGAGCTCGGTGACGAGCGAGAAGTCGCCCTCGGTGCCCCGGCCCCCGACCACCACGGTCGCGGCCGTCGCGAGGTCCGGTCGCCCCGTGGCCACGCGCGGCGTGCGCTCGACCACCCGCACGCGGGGGTCGGGCGCGGCGGGGTCGAGGTCGAGTACCTGCGGGGCGGGGCCGACGGCGGCCGCACGCGGCCCGGTCTCCCCCACGACCGTCGCGTGCGGCTTGACGGTGACGACGGCGGGCGAGGCGAGCACCTCGCAGCGCGACCCCCACGAGGCCGCGAAGGACGTGCGCTCGGCCACGACCCGCCCGTCGGCCACCTCGAGGCGCAGCGCGTCGACCAGGACGCCCGCGCCGAGGCGCGCACCGAGGCGGGCCGCGAGCTCGCGCGTCGCGAACGAGGTGGTGGCCAGGAGCGCCGCGGGCCCGGCTGACGCGACAAGCTCGCACAACGGGCCCGCGAGCTCCGTCGAGGACCTCGGCACGGTCGCCAGGCGGTGCACCCGAGCCACCCCGTGCTCGCCGAGCACCGCGAGCGCCTGGTCACCGAGCCCGCCCGGCCACACGGCCTCGAGGGACGCACCGAGGCGCACCGCGACGCTCCGGGCCACGTCGAGCAGCTCGAGGTCGGGGGCCGTGGGTGCGTCGCTCGCGCCCGCCGGGCTCGCAGACGTCTCGCTCGCACCCGCGAGGAGCGTGAGCACGGGCCCGCTCATGCGAGCCCCCGCGCGACGAGGAAGTCCGCGAGCCGGGTCCCCGCCTCACCGTCGTCGTCGGTGTCGAGGACCTCTTGCTCGCGCGGGGCGAGCTCGGCGACCTCGAGCACCCGGGTGCGCGCGGCGGCGTCGCCGACGGCGCCCGGTCCGAGGCCGAGGTCCGCGAGGCCCCACGTCTCGACGGGCTTGCCGCGCGCCGCCATGATCGCCTGGAAGTTCGGGAAGCGCGGCGTGTTGATGCCGTCGGTCACGCTCACGAGCGCGGGCAGGTCGGCCTCGAGCACCTCGACCACGTGATCGAGGTCCCGGCGCACGCGCACCGCCGAGCCCGCCAGGTGCAGCTCGCTCGCGATCGTCAGGGCGGGCAGGTCGAGCTCCTCGGCGAGCGCGGCGGGCAGCAGCGAGGTCAGCGAGTCGAGGGCCGCCATGCCGAGCAGCACGAGGTCGACCTCGCCGATCCTGCGGACGGCCGCCGCGAGGACGCGCGCCGTGGCGAAGGCGTCCGAGCCCGCGAGCGCGTCGTCGCACACGTGGACCCCGCGGTCCGCGCCGAGCTGGAGCGCGCGGCGCACAGCGTCGAGGGCGGGCGCGGGACCCATCGTGAGGGCGACGACCTCGACCTCGCCCTCGGGCGCGACCTCCGCGAGACGCCGGGCCGCCTCGAGGGCGTTCTCGTCGACCTCGTTCACGGTGCCGTCACCGCGACCGCGGTCGACGCGCCCCGCGGGGGTGAACGCTCGCTCCGCCTGGATGTCCGGGACGTGCTTGACGCAGACCACGATCTTCACGCCTGGCAGGGTACCCGGGGCGGATGCGTGACAATGGTGCGCGTGCGTGCCGACCGACCCGTCCTCGGAGTCCACGTCGTCGACGACGGAGTCGACGTCGCGGTCCACGCCGCGCGGGCGAGCGGGGTCGAGCTGTGCCTCGTGGACGACGACGGCGCGGGCGGCTGGCGCGAGCGGCGGGTGAGCCTCGACGGCCCCGAGCACGGGGTCTGGACCGCCCACGTGCCCGGCGTCGGCCCCGGGCAGCGCTACGGCTTCCGGGTGCACGGCCCCTGGGAGCCCGCTCGCGGGCTGCGGCACAACCCCCACAAGCTCCTCGTCGACCCGTACGCGCGCGGGATCGTGGGCGAGGTCGACCTCGCCGGGCCCGTGACGGGGCACGAGACCGGCCCCGACGGGCACGGCGACCCGTTCGGGCGCCCGGACACCCGCGACTCGCTCGGGGCGGTCCCGCTGTCCGTCGTCGTCGGCCCCCCTCCCGCCGTCGACCGCCCCCCGCGACCCCGCGTCCCGTGGGACCGCACCGTGGTGTACGAGGCGCACGTGCGCGGGCTCACGAAGCGGCTCGCGGGCGTGCCCGAGCACCTGCGCGGCACGTACGCGGGGCTCGCGCACCCCACGACCATCGCGCACCTGCACCGGCTCGGCGTCACGACCCTCGAGCTGCTGCCCGTCCACGCGATCGTGCCCGAGCCGGCGCTGTCACGCCGCGGGCTCACCAACTACTGGGGCTACTCGACCCTCGGATTCTTCGCCCCGCACGCGGCCTACGCGACCGCCGCGGCCCGGGCGGAGGGGCCGGACGGCGTGCTGCGGGAGCTGCGCGGCGCGATCGACCTGCTGCACGGCGCGGGCATCGAGGTGGTCCTCGACGTCGTGTACAACCACACGTGCGAGGGCGGCACGGACGGCTTCCACCTCTCGTGGCGCGGCCTCGACGACGCGGGGTACTACGTGCACGACGACGCGTCGCCCGCGCGGCTCGTGGACGTCACGGGGACCGGCGCCTCGCTCGACTTCCGGCGGCCCCACGTGATCGCCATGGCCCTCGACTCCTTGCGCTACTGGGTGAGCGAGATCGGCGTGGACGGCTTCCGCTTCGACCTCGCCGTGACGCTCGGGCGCGGGCACCACGGCTTCGACCCCTTCCACCCGTTCCTCGTCGCGCTGCAGACCGATCCCGTGCTGCGCGGCGCCAAGCTCGTCGCCGAGCCGTGGGACGTGGGGCCGGACGGGTGGCAGACCGGGCGCTTCCCCGCCCCCTTCGCCGAGTGGAACGACCGCTTCCGCAACGCCGTGCGCACGTTCTGGCTCGCCGACCCGGCACGCGCCGCGCACGGCCACGCCGGGCACGGGCTCGCCGAGCTCGCCACGCGCCTGTCCGGCTCCGTGGACCTCTTCGGCCACGGGGAGATCCCCCTCGCGCGCGGCCCCCTCGCGTCCGTCAACTTCGTCACTGCGCACGACGGCTTCACGCTGCGCGACCTCGTGAGCTACGAGCACAAGCGCAACCTCGCCAACGGCGAGGACAACCGCGACGGCTCGGACGACAACCGCTCGTGGAACCACGGGATCGAGGGGCCGCTGCCGCGCGGCGAGCTGGCCGAGGAGGTCGCGGACCTTCGCCGGCGCTCGATGCGCAACCTGCTGGGCACGCTCTTGCTGTCCGCGGGCGTGCCCATGATCACGGCGGGCGACGAGCTGGGGCGCACGCAGGGCGGCAACAACAACGCCTACGCGCAGGACAACGAGACCTCGTGGATCGACTGGGACCTCGAGTCGTGGCAGCGAGACCTGCTCGCCACGACGTGCCACCTCGTCGCGCTGCGCGCCGAGCACGCGGTGCTACGCCCCACCACGTTCTTCCAGGGCGCGCCGCACGACGGCGACCCCACGAACGACCCCGACCTGTCCTGGTTCGACGCCGCGGGGGCGGTCATGGACCACGCCCGCTGGCACGACCCCGCGGTGCGCGTGCTCCAGATGATGCGGACGGTGCCCGACGGCGCCGGCCGCGACGCGCTGCTCGTGGTCAACGGCGTCCTCGACCTCGCCGAGGTGACCGTCGCGCCGGGGTCGACCGGTGCCTGGGAGCTCGTCTGGGACTCGACGTGGGAGCACCCCGCGGACGCCACGTCGTCGGACACCAACGGCTCCGCCCGCCCCGAGGCGGGCGACCCCATCACCCTCGACCCCCTCTCCCTACGCCTCTACCTCTCCCACCACCCCCCACCCCCCACCGCGAAGTAGCGCTCCAACTCGCGAAGTAGCGCTCGAACCTGCGAAGTAGAACCCGGACTCGTCTGTGAGAACGCGTGCTGGGGCGCTCTCCTAGTTGGACGACGTGCTACTTCGCGCTCTGGAACGCTACTTCGCGGAGTGGGGTTCTACTTCGCGGTGGGGTTGGGGTGGGGGGTGGGGGTGGGGTCAGGCGTTGGTGACGAGGCCGGTCTCGGCGGGGGTTGCGAGAGCGGGGTGCTGGGGGACGACGCGCGCCGTGTAGCCGAAGGAGCCGGAGCTCTCGAGGGTCACCTCACCCGCGAACTCGTGGCGACCGCCCTCGAAGGCCTGCACGTGCGCGAGCTCGGCAACGGCGAACTCGTGGATCTCGTCCGCCTCGGACACCTCGCCGTAGACGATCTGCACCGCGACGTCCGCGGGCGTGAGCTCGCCGAGCGAGACGTACGCCTGGACGCGCAGGGTCGAGCCCACCTCGACCACCTCGCCGAGGCCGCTCGAGTCGACGTGGTCCACCCGGACACCGGCCCACGCCTCGCCCACGCGCTGCTTCCACGCCGCGAGCTCGCGCGCACCCGTGTACTCGGGGCCGTCGAGCTCGCGGCCCGCCGTCGTCGCCGGGACGTAGAGCTGCTCGACGTAGTCGGTGACCATGCGGTCGGACTGCACCTTGGGGCCGAGGGTCGCGAGCGTGTGGCGCACCATCTCGAGCCACGTCACGGGCAGGCCGCGCTCGTCGCGGTCGTAGAAGCGTGGTGCCACCTGGTTCTCGATCAGGTCGTAGAGCGCGGCCGCCTCGAGGTCGTCGCGGCGGTCCGGGTCGGTGACGCCGTCGGCCGTGGGGATCGCCCACCCGTTCTCGCCGTCGAACCACTCGTCCCACCAGCCGTCGAGGATGGACAGGTTGAGGCCACCGTTGAGGGCGGACTTCATGCCGGACGTGCCACACGCCTCGAGCGGGCGCAGCGGGTTGTTGAGCCACACGTCGCAGCCCGGGTAGAGCTGCTGGGCCATCTCGATGTCGTAGTTGGGCAGGAACGCGATGCGGTGGCGCACGCGCTCGTCGTCGGCGAAGCGCACGAGCTGCTGGATCAGTCGCTTGCCCTGGTCGTCCGCCGGGTGGGACTTGCCCGCGATGACGAGCTGCACGGGGCGCTCCGGGTCGAGCAGGAGCGAGCGCAGGCGGTCCTCGTCGCTCAGCATGAGCGTCAGGCGCTTGTACGTGGGCACGCGCCGCGCGAAGCCGATCGTCAGGACGTCGGGCGACAGGGCGTCGTCGATCCACCCGGTCTCGGCCGGGCTCGCCCCGCGGCGGCGCCACGAGGTGCGCAACCGGTCCCGCGCGTAGTCGACCAGCCCGGAGCGCATCGCGCGGCGGGCCTCCCACAGCTCGGCGTCCGAGATCGCGTCGGGCCGCAGCCAGCCGTCCTCCGCACCGACGGGCGCGCCGAGGCGCTCCGTGGCCAGGGCCGCGAAGTCGGGGTGCACCCACGTGGGCGAGTGCACGCCGTTGGTGATCGAGGAGATCGGGACCTCGCGCGAGTCGAAGCCCTCCCACAGGCCGGAGAACATGTCGCGCGAGACCACGCCGTGCAGTCGCGAGACGCCGTTCGCGCGGCCGCCGAGGCGCAGGCCCATGACGGCCATGTTGAACACGGTCGGGTCGCCCTCGTCGTAGTCCTCCGCGCCGAGCGCGAGGACCTCGTCGCCCGGGACGCCGGCCGAGCCGTCCGCCGGGAAGTACGTCGCGACGAGCTCGCGCGGGAAGCGGTCGATGCCCGCGGGGACGGGGGTGTGCGTCGTGAACACGGTGGCCCCGCGCACGGCCTCGCGCGCCTCGTCGAAGGACAGTCCGCGCTCCGCCATGAGCTCGCGGATCCGCTCGATGCCGAGGAACCCGGCGTGGCCCTCGTTCATGTGGTACACCTCGGGCTCCGGCGCACCGGAGAGGCGCGACCACAGCCGCAGCGCCCGCACGCCGCCCTGGCCCAGCAGCAGCTCCTGCTGGAGGCGGTGCTCGCCGCCGCCGCCGTAGAGCCGGTCGGTGACCTTGCGCGCGAGCTCGTCGTTCGCGGGGACGTCCGAGTCGAGCAGGAGCAGCGGGACCCGCCCCACCGAGGCGACCCACACGTGCGCGGCGAGCGTGCGCCCGCCCGGCAGGTCGATCGTCACGAGGGCCGGCGTGCCGTCCTGCTCGCGCAGGAGGGTCAGGGGCAGTCCGTCCGGGTCGAGCACGGGGTACGTCTCGACCTGCCAGCCGTCGCGCGTGAGCGCCTGCTTGAAGTAGCCCGAGTGGTACAGCAGGCCCACGCCCACGATCGGCACGCCGAGGTCCGAGGCGCTCTTGAGATGGTCGCCCGCGAGGATGCCGAGCCCGCCCGAGTACTGGGGCAGCACCGCGGTGATGCCGAACTCCGGGGAGAAGTACGCGATCGAGGCCGGCAGCTCGGGCCGGGACTCCTGCTGGTGCTGGTACCAACGGGGCTCGCTCACGTACGCGCGCAGGTCCGCCGTGGCGGCCTGGACACGCGCCACGAAGCCCTCGTCGGCCGCGAGCTCGGCGAGCCGCTCGACGCTCAGCGCGCCGATGAGCCGCACGGGGTCCTGGTGGACCTCGCGCCACAGCTCGGGGTCGAGCTGCGCGAAGAGCTCGCGGGTCGGGGCGTGCCACGACCACCGCAGGTTGTGCGCGAGCTCGTCCAGGGCGGCGAGCGGCGCGGGCAGGAGGGTGCGGACGGTGAATCGGCGAATGGCTCTCACGTGAACCAGCCTATGCGGTCCGTGGGACCGATCGCACGACACCCCGGGACCGGTAGACGTGCCGAGACCCCCGCTCGCTGGGTAGGTTCGGGGGGTGACGAAGACGCCCCCTGCCGCGCGGACACGCATCGGCCGCATCCCGGTCCTCGACGTGTCCCCCGTCGCCGAGGAAGGTCGCTGGCCCGCGAAGGCCGCCGTCGGCGAGGCCGTCCCCGTGCGGGCCACCGTGTTCCGGGAGGGGCACGACGCCGTCGCCGCGACGGCCGTGCTCGTGGGCCCGGACGGCACGGACCGGCACGCCGTGCGGATGGTCGACATCGCCCCGGGCCTCGACCGCTTCGAGGCGCGCCTCGTGCCGGACGCGGTGGGCGACTGGGGTTTTCGCGTCGAGGGCTGGTCGGACCCCTACGGGACGTGGGCCCACGACGCCGCGATCAAGGTCGCGGCGGGCGTCGACACCGAGCTCATGCTCGTCGAGGGCGCACGCTTCTTCGCCGCGGCGGCCGCGCGCCGAGGCCTGCCCGCGAAGGCGAAGAGGGTGCTGCGGGACGCCGTGGCCGCGCTCGAGGACGCGAACCGGCCTCCCCAGGCGCGGCTCGCGGCGGGCCTCGCGGCCGAGGTCCGCGCCGTCCTGGACGCCCACCCCGTCCGCGAGCACGTCACGAGCTCGCCCACCTACCCGCTGCGCGTGGACCGCGAGCTGGCGCTGGCCGGCTCGTGGTACGAGTTCTTCCCCCGCTCGGAGGGTGCCACGCAGGACCGGCGCACGGGCGAGTGGCGCTCGGGGACGCTGCGCACGGCCGCCAAGCGGCTCCCCGCGATCGCCGCGATGGGCTTCGACGTCGTCTACCTCACCCCGATCCACCCGATCGGCACCACGTTCCGCAAGGGCCGCAACAACTCCCTCACGCCCGGTCCGCAGGACCCGGGCTCGCCGTACGCGATCGGTTCGCCCGACGGCGGCCACGACGCGATCGAGCCGAGCCTGGGGACGTTCAAGGACTTCGACTTCTTCGTCCGCAAGGCGCGCGAAGCCGGGCTCGAGGTGGCCCTCGACGTCGCGCTGCAGTGCTCGCCGGACCACCCGTGGGTCACCGAGCACCCCGAGTGGTTCACCACGCGCGCGGACGGCACGATCGCGTACGCGGAGAACCCGCCCAAGAAGTACCAGGACATCTACCCTCTGAACTTCGACAACGACCCCGAGGGCATCTACGCGGAGATCCGCCGCGTGCTGCGGGTGTGGATCGACCACGGCGTCACCGCGTTCCGCGTCGACAACCCGCACACCAAGCCGCTCGACTTCTGGGAGCGGATCCTCGCCGACGTGCGCACCGACCACCCCGAGGTCGTGTTCCTCTCCGAGGCGTTCACGAGGCCCGCGATGATGCTCACGCTCGCGAAGATCGGCTTCCACCAGTCCTACACGTACTTCACGTGGCGCAACACCCGCGAGGAGCTCGAGGAGTACCTGCAGACCGTCTCGGGCGAGGACGGCTCGTTCCTGCGCCCGAGCTTCTGGCCCACGACGCACGACATCCTCACGCCGTACCTGCAGCACGGCGGCGTCGCGGGCTTCGCGGTGCGCGCCGTGCTCGCCGCGACGGGCGCCCCCACGTGGGGCATCTACTCGGGCTACGAGCTGGTCGAGAACGTCCCGCGCCCCGGCGTCGAGGAGCAGATCGACAACGAGAAGTACGAGTACAAGCCGCGCGACTGGGCGCGGGCGGACGAGCTCGGCATCGCGCGTCTGCTCGGGGTGCTCAACGATGTCCGACGGCGGCACCCCGCACTGCGACAGCTGAGGAACCTGAGCATCCACGGCACCACGAACGAGCACGTCCTCGCGTTCGCGCGACACCTCGACGCCGAGCACTCGCCGACGGGTCGCCCGGACACCGTCGTCGTCGTCGTGAACCTCGATCCCCACCGCACGCAGGAGGCGACCGTCTTCCTCGACCTGCACGCGCTCGGCCTGCCCCCGGACTCGTCCTTCGCCGCGCACGACGAGCTCTCGGGCCGGACCTTCGCGTGGAACGCGACACCGTACGTCCGCCTCGACCCGCTCGACCAGGTCGCCCACGTCATCCATGTGAGGCCCGCATGAAGAACCCCCCGACCGGCCCCCTCCCCCTGGGCGTGCTCCCAGCACCGCGGCATCCCGAGGTGCCGGCCTCGGCGCCCACGACGGGGCTCGTCGAGGACCCCGAGTGGTACCGCACCGCCGTGTTCTACGAGGTGCTCGTGAAGTCCTTCGCGGACTCGACCGGCACGGGCACGGGCGACCTGCGCGGGGTGATCGACCGGCTCGACTACCTGCAGTGGCTCGGCGTGGACTGCCTGTGGCTCCCGCCGTTCTATCCCTCGCCCATGCGCGACGGCGGCTACGACGTGGCGGACTTCACGGGCGTGGCCCCGCAGTACGGCACCATCGAGGACTTCACCGAGCTCGTCGCGGCGTGCCACGCGCGCGGGATGCGGATCATCGTCGACATGGTGATGAACCACACGAGCGACCAGCACCCGTGG
>Ga0222423_1000509_pt1 | contig 26172 bp, 19 predicted proteins | sample 3A0metagenome_FD_182472 | JGI IMG/M metagenome (GOLD analysis project Ga0222423, IMG submission 182472) | Enriched microbial communities from leaf-cutter ant dump, University of Wisconsin, Madison, United States - 3A0 (version 2) | ecosystem: Environmental > Terrestrial > Nest > Insects nest >...
CGCCTCCTCCGCCCCCGCCGCCTCCGCCGGCTCCGGCATACGAAGCGCGTGAATTCACGGTGTACTTCGAGTTCGATCAGTCAACCCTGACTGCCGACGCTCAGGCCATCGTGCAACAGGCGGCTGACTATGCGAAGGCTGGCAACGCGACCCGCGTTGTGGTCGTCGGTCACGCCGATACTTCCGGTTCGGCTGCCTACAACATCCGCCTGTCCGAACGTCGCGCCAAGACTGTGGCTGACGCTCTGGCCGGTCTCGGTGTCAACGGTTCGATCCTTGCGGTTGACTGGAAGGGTGAATCGGCTCCTGCGGTTGCCACCGGCGACGGCGTGAAAGAGCCTCTGAACCGTCGTTCGACCATCGACATCGCGTTCTAATCCTTAGGGATTGAACCTTAGTCGATTTCGATCGCGCTAAAAAAGAACCCGGCCTGTATTGCTACAGGTCGGGTTTTTCATGCGCACAATCTGCTCACCGGCCCCACCAAAGGTTAACGGGTAAAACGGAAAACCGGTTGCGCCCCTCAGGTGATCGATGCGAAACCGGAAAAATCCCGACGCGCAACCAAATCAGCAACACACTGATTATATGGGTGTAATTCCTGCCCCTTCGCACGGGAAAACCGCCAACCGGCATTTTTCGTTTGATTCACGATAAAACAACCATCCTGAACTAGACTGCTTTTATCGGCCAAAGAGCCGTTTAAAAGAACAGAATGTGAGTGATGGATGTCCAAGTCTGCCGTCGTTATGGCCTCGGCCGTAGTGTGCGCCGTGCTGTCCGGTCTTGTGGCCGCCCAGCTCGACCGCTTCATATCCACGCCACCGGCGGCGATCAGCTACGCCCAGACGGAACTGACGGCCACCCCTATGGCCTTTGCCGACACTGAACCCGCGAGCATCGACGGCGTCACCGCCATCCCCAAGGCCACAGACGGCCATTTCTGGGCCGAAGCCCGCGTCAATCAGACCGTTGTGCGTTTTCTTGTCGATACGGGGGCCTCGGTCGTGGCCCTGACGCCGGAGGATGCCCGTCGTCTGGGGGTGGATACGGCCCGCCTGACCTATGACCGCGACGTCACCACGGCAATGGGGCGCACCAAGGCCGCCTATGTGCTGATCGATTCTGTCGGCATCGGCCAGAGCCGGATGCAGAACGTCGAAGCGCTGGTTATCCGTGACGGCCTGTCCACCTCTCTGCTCGGCATGAGCTATCTCGGTCGCCTGAGCCGTTTTGAAGCCACCCCCTCAAGCCTGATCCTGCATCCCTGATAATCCTTCGCGTTTTTTTATGCGCCCTGTAGTAGGCTGATCTTGAAACCCTGAACGGTAACTATTATAGTTACGATTGTAGCGTCATTTTCAGCCATAAGGATTTTCTCATGCGTTCCGCTCTTTTGAAATCTGCGGCCCTTGGCCTGAGCCTTGTTACCGCGTCTTTCGCTTCGGCCGCTTTCGCCGCACCGGTGACCTATCAGATTGATCCCACCCATACCGAAGTGGTGTTTAGCTGGAGCCATTTCGGCTTTTCCAACCCGACCGCCAAGTTCCAGAGCAGCACCGGCACGCTGGTGCTTGATGAAGACAACCCCGCCGCCAGCTCGGTCGAAGTGACCTTTGCCATCGACAGCCTCAATACCGGCGTTCCGGCCCTTGATACGCATCTGAAAACCGCCGACTTTTTTGATGCTGCCACCTATCCGACCGCCAGCTTCAAAAGCACCAAAGTCGAAGTGACCGGCGCCGATACCGCCAGGGTCACCGGCGATCTGACCATCAAGGGCGTTACCAAACCCCTTACGCTGGACGTCAGGCTGAACAAGCTGGGGGCCAATATGAAGCAACAGCCCACCGCCGGTTTCAGCGCCACGGGTGAACTCAAGCGCTCCGACTTCAATACCGGCGCCTATGTGCCCGCCGTCAGCGACGAGATCACCCTCAAGATCACCGTCGAAGCCAACAAACAATAGAGCGCTTTCCGAAAAGTGTGACGCACTTTTCGGATTAAAAAGCGCGTTAAAACAAAAAATGAGAGCGTTGTTCCGATTCATTTGGAACGGAACACGCTCTAATCTTGCGATGACACGGAGCCTTTCATGACCCCGACAGCTCAGGACAAGGCTTCGCGTCTGCCGACCCTGTTCATTCCGCATGGCGGCGGGCCTTGCTTCTTCATGGAGTGGAACCCGCCGCACATGTGGGATCAGATGGCCGGTTATCTGCGTGGCATTGCCGGTCAGGTCGGCCAGACACCGAAAACCATACTGGTCATCTCCGCCCATTGGGAGGAGGAGAACTTTACGGTGCAGGCCACCCCCGCGCCTGATCTCTATTTCGATTATTACGGCTTTCCCGATCACACCTATGACCTGACCTATCCGGCCAGAGGCGCCCCGGAACTGGCCGCCCGCATCAGCGCCCTGGGGGCCGATGCCGGTATCCGCATTGATACCAACCATCGGCGCGGCTATGACCACGGCGTTTTCGTGCCCTTGCTGCTGATCTATCCCGAAGCCGATATTCCGGTGCTTCAGCTGTCGCTGAAAAAAGGCTACGACCCCGAAGCCCACATAGCCTTGGGCAAGGCCCTGAAGCCCTTGCGCGACGAAGGCGTGCTGATCGTCGGTTCGGGCATGAGCTTTCATGATGTCCGCGCCCTGATGCGCGCGCAGCTGGGGTCAGAGCCGGAAAACGCTTCACACCATTTCGATGTCTGGCTCACTGAGACGGTGACCGGCAAGACCGGCGAAGACCGAAACGCCGCGCTGAACCTGTGGGCCTATGCCCCCGGTGCGCGCATCGCCCATCCGCGTGAAGATCACCTGATCCCGCTGATGGTCGCCGCCGCTGCCGCTGGCGATGACCCTGCCGAACGCACCTATAGTGAAACCCTGCAACCGGTAAATGCGGCCCTCAGCGGCTTTCAGTTCGGATAGGCTTCCCCCCTCTCCGCCGCCAGAACCCGCACCAGTTCGACAATCTTCCGTCGCGTGGCCCCTTCTTCTATCTTCGGGAAGGTCTGTGCCAGTTCGACGCCCTCAGGTATCTGCAACAAAGCCGCTGCCGGATCTTCGGGCATGGCCTCAGCCCCGTCACGTCCGGCGAACAGGCTGGCCACCGGCAGATCAAGGCACTGACAGATTTCAAACAGCATTGAGGCGCTGATGCGGTTGGTGCCGCGCTCATATTTCTGAATCTGCTGAAACGTGACCCCGACACCTTGGCCCAGAGCCTCCTGTGACACCCCCAGGGCCTTGCGACGTATGCGCAAGGCCATCCCTACATGCACATCCATCCAATGCGGTTTTTTGGACAATGGTCTGGCCACCGGCACCTCCCCTTTGAGGCCCCGATAAGCGGTACGCCCCCGCCTCTGGCCTCCTGTGATCCTTGGTGATCGGGGAGTTAGAAAACCGTCGTAAGTCGGCCCTGTGACCTTTAGCCGGAGGCCTGGACATACGTCACAGGCTCCCCGACCGCAAAGAGTCAAGGAGGTTCATACCGGAATGGCCGGTATCACCACTTACGATAGAGGCTTTCTAAGACCCCAAAACCGCGCGTACGGCTTCACCCATCTGTTTAGACTGAAACACCCGTCAAAGTCAAAATGACCTGCTCTTTTTCGCCCTCTCCCCGGAAAGGAGAGGGCTGGGGTGAGGATGAAGGGGTAAAAGTAAAAGCCCTCTAATGGTTATGGCGCGGCATCTTTTCGGCAATGCGGCTGTATTTCAGCGCCGGTTCCATGATCGCCCCCGTATTCAGTTGCCCGACCGTCTGACGGTAAATCTCCTGCCACAGGGTCGCCGATTCCGGCACCGGCGGAAGGCCGTCCGCCTTGCGCCGCGTGATCTCCTCGTCGGACACCAGCATATTGCAGGCACCGGTATTGAGGTCGATGCGGATGACATCGCCCGTTCTCAGCCACGCCAGCCCGCCGCCAACCGCACTTTCCGGCGCGGCATTGAGAATTGACGGCGAATCTGCCGTCCCTGACTGACGCCCGTCGCCAATAGTCGGCAAGGAGGTGATCCCCTGTTTCAGAAGCGCATCGGGCGGCTGCATATTGACCACCTCTGCCGAACCGGGCCAGCCGACCGGCCCCGATCCGCGAATGACCAGAATGGTGCGTTCATCAATCCCCAAAGACGGATCATTGATGCGGTTATGATAATCATCCGATCCGTCAAACACGACCGCCTTGCCCTCGAACACGCCTTCACGGCCCGCTTCGGAAAGATAACGCTTACGGAACTCATCGGAAATCACGCTGGTCTTCATAATGGCGAAATCGAACAGATTCCCTTTCAGCACAAGGAAACCGGCCCGCGCCATCAAAGGCTCGGCAATGGTGCGGATCATCTCACGGTCGCGCGTCTCACGACCAGAAACATTTTCCGCCAGAGTCCGACCCGTAATGGTCAGGGCCTGACCGTCGATCAGGTTTTCCTTCAGCAACTCGACATGAATAGCCGGCACCCCGCCCGCACGATGGAAGCGCTCACCCAGATACTTGCCCGCAGGCTGCATGTTGAGGATCAGCGGGATGTCATAGGCCCGCATCCAGTCCTCGTCCGTCAATTCGACCCCGGCGTGGCGCGCCATGGCGACAATATGCGGCTGGGCATTGGTCGAGCCCCCGACTGCCGCCACCAGCGCAATGGCATTGAGGAACGAGGCCTTGGTCAGAATCTTCGACGGCTTGAGGTCTTCATAGGCCATTTCGACAATGCGCCGCCCAGTCTCATAGGCGATTTGCCCGCGCTCCCGATAAGGGGCCGGAATAGCCGAACAGCCGGGCAGGCTGAGGCCCATGGTTTCGGCCACCGCATTCATGGTCGAGGCCGTGCCCATGGTGTTGCAATGGCCCGCCGACGGGGCCGAAGCACAGGCGGCCTCAAGGAATTCATCCTCGGTGATCTTCCCTGCCGCCAGGGCGCGCCGCGAACGCCAGATGACCGTACCCGAACCGACCAGATCGCCGTCATGATGCCCATCAAGCATCGGCCCGCCCGACAGGACAATGGCCGGAATATCCACCGCCGTCGCCGCCATGATACCGGCGGGCGTCGTCTTGTCACAGCCGGTCGTCAGCACCACGGCATCGAGCGGATAGCCGTGCAGGATTTCCACCAGAGTCATGAAGCTGAGGTTGCGGTCTATGGCCGCTGTCGGACGGCGACAGTTCTCGAAAATCGGATGACAGGGAAACTCCATCGGTATGCCGCCCGCATCACGGATACCGTCACGGGTGCGTTTAGCCAGCTCAAGATGGATGCGGTTGCACGGCGAAAGGTCGCTGCCGGTCTGAGCGATGCCAATGATCGGCTTGCCGGAGCGCAGCTCCTGCGGCGTGATGCCATAGTTCATGAAGCGCTCAAGATAAAGCGCGGCCATGTCGATATGGCCGGGGGCCTCGAACCATTCCTGCGACCGGAAGCGGCCGTTGGGCGTAGCGGGTTTGCGGGTCATCGGGGCCTCCCTGTTTGAAAGCGTTTTTATAGAAAAGTGATTTCGTTCTGCGGCTGTCCGGCGACGTCACTTGAAAAGCGGAACAGGCCACCGGCCAGAGGCTGCGCCGCCTTTTCTTCAGGCGTCAGACCCTTGGCAGCGGTCGTGGCATAGACGGTTTTCAGGTCAGGCCCGCCAAAGGCGACCTTGGTGACGTTCGACACCGGCAGATGCACCTTGCGCAACAGCCGCCCGTCCGGCGCATAGACATTGATGCCCCCGCCGAAGAACAGACCGACCCAGACATTGCCCTGACTATCGACCGCTGGCCCATCGACATAGCCTTCGCCGTGCGGATTGTGCGGCTCATGCGCATAACAGACCTCACTGAAGACTTCATTGGCTGTTTCGACGGCTTGCCCGACCTCAAGTTGCGCAAACAGACGCTTGTTCGTGATCTCACCCTGCGCATCCAGATCGAAGGCATAGACCTGCTTTTTCAGCGTGTCATTGTGATAAAGCGTCTGGCCATCGGGACTAAGGGCAGGGCCATTGGTGATGACATAGCCCTCATCCATGACCTTCAGGCCGCGCGCATCGAGGCGATAGAGCCTGCCTGTCGGGTTTTCTTCAGGATCGTGCATTGAGCCGAACCACAGCCGCCCTTTGGTATCGACAAACCCGTCATTCAACCGGTTATCGAGATGCGGCGCCTCGACATGACTGAGAAAGCGAAACCCGTCCGCCTCATCAAAACGGTACAGCCCGCCCTTGCAGCCGACAACAAACCCGCCACCGCGGACAGGGGCCAGAAACCCCGGTTCAGACGGCGCGTCGAAGCTGCGCGTCTCAGCGGTCGCCGCATCGAAACGATGCAGTTTTTTCTGCTTGATATCGACGAACCACAGGGCGTTTTCCGCCGCCCGCCATACCGGCCCCTCCCCCAAAGTCGCCTTCAGATCCCAGACACATTCAGGCTGAAAAAGTGCGGACATGGTGCAGACTCCGAAACGGTACAGGCACAAAAGCCACTGAGCGACAGCGAAGGACTTTTTTGCGAATTACCGCCAACCCGCATCGATCCAGTAGCCGTGACCGGTACACAGGGCGGCATCATCCGACGCCAGAAACAGCGCCAGAGACGCGACATGCGACGGCTCGATCCGGCCACTGAGGCATTGCGAATTGACGATTTCCGCCTCACCTTCGGGCGTGTACCACTTCATCTGGCGCGGGGTTTTGACATTGCCCGGAATGATCGACGTCACGCGGATATTGTCACGGCCCAGTTCGCGGGCCAGCGCCCGCGTCATGCCCTCGATACCAGCCTTGGCCGTTTCATAGAGCGTCAGTTCCGGCAGGCCCAGATGCCAGGAAATCGAGCCGAAATTGATGATGGCCCCGCCCCCCAGCGCCTTCATGCCCGGCGCGATGATGCGCGAACACATCAGCATGTGCTTGAGGTTGACGGCGACATTCTTGTCAAAAAATTCCGAGGTGATTTCCGACAGGCTGTGCCGGTCATCACGCGCGGCATTGTTCAGCAGGATACTGACCGGCCCCTCAGCCTGAATGGCGTGCAGCAACGCCTCAAGTTTCGGCGTGTCGGTCAGATCACAGAGATGATAGACCGGCGGCGTGGTATCGCTGCTGGCCGCGATAGTGGCGCTGACCTCATCGACCAGATCAATGAAATGCACAATCGCGCCCTGACGCACGAAGGCCTGCACCAGCCCCGCCCCGATCCCCGAGCCACCGCCGGTAATCAGAACCTTGCGCCCCTTGAGGCTGGGATAAATCGCTGATGACATGCCTTCGTCTTTCTCTAACAAACTCATTTTATGCCACGTCGGAGGGCGTGGCTTTTTTGCCTTGCAACAGTCCTCGCGCCGCCAGATTCTCGATCAGCGCCGTAATGCCGAACACCCAGGCCCGTGCGTCCTTAGACGTATTGACACGGTTTTCCAGACGTCCGAGTTTCGGCGTCGTGACACGCACGATGTCGCCCACCTTGTGCGTAAAGCCGCGACCGGCCACATCGCGGTCCTGCGTCGGGGCAAACAGCGTCCCGAGCATCAGTACGAAACCGTCGGGATAGTGGTGTTCGCTAAGGGCCTGACGCACCAGTTCCAGCGGATCACGGCTGATCTGATCCATCGAGGAACGCCCCGTCAGCTCATAACCCTCCGGCCCGTCGATCTTGAGATCAAGCACAGCCTTGCGCACATCGTCGATGGTGAAACTGTCGTCGAACAGGCGGATGAACGGCCCCAGGGCACAGGACGCATTATTGTCCTTGGCCTTACCCAGAAGCAGCGCCGAACGCCCCTCGAAACATCTGAGATTAACATCATTGCCAAGCGTTGCGCCGACCGTGCGGCCATCCGGCGTGACCACCAGCACCACTTCGGGTTCAGGATTGTTCCAGGTCGAATCCGAACGCACGCCGACTTCTTCGCCCCAGCCCACCGTGGACAGGACAGGCGACTTGGTGAACACCTCGGCATCGGGGCCAATAGCCACCTCAAGATATTGCGACCACAGGCCTTCGGCAATCAGCGCCTCTTTCAGCTTCATCGCCGACGCCGACCCCGGCACCACGGCACGGATGTCACCGCCGATACGTTCGGACAGGTCGTTACGAATGGCCTGCGCCTTGTCGGCATCGCCGCGCGCGCGTTCTTCGATGACCCGCTCGACCGCCGACACGGCAAAGGTCACACCGGCAGCCTTCACCACCTGAAGGTCAATCGGCGACAACAGGGTGTCCTTGCCCTTACGCGCCCAGACCGGGGCGAAATCGAAATCCTCAAGACGGCCCAGAGACACGCCGTTTTGCTGACCGCTTTGCGGCCACCGGGCCAGAAACTGCGCCACGGTCGGCGCTATGGTGCTGACGTCGAACACCTCGCCCTGACGTACCAGCACAGGCGTCGGCCCGTCCGAAGTCATAATACGCCCGACAAGTGTCGCCGAACGCCAGTCATCCGCCAGAAAGTCCGTCATATTACCAAATACCTTTTCATTGAACCAAACCGCCCCCGCGTCCCTGTCTGGCCAAATGATGTTGTGTCCGCTTCAACCTGTGATGACGGCAGGGTCCTGCCTTCCGCCCTTATTATAATCGTGGCCATGAAATGCCCGCCCTGCGTCGCCATCGATAGCTGCCCGCGATTCCGAACCTTCATGATAGCGCTACCACTTCCAGAATACCGCCCCCCTTGTCAAGAAAAATACGCAGACCTGTCTATTTATCCGTGTCGTCAGGTCTTGGCAGTGTCTGCCGCAGGCATGGCCGAGGATTGCCGCTCGATGATGGCAAAGTCCCTGATTTCATGCACCGGCTTGATCGCCTGACCCTGACGCTTCGCGCGAATCTGCTCCAGCAGCATCTTGAGGCCCAGCGCCGCCATATCGGAAATCGGCTGGCGCACGGTCGTCAGTTCCGGCCATACGCTTGAGGCCATGGAGGTGTCATCGAAGCCAACAATGGTCACATCGTCCGGTACCTCAAGCCCCAGCCGGTGCGCCGTCGCCACGGCCCCTGCGGCCATGTCATCATTACTGGCAAACACCGCCGTCGGGCGGTCAGTGCGCGACAACAGGCTTTCGGCGGCATCAAAGCCTGAGCGATAGGTGAAATAGCCCTGCCCGACATAGTCCTCATTAAGCGCAAGACCGGCCCTGGTCAGGGCCTCGACATAGCCGTTGAAACGCAACTGGCTATAGAAGGAATTGGGGTGGCCCTTGATGAAGCCGATACGCCGGTGCCCCAGCGCAATCAGACGGCTGGTCATGGCCAAGGCGGCCTTGAAATCGTCAATCGACACGCTGGAGACATCGGCCACAGGCCTTGAGGTCGCCACCCCGACAAACGGCAGTTTCATATCCTTCAGCGCCCTGGCCACGCGTGAGGAATCACTGAGCGGCGGCGGCAGGATGACGCCATCGACGCCCACAGTGCGCAGCTTGTCCAGCACATCCGCCACCCCTTCGGGGCCGTCACAGCTTTCGATCAGAAGCTGGCATCCGCTTTGTGAGCTTTGCTGCAATATACCCAGCAGAAACTCGCTGAGGAAGGACATGGACGGGTTGGAATAGATCAGCGCCACCCGCGTCGAATCCTGACTGGCCAGAGAGCGCGCCGCCATATTGGGTGAGTAGTTGAGCGTCTTTATGGCCTCAAGCACCTTCTTGCGCGTTTCCTCGCGCACATTCTTTTCGGCATTGATGACACGCGACACAGTCATGGGCGATACGCCGACATGCTGGGCAACATCATGGATGGTGACAATGCTGCCACCGCGACGGCTGATTTTTCGCGCCAAACTGTTTACCCCTTGGTGGCGAATCGTCTCCGCCGCCGATAAATCCCTTTTTCTGATGCAATTATGACACGTTGCCCACTCAGGCGTAAAGCCCCCTGCACCACCGCTTGACAGGTCAAAATCCACGCCTTCGGTTTCTATCAGTAAAACCAGATTCTGCTTGCAAAAGCCCTGCCCCCTTTCCATGATAACGTAACCATAAACCGCCCGAAATCATCAAAGACGGGACAACAGGATCAGGAAACAGGCCCCGCGACCGACCGTCCCTCCGCTACGGCGTGGCCCAATCGTCTTTTCTCAGCCTCAAACGCGCCGGAGATATGTCCGTTGCCGCGTTTGACACCTATGAGAAGATCACAAGGAAACGCCCCATGACACACCCCGTTACCCCCCTTTTCGTCGCCTGTGCCCTGTGGCTCGGCGCGGGCCTGAGCGCCTGCACAGCCCCTGCCGATAAGGCCGATGCCCCCCCAACGGCTGAAGCCAGCTATAGCCTGACCCTGCCGGACATGCCCCTGCACGATCCCTTCATCGTCGCCGACAAACAGAACCAGACCTATTACCTCTATACCTCGAACCTCAAACGCCTGAGCGGCACGGACGGCGTCGGGGTCATGGCGTACAAAAGCCCTGACCTGAAACACTGGTCAGCCCCCAAGGCGGTGTTTACCCTGCCCGAAGGCCTGTGGGCCGATGGCGGCGGCTGGGCACCCGAAGTGCATCAGTGGCAGGGTAAATATTATCTGTTCGTCACCGTGCATAACGAAGCCACCCCCAATGGCCATAGCGACCAGACCGGCCTCGACCTCTATCGGCGCAGCACCATACTGGCTGTATCGGATACGCCTGACGGCCCGTTTACGGTCGTGCGCGACGCCGCCCCTGTGGCCCCGAAAGAAATATTATCCCTCGATGGCACCCTGTATGTCGATCCTGACGGCCAGCCGTGGATGGTCTATGCCAATGAGTGGATCCAGACCCGCGACGGCACTATGGCCGCCCTGCCGCTCACAGACGACCTGAGCGCCAAAGGCCCCCCAACCGTTTTGTTCAAAGGCTCCGATTCCGCAGATGCCCTGCCGCAGCAGGAAGTAAAAGCCTATGTCACCGACGGGCCGGAACTGCACCGCACGCAGGACGGCTCACTGGTCATGATCTGGTCAAGCTGGGGCAAGGACGGCTATCTCCAGACGCAGGCCCGCTCAAAGACCGGCGACCTGAAAGGCCCGTGGGAACAACTGCCCCTGCTGCTCGACAAGGGGTCGGGCCACGGCATGTTGTTTGAAACCTTCGACGGCCAGTTGATGCTCATCGTCCACCGCCCGTTCAAAAACGCCCACGGCAAGCTGTATGAGGTCAGCGATACCGGCGACCGCCTCGTCCTGACCCGTCAGCGCGTCGATCTCGACCTCGACCCGACCCCGCTGCCGCCGCACCAACCGTAAACCCTGCCTGAGAGACTCCCATGACCCGGACCCGCCGTCAGATACTGGCCAGCACCGCCGCCCTGAGCGGCAGCACGCTTGCGGCCCAGCCAGCCAGTGCGCAGCCTGCGGCTTTCAAACCGACGTGGGAGTCTCTTGGGGCCGGTTACCGGACACCGGACTGGTTCAGGGACGCCAAACTTGGCCTGTGGTCGCACTGGGGGCCGCAATGCGTCCCCGAAGCCGGTGACTGGTACGGCAGGCATATGTATATTCAGGGCCACTGGCAGTATGACGCCCATGTGCGCACATACGGCCATCCGGCGCATTTCGGCTTTATGGAACTCATCAACCAGTGGCAGATCACCGACTGGGACCCTGAGGCGCAGGTCAGGCTGTTTCAGAACGCCGGAGCCAAATATATCGTTTCCATGGCCAACCACCATGACAATCTCGATATGTACGATTCCCGATTCCACAAGTGGAATACGCTCAATGTCGGCCCGAAGATGGATATTGTCGGGCGCTGGGAAAAGGCCGTCAGGGCGGCAGGCCTGCGCTTTGGCGTCTCCAACCACGCCGCCCATGCCTGGCACTGGTGGCAGACGGCCTATGGCTACGACCCCGAAGGCCCGATGCGCGGCGTGCGTTACGATGCCGCCCGCCTGACCAGGGCCGACGGCAAGGGCAAATGGTGGGAAGGGCTTGACCCGCAAGAGCTTTATACCGGCGCACAAGGCGACATGGCCCCGCCCGACGGCATTACCACCCTTGCCGACATGCAGGCCTATCATAACGCCCATTCCGGCCAGTGGCTGGAGACTTCGCCCAATGCGTGGTATGCCAAACAATGGCTTCTGCGCCAGAATGATCTGGTCGATAAATACAGGCCCGACCTCGTCTATTACGACAATTACGGCCTGCCGCTCGAACAGGCGGGCCTTGAGGCCACCGCCCATTTCTACACCCAGAACCGCAAATGGCATGGCGGCCGGCTTGAGGCCGTCGCCACCGGCAAAAAACTCGATGACCGGCAAAAACGCGCCCTGACCGATGATGTCGAACGCGGCTTTTCCGACCATCTGCGCGCCGATTACTGGCAAACCTGCACCTGCCTCGGTAACTGGCACTATGATCGCGGCCTCTATGAGCGCGACGGCTATAAGTCGGCCAAAGACGTCATTCAGCGCCTGACCGACGTGGTGGCGAAAAACGGCAATATGCTGCTCTCGGTGCCGCAACGCAGCACCGGCGAAATCGACGAAAAGGAAGTCAAAATCCTGACCGACATGGCCGCATGGATGGCGGTCAATGGTGAAGCCATTTTCGGCACGCGTGTCTGGTCGGTCTATGGCGAAGGCCCGACCCGTTTCAGCGAGGGGATGCAGACCGAAAACACGCAAAAAGGCTTCGGCCCGCAGGACATCCGCTATACCACCAAAGGCGACACGCTTTATGCACTGGGGCAGGACTGGCCGGACAACGGCTTCATGAGCCTCACCGCCTTTGCTGAAGGTGCGCCACAGCGTAAAGGCCACATCGAACGGGTCGAGCTTGTGGGGCATGGCGCGCCGCTGGATTTCGGCCTGTCGGTCAATGGCCTGAATGTGCGTTTGCCGGACACACGCCCCGCCTTTACGCCGGTGCTGAAAATTCTCGGTAGCGGACTCATATAGGTTCGGTTAAGAGCCATTGATCCTGACCAACAGAAAAAACCGACATGACGCCTGCCCGCTATTATGACCACCTGTGCGTCTATCTGCGCCACATAGAGCGCTACCGCACCCCGCCCAAACGCGACTGGTTCCAGTGGCTGGGCATTGATCCCGTCACCCCGCAAAACCCCCTCTCCCCGCCGGACAAAAGGCCATAAAAAAACCCGCCGCCGTTTCGGGCAGCGGGTTTTTCCCAGCCATAATCCGATCTTTACGAATCGAGGAAGGACCGCAGCTTTCTGGAACGCGACGGGTGCTTCAGCTTGCGCAGGGCCTTGGCCTCGATCTGACGGATACGCTCGCGCGTCACCGAGAACTGCTGCCCGACTTCCTCAAGCGTGTGGTCGGTGTTCATGCCGATACCGAAGCGCATCCGCAGCACCCGCTCCTCACGCGGCGTCAGGGACGCCAGCACGCGGGTCGTAGTTTCACGCAGGTTCGACTGAATGGCCGCATCGATCGGCAGGACAGCGTTCTTGTCCTCGATGAAGTCGCCGAGATGCGAATCTTCCTCGTCCCCGATGGGGGTTTCGAGCGAAATCGGCTCCTTGGCGATCTTTAAGACCTTGCGCACCTTCTCCAGCGGCATGGCCAGCTTTTCCGCCAGTTCCTCAGGCGTCGGTTCGCGCCCGATTTCATGAAGCATCTGACGCGAGGTGCGCACGATCTTGTTGATCGTCTCGATCATATGCACCGGAATACGGATGGTGCGCGCCTGATCGGCAATCGAGCGCGTAATAGCCTGCCGAATCCACCAGGTCGCATAGGTCGAGAACTTATAGCCGCGCCGGTATTCAAACTTATCGACCGCCTTCATCAGGCCGATATTGCCTTCCTGAATGAGATCAAGGAATTGCAGGCCGCGATTGGTATATTTCTTGGCAATCGAGATCACCAGACGCAGATTGGCCTCGACCATTTCGGTCTTGGCCTGACGGGCCTCGCGCTCACCTTTTTGCACCGTCTGGACGATACGGCGGAAATCATCGACCGCCACCCCCATATCGGCCGCCAGTTGCGAGACATCGCCACGAATACGGGCGATCGACGGCCCTTCCAGATCGACGAACTTCTGCCAGCGCACCCCAAGGTCGCGCACCTTGTCCGTCCATTGCGGATCAAGCTCACGCGAATAGTAGTGTTGCAGGAACTCCTGCCGCGAAATACCATAGGAATCAGCCAGACGCAGCAGACGCCCCTCAAGGCTCATCAGACGCTTGTTGATCGTATAAAGCTGCTCGACCAGGGCCTCGATACGCTGATTATTGAGCTTCAGCGTCTTGAGGTGGCTGGTAATGGCGGCGGTCACCTCATCATAGGCGGCGCGGTCTGCCGGATCAACCGGATGGCCCTCCAGCTTGGCCGTCAGCAGCTTTTCCTGCGCACGGCGATAGGTGGTTTCAAACTCGGCGGCAATGGCATCAAGGGTTTCCATAACCCCTTCGCGCAGTTCCGATTCCATCGCCGATACCGACGGGCCGGCACCATCGTCGAAATCGTCGTCGTCCTCTTCTTCGGCCTCAGGCTTTTTCTCGGCCTCATCATGCGGGACGTAGTCATCGTCCGCGTCATCGCCTGATGTCTTTCTGGCCTCAACGACGGCCCTGGCCGGTTCAGGGGCCTTGATGACCGGCGCTGGCGCAGGCGCGGCAATGACCGTATCATCAGCCGCTTCCTCGTCCTCCTCGCCATTGAGCTGGGCCGCCGTCGGGCCAGCCTCAGGCCCGCCGCCATAGGTGCCTTCAAGGTCGATAATTTCCCGCAGCAGGATGCGGCCCGATTCCAGTTCCTCACGCCACACCATAATGGCTTCAAAGGTCAGGGCCGATTCACACAGGCCGCGGATCATGGTGTCCCGACCGGCCTCGATACGCTTGGCAATGGCGATTTCGCCTTCACGCGACAACAGCTCGACCGACCCCATTTCGCGCAGATACATACGCACAGGGTCATCGGTGCGGTCATAGGCCGAGGTCTTGGCGGTTTCGACCACCGCACCGGCTTCTTCGCGCACCACAAGCTCGCCGCCCTCGGCCACGTCTTCTTCGGAATCGACAACATTGACGCCCATTTCCGTCAGCATGGCCAGGGTGTCTTCGATCTGCTCTGAGGTAAATTCCTCGGACGGCAACACCTTGTTCAGCTCGTCCATCGTCACATAGCCGCGCGTCTTGGCCTGTTTGATGAATTTCTTGACACCTGCATCGGTAAGGTCGAGCAAAGGCCCGTCAGAGGATGTTTCGGCTTCGGGTTTTTCCGTCGCTTGGCTCATTTATGTCTCCGCCATGCGGTATATCTACCGCCTCAGGCCTAAATAAAACTCAGGGTGTCAACGAAGGATTAAATCTATTCCGTCGTTGGCTCTTCAAAAATCTGTCCGCTTTTCAAGGCTTTCCGTAAGACATCACGTTCCAGCTTGGTACGGGCGAAAATATCTGCATCAAAGCCTTGCATGGCTCCGGCCTTGGCAGAAATAAGGGCACGCTCAAGCGCTGTCAAACGCGCAAGCGCGTTAAACGCCGTCAACCAACGGTCATGAGCATCCGCGAGTGATATGTCCTGTGCGAGGAATGGCGAAGCCGACCTGAGGGCTGCCGTCTGAATCCCGCTTAACAATGCGTCATAGCCTTGATTTTTCAGATGGCGGTTTAGGGTCTGCCTGTCAAGAGGATCGTGGATAAAACTTGCGCCGACAACCGCTTTTGCCAGCCCCTCCAGCGCCGGATCACCCAATCCGTAGGTTTCCAGCGCCTCAATATGATCCATGAGCCATTCGGGATGCTCAAGCAGCCCCTGCGCCACCGCCGCGCTCATCGGATCAAGCGCCACCGACAGGGCCTTCGCCGCCCGTCCGCCTTCGGGCGTGACATAGCTCGGCGGTTCGGCAAACCGCCCGCCACGCGAAAAACCGCCGCGCTGAAACGGCGGCCGCGCCCCGCCTGAGGTGCCTTGCGGCGCGGTGACAAACAGCCGGTCAAAGCGTTGCAACAGATCCTGCCGGTAGGCTTCGGCCAGATCCTTGTCCTCAATCTGCGCCGCCAGCGCCCTGAGCCGCTTTTTCAGACCGGCCTTGCGTTCCGGCGTATCGAGCGGCTCAAGCTCCTGCTCGCGTTTGAACAGCACCTCGACAAAGGGCTGCGTCACCGTCAGGGCTTCCCGCAGGGCCAGCGCCCCCTTTTCACGCAATATGTCGTCAGGGTCCTGCCCGCCGGCAATCAGACAGACCTTGAACGACTTGCCCGGCTTCAGCTTCGGCAAGGCGCGATCAAGCGCCCGATAGGCGGCTCTCTGCCCCGCCCCGTCGCCATCAAAACACAGGGTCGGTTCCGGATGCCTGCGCCACAGCACATCAATCTGGTCTTCGGTCAGGGCCGTCCCCAGCGGGGCCACGGCGGCAATCTGCGCCCGCTGACAGGCCAGCACATCCATATAGCCTTCAACCACCACAAGGTCGCCGCCCCGGTTCTCGCCCATGATCTTCAGGGCCTTAGGCAGGCCATACAGCAGCGCCCCCTTGTGGAACAGCGGCGTTTCCGGCCCGTTGAGATATTTGGCCTTTTCATCAGGATTGAGCGCCCGCCCGCCGAACGACACGACCTTCGCCCGCGCATCCTCAATGGGGAACATCAGCCGGTCACGAAACCGGTCATAGGGAGCGCTGCCTTCAATCTGGATCAGCAGGCCACATTCCACCAGTTCGGATACCTTCGCACCCTTCTGCACCAGCGCGTCCTTCAGGCCCGTGCGGTCCTTCGGTGCATAGCCCAGACCGAAACGGGCGACATCCTCATCGGTCAGGCCGCGCCTTTTCAGGTATTCCCGCGCTGCCACAGCCCCCGGTACGTTGTCATAAAGCCGCGCGGCAAACCATCGGGCCGCCAGTTCCATCCAGTCGGTCAGGGACTGTCGCTTCATTTCCGCCTGCGCGGCCTGCGGCGTCTGCACCGGCAGGGCCATGCCCGCCTCAAGTGCCAGCTTCTCCACCGCCTCGACAAAGCTCAGGCGCTCGGTTTCCTGCAAAAAGGAAATGATGTCGCCATGCTTGCCGCTTGAGAAATCGTGATAAAACCCTTTATCATCATTGACATAGAAGGACGGCGTTTTTTCCTTGGAAAAGGGCGACAGACCGGCCCATTCGCGGCCCTGACGGCGCAGCTTGACCGTGCGGCCGATCACCTCGGACGGCCGCAGACGGGATTTCAGTTCTTCCAGAAAATGATCATCGAAGCGCACCCCTTACATATACCGCTTTAAGTCACAAAGTTAAGGGGGTAAAATGACCGCTAACAATGCCGTGCATTTCGTGAACGGAATCACATTGACCGCGTGCGGCATTGTCCCTATGAGTGCCGCCGTTTATCTGCAATCTGCCCCCCAGCGCCCCTTAGGAGAGTGAGCCGCCATGTCCGTTGAACTGTTAAAAGGTGTAACCGGCGTTCTCGTTCTGGCCGATGGTACGGTCTATCAGGGACTGGGTGCCGGTGCGGTCGGCGAAGCGCTCGGCGAAGTGTGCTTCAACACCGCCATGACCGGCTATCAGGAAATCCTCACCGATCCCTCCTATATGGATCAGATTGTCACCTTCACCTTCCCGCATGTCGGCAATGTCGGCGTCAATGCCGAAGACGTCGAACAACTGGGCAGCGATCCGAAAAACGCCGCCAAAGGCGCCATCTTCCGCGACGCCCCGACGCCTCCGGCCAACTGGCGCGCCGAGCTGTCATTCAATGACTGGATGGTATCGCGCGGTATTGTCGGCCTGTCCGGCATCGACACCCGCGCCCTGACGCGCCGCATTCGTGAAAACGGTATGCCGCACGCGGTCATCGCCCACCACCCCGAAGGCCGGTTCGACATTCCCGCCCTGCAAAAGAAGGCCGCCGACTGGGCGGGCCTCGTCGGCCTCGATCTGGCCAGGGACGCCACCCTTGCGGCCACCGGCACCTATGCCACCCGTCAGTGGCGCTGGAAAGACGGCTATCAGCAGACCGAAGACGGCGACCTGAATGTCGTGGTCATCGACTATGGCGTCAAGCAGAACATCCTGCGCGCCCTGAAAGACGTCAACGCCAAAATCACCATCGTTCCGGCAACAACCTCCGCCGAGGCCATTCTGGCCCTGAACCCCGACGGCGTTCTCCTGTCCAACGGCCCCGGCGATCCGGCGGCCACCGGTGCATATGCCGTGGGTGAAATCAGAAAGCTGGTCGATGCGGGCCTGCCGGTATTCGGCATCTGCCTCGGTCACCAGTTGCTGGCTCTGGCTCTTGGGGCCAAAACCGTCAAGATGCCTCAGGGCCACCACGGTGCCAACCACCCCGTCAAGGACCTGACCACCTCAAAGGTCGAGATCGTCTCGATGAACCACGGCTTTGCCGTTGACCGCGACAGCCTGCCCGAAGGCGTGGTGGAAACTCATGTGTCGCTGTTTGACGGCACCAATTGCGGTATTGCCCTGGCCAATGCGCCGGTCTTCTCGGTTCAGCACCACCCCGAAGCCTCGCCCGGCCCGATTGATTCGCTCTACCTGTTTGAACGCTTCGCCGAAAACATGCGCAAGGCGAAGGCCTGAGCCTGATGAAAGGGGTTGCTTTGGCGGCCCCAAGGCTCTAAAGCACCCGCTTAGCCTGAAAATAAAATCCCAGCCCGCCGGACAGTGACTTTTGCTGCCCGCTTTCCTTGTACGCACCGATAAGACGAAAGACCGACCATGCCCAAACGTACAGACCTCAAGTCCATCCTCATTATCGGCGCTGGGCCTATCGTCATCGGTCAGGCCTGCGAATTCGACTATTCCGGCGTTCAGGCCTGCAAGGCGCTGCGCGAAGAAGGCTACCGCATCATTCTGGTCAATTCGAACCCGGCGACGATCATGACCGATCCCGATGTGGCCGATGCGACCTATATCGAGCCTATCACCCCTGAGTTCGTCGAAAAGATTATTGCTAAGGAACGTCCTGACGCGCTCCTGCCGACCATGGGCGGCCAGACGGCGCTGAACACGGCGCTGGCACTGGACGAGGCGGGCATCCTGAAGAAATACAATGTCGAGATGATCGGCGCTAAGGCCGAGGTGATCGACAAGGCCGAAGACCGTCAGAAGTTCCGCGAAGCCATGGACAAGCTCGGTCTGGAATCCGCCAGATCCGCCGTAGCCCACTCATGGGATGAAGCCGTCGAAGCCCTGAAATTCATCGGCGGCCTGCCGGCGGTCATCCGGCCGTCCTTCACCCTGGCTGGCACCGGCGGCGGCATCGCCTATAATCAGGAAGAGTTCCGCGAAATCGTCGAGCGCGGTCTTGATCTGTCGCCGACCACCGAGGTTCTGATCGAAGAATCCATCGTCGGCTGGAAAGAATATGAAATGGAAGTCGTCCGTGACAAGGCGGACAACTGCATCATCGTCTGTTCGATTGAAAACGTCGATCCGATGGGCGTGCATACGGGCGATTCGATCACGGTGGCTCCGGCCCTGACCCTGACCGATAAGGAATATCAGATCATGCGTTCGGCCTCTCTGGCCGTGCTGCGGGAAATCGGTGTCGAAACCGGCGGCTCGAACGTGCAGTTCGCGCTCAACCCCGAAGATGGCCGCATGATCGTCATCGAGATGAACCCGCGCGTGTCGCGCTCATCTGCTCTGGCCTCCAAGGCTACCGGCTTCCCGATTGCCAAGATTGCCGCCAAGCTGGCCGTAGGCTTCACCCTCGATGAGCTGCAAAACGACATCACCAAGGTCACCCCCGCCTCGTTCGAGCCGTCGATCGACTATGTGGTCACCAAGATTCCGCGCTTTGCCTTTGAAAAATACCCCGGCTCGGAGCCGCTGCTCGGCACCTCGATGAAGTCGGTCGGCGAAGTGATGGCCATTGGCCGCACCTTCGCGGAATCGGTGCAAAAGGCCCTGCGCGGTCTGGAAACCGGCCTGTCGGGCTTTGATGAGGTCGAGATCGCCGGTATCACCCCGACCTCGGACACACAATCAATCAAGGAAGCGGTCATCCGTGAGCTGGGCCGCCCGACGCCTGACCGTCTGCGCGTCATTGCTCAGGCCTTCCGTCACGGCCTGTCAGTCGAGGACATCCACGCCGCCTGTGCCTATGAACCGTGGTTCCTGCGCCAGATCGAAGCCCTGATTGCCGAAGAAGCCAAAATCGGTGCCCTTGGCCTGCCGAAAGATGCCGCAGACCTGCGCCGCCTCAAGGGTCTGGGCTTCTCGGATATGCGTCTGGCCAGGCTGACCGGTCAGAGCGAAAAAGAAGTACGCGCCCACCGCCGCAGCCTGAACGTGCGTCCGGTCTTCAAGCGCATCGACACCTGCGCGGCGGAGTTCGCCTCCTCGACCGCCTATATGTATTCGACCTACGAAACCGGCGCGCTCGGCCAGTTGCCGGAAAACGAGGCCCAGCCGTCCGACCGCAAGAAGGCCATCATCCTCGGCGGCGGGCCTAACAGAATTGGTCAGGGCATCGAGTTCGACTATTGCTGTTGTCATGCGGCCTTTGCCTTCAAGGACCTCGGCATCGAAGCCATCATGGTCAACTGCAACCCGGAAACCGTGTCCACCGACTATGACACCTCCGACCGCCTGTATTTCGAGCCTCTGACCGCCGAAGACGTGCTTGAGCTGATCGCCGTCGAACAATCCGCCGGTGAGCTGGCCGGTGTCGTCGTTCAGTTCGGCGGCCAGACGCCGCTGAAACTGGCACAGGCGCTTGAGGACGAAGGCATCCCCATCCTCGGTACCTCTCCCGATGCCATCGATCTGGCCGAAGACCGCGAACGCTTCCAGCAACTGCTGCAACAGATCGGCCTCAGCCAGCCGGTCAACGCCATTGCCCGCACCCCCGAAGAAGCCTTCGAGGCGGCGCATAAGGTCGGCTACCCCATCGTCATCCGCCCGTCCTATGTGCTGGGCGGCCGCGCTATGGAAATCATCCGCGACGATGAGCAACTGACCCGTTATGTGCGCGAAGCCGTGCAGGTATCGGGCGATTCCCCCGTCCTGATCGATCAGTACCTCTCGGCGGCCATTGAGGTCGATGCCGACGCTCTGGCCGACGGTTCCGGTGACGTGTTTGTTGCCGGTATCATGGAACATATCGAGGAAGCCGGTGTCCACTCCGGCGATTCCGCCTGTTCCCTGCCGCCCTTCTCGCTGAAGCCGGAAACGGTGAAGGAGCTTGAGCGCCAGACCATCGAACTGGCCCGCGCCCTGAAGGTCAAGGGTCTGATGAACGTGCAGTTCGCCATCCTCAACCCCTATACCGACCCGAAGATCTACGTCCTTGAGGTCAATCCGCGCGCCTCGCGTACCGTGCCCTTCGTCGCCAAGACCCTGGGCAAGCCGCTGGCCGGTATTGCCGCCAAGGTCATGGCCAATGAACCCCTGGCCGGTTTCGGCCTGACGGCCCGCGACTATAGCCACGTCGCCGTCAAGGAAGCCGTCTTCCCCTTCGCCCGTTTCGCCAATGTCGATACGGTGCTTGGGCCGGAAATGCGCTCGACCGGTGAGGTCATGGGTCTGGACTGGGTGCGCGAAGGTGAAACCATCATCGACGCCTTTGCCCGCGCCTTCGCCAAGTCGCAGCTCGGCTCCAGCGTCAACCTGCCCACAGCGGGCAAGGTATTTATCTCGGTCAAGGATCAGGACAAGCCCGTCATCCTCGAAGCGGCCAGGACCCTCAGCGGTCTGGGCTTTGAGATCGTCGCCACCGGCGGCACGGCGGACTACCTCAGCGACAACGGCCTGAAGGTCGAACGCATCAAGAAGGTGCTGGAAGGCCGTCCGAACATCCTTGATGCCATCAAGAACGGTGACATCGCCCTGGTGTTCAACACCACCGAAGGCAAGCAGTCTCTGGCCGATTCCTTCTCGATCCGCCGCACGACCCTGATGATGAAAATCCCCTACTACACCACCGCCAACGGGGCACTGGCCGCCGCCCGCGCCATCGCCGCCACGGCCAATGGCCAGCTGGATGTGCGCTCCATTCAGGCCTATGCCTAGAGCGCTTTAATCCTCCCCCGTTTACGGGGGAGGGGGACCGCGAAGCGATGGTGGGAGGAGGCAACGGTAAGATCGCCCCCTCCGGCTCAGCCCTGCTCCCCCATCGCGGCCCAGTGGATGCAGGGGTCTTCCCCTACTCCGCCACCTCAACGCCGAACGCATTGGCCGCGGCCCTGAACACGTCCGTATTATCGACATAGTACCAGCTTGTGGCCGCTCCCTTGTGACGCGCCAGACCCTCATGTTTTTGGGCTACCTTCAGGAAATAATCCGCCCCCGCGCCCTTGGCAAACAGCGGCACCAGTTCGCGCGTATGGTTATCCGTATGCCAGCGCACCAGCGGCAAGGCACCCGCCCCCTGACTGACGATCGGCGCATAGGCCTTATCGTCCGAATCCGGCCCCAGCAACAGGCCATTGCCGTGATCGGTGGTGACGATGATCAGGGTATCGTCCCATGAGCTGTTGGCCTCGACCCACTTCACCGCCGCCTCGACGGCATAGTTGAAATCAAGTTGCTCCTCGATCAGACGCGGCAGGTTGTTGGCGTGCGCCGCCCAGTCCACCGCCCCGCCTTCGACCATCAGGAAGAAGCCGTCTTCATCCTTGGACAACACATTCAGCGCCCCGCGCGTCATGGTCGCCAGATCGGGCTGGTTATCGAGCCTGTCGCCCGCCGCCACACCCGAGCGCGAAAACTGAAGCGTATTGGCCGTCTGCGCCGTCCCGAGGATTTTCGTCTTGCCGTGGAAATTCAGCTTCCCCTCGGCCAGAGCCTCGAAATCGGCCTTGGTCTCGATCAGGTGATAGGCGGTCTTGCCACCCTTGAGATCATTCCAGACCGCCTTGCCGCCAACATAACGGAAGGCACTCTCTTCCACGGCCCTGACCGGCTTGCCGTCATTGTCGAAGTCAGGGCTGCCCGATCCCATCACCACGGTTGCCAGACCTGAACGAACAATCTCCTGCCCGATCCCGGCATAGTTATTGCGGCTGCGGTTATGCGCCAGAAAACCGGCAGGGGTCGCATGGCTCCACGGCACGGTGGTAATGACCCCCAGCGCCCGCCCGCTTTCGACAGCATATTCCCCGATATTTTTCAGGCGCGTATCGTCATTCGACCAGTTGATGGCATTGTTATAGGTCTTGTGACCGCTGGCCAGAGCCGTCGCCGCCGCGGCCGAATCGGTGGCATTGGCGCGGGCATAGCTATAACCGGCAAACAGATTATCATAGGTACCGAGCGCACCGGTAACCTGACCGGCATCCGGCGTGTCATCCCAGATGGCCTGCGGATCGAAGGTCACCGTGCCTTCGTCCGATCCGGTCGGCACGGTCGAAAGATTGAGCGGATAGGTCGAGGCATAGAGCTTGACGTCAAATCCGTCATAAACCTCATGGCCGGTTACCCCGAAGCGGTAATAGCTGGCGGCTTTCCATGTATTGGGCGACGCCCCGTCGGCAATCATCACAATGACATTTCTGGCCCGTTTGGGCGCCGTCTCCTGCGCCATGACCCCCGACGACAACGCCGCCAGCGCCATCCCGATAACCAGCGTTCTGAATCCGCGCATACCCGTTCCTTTTCTGTATAACTGACTGCCCCCGCGAGTAGTCCCCCCGCGCAACAGTTTGATGACGCCCCCTTATCAAATCAAAAAAAAGCCCCCGACCCAAGAGGCCGGAGGCTTTTTATCTTATGACCTGAAACGCAAGGTTAGTTGACGTTCGCCGGGGCCGGGGCCTGATTGTTGCGCTCGATCGTCAGGGCAATCAGCTTGTCCCACGACAGAAGCGAAGTCAGGTGCGCATAGATGTGCATCAGCGCGCCATTGTCGCGCAGTTCCACCAGCTTTTCCGCCGGCAGGGCATTGAGCTTGGCCTCATCGACGGCGAAATATTCGGCGATCTTTTGCGGCTCGCCCTGCGTGCCGTCGGGATTATTCGGACGGTAGAGGGTTTCACGCGGTGCCAGAAGATCAAGTTCTTTCAGCAGGTTGACGAAAGACTCGGTGCGGCGGCGCTCGTTCTCGAAGTCGGTGCAGAACTGCATGGCATTATCGACGAAGGGCGTCGGCTTGCCATCGGCGAAGAACGGCACATCGGGGTTTTCGGAGGTGATGACCGAAGCCTGCGTATCGACGCAGAGGATCATGCGCTGATCCTGATCGTCATTGGCGAACACGAACGGATAGCGGCGCGCAAAGGCGGGCAGATAGGCGTCGGGACGGAACACGCCTTCGGGCGAGACGAACATGTTTTGCCCGCTGGCCAGACCCATGGCCGCCACCGGCATACGGGTGTCACCGACGAAGACGATGGGATAGCTCAGCGATGCCGCCGGAAACTCGGCCACGGTCAGCGGCACGACATTGGTTTCGGCCACGAAGGCGTGCGGCGTCTTCGACGCGCTGATGCCCAGCGCCCCGTGCGCTTCGAGGCTGAGGGGTTCGGGGTTCTTATAAAACAGTACATTCCCTGTCAGCAGGCTCTGATCCTGAGGCGCTTGGTCAACCATGATCGCTCTTTATCGTTAAAAGTGGAAACTAAGGAACATCGCTTCTAGCGTAAGCCTGGGTTAAAGCGCAAGAGACGTGTCGGACACGGGGTCGTGAAACCGGTGTTTTCCCGTTTCCGACACGTCTTTGCAGACCAGAAAACGACCCTTTAGAGCGCGTTCCGAAAAGTGTGACGCCCTTTTCGGATTCAAAAGCGCGTTGAAACAAAAAGTCAGAGCGTTGTTCCGATTCATTCTGAACGGAACACGCTCTAGAAGCGATAGACCAGACCGGTACGCACACTGCGCCCCGCCCCGACCACCAGCAACTTCTGCGCCGAGGTATGTTCGCGGGTTTCCACATCCCCCAGATTGCAGATCTCGCCAAACAGCGACACCGACCGGCCCAGATCATAGGCGGCAAACAGATTAACCAGCCTATAGCCGTCCGTCGGCGTTTCAAAGGTCGCCAGATGCGTGTCGGCATCGGCTACATGCCGCACCTCGATATGACTGCGCCATTTCTCCCCTTCGTACGCAAGCCGTCCGGTCAGGGCCGAAGGCGACATCCGCGCCACGTCCCCCCAATCACTCTGGCCGCGCACATAGTCATAGCTGGCCTCAAGCCTCAGGGCGCGTGCCGCCTGACGCCACAGGTCACGCCCGACCTCAAGTTCAAAACCGTGGAAATCGGCATCGGTCTGCCGGAAGCGATAGACCGGCAGATGGTCTTCCTCGTCACCGGTCGGACGCAGATCGATATAGCCGTCAAAGCGACTGACAAACACATGCGCATCGATGGTGAAGGCCGTATGTGCATCCGCCGTCCAGTGGCCGGTCAGTTCAAGACTGTTGCCGACTTCGCTTTTCAGCGTCGCCTCACCGATCTCATAAGATCCGGTGCCGACATGCGGCCCGTCCGCCAGCAGTTCGACATCCGAAGGTGCGCGCTCAGACCGCGTCAGGCTCAGGCCGAAAAAGGCGTGGTCACTGGGCCGCCAGAACGTACCGACCGAGGCCGACAGATTGCCGAAATCACGCGCAAACCCTGCCGAACGCAGGCGTCGGCTATCGACCCGCACCCCGCCTTCAAGGCCCCAGACCTGCCGGTCCCAGCGGAACTGCCCGTAGATACCGGCATCCTTTGTCGTGCTTGAAGGGACAAAGGCCTCCTCCCCGCGCGCAGCGAAATTACGTTCCGAAACATTGATCCCTATCGCGCCGCTCAGCTCCCCCAGACGGCGACGGATCAGGCTGGCCCGCGCTTCATAGCCATGTGAGACGAATTGCGTACCGACATCGCTGCCTTCAAATTCCGTATGTTGGTAATCGCTGTAGCTCGCATCGACCTCCAGCCGGTTGAAGCCCCCCAGCGCCAGATCAATGCCTGAACGGACATCATAACGGGTCTGTTTCAGGCCGATAGTAACCGGCCCTTCGTCTTCGTGGTCGTGATCTTCTTCATGCCCATGCTCATGACCGGGCACGCCATACAGGCTGTCGGTCTGTTTGACCGCCAGACCGACAAAGCCGAAATCCCCGACATAGGATATACCTGCCCCGTAATTTTTCAGATCGACCGCTGAATTGACCTGACGGCGCGAAGTGTCCGGTTCTTCACCTTCCAGATCGGTCAGATAACGCGCCTCAGGCCCGACCGGCGTGCGATAATCATCGCTTTTCCGACGCAGCATATCCAGGGTCAGCACCACCGGCCCGTCACCGATCTTCGCATTGATCCCCAGTTGCTTG